>Ga0325405_1005472_pt1 | contig 12912 bp, 6 predicted proteins | sample PopdelMetagenome_21_FD_205663 | JGI IMG/M metagenome (GOLD analysis project Ga0325405, IMG submission 205663) | Populus deltoides microbial communities from Bellville, Georgia, United States - Xylem-Control-R2 | ecosystem: Host-associated > Plants > Phyllosphere > Stem > Wood/Secondary xylem... | reverse complement strand
TCCATCATTACTGTTGTCCCGTGGGATGTGAATTCAGTTTTTCGAACACATTACTGTTGTCCCGTGGGATATTTGATGGCGTAACACTTCAGGCCAAACGTTAGAAAAACTCCCCCCCAATAATTCACTTGTCGAGTAGATGCGCACCAGTTCCAAGACTGGTCCTTTGTTTAGGCCAAAATGTTTTAAGCAGTTCAAACCCATAAATTATTTACGGGTCGTGTCTCCTCACCATTTTTTTTTTAAATACTAATTAGCTATCTGCTAAACATATTTAATATAAAAAAAAGGGACAAAAACGAAGACTATGGACAATATTATCTTTTTGATTCATTAAATATCTGCTTTTTTTTTGTTTTTCTAGTAAACAAGCTTCTCATTTGCACACCATCTGAAGCATTTATAAAAAAAGAAGCAGCAGAAGATACGAATATCACACTAATACTAATCTTGAGCTTTAGTTCCCATCTGAATCTGACCGCCATTTTCAGCACTACTGACTTCCTTCCTCTGCTCATCCTTTAAAGCAGACCTCCACTTGAAAAAACTACCAAAGAGCACTTCCATATCCTCTAAAGTTCTACCTCGTGTCTCAGGCAAACATGCATAAAAGAACAGCCAACCCACGGCTGCAACTCCAGCGAAAAGGAAAAAGGATCCACCGATAGTTATAGCCTTGTACAGCAAAATAAAAGTTGTAGATATCACCCCGCTTGTCACTCTATTAACCGCCACTCCCATACTTGTACCCTGAGCACGTAGTTTTAAGGGGAAAATCTCCGAGCTATATACCCAAGTTATCGGTCCCATTCCTATGGAGAAGAATGAAACATAAGCTAATACCATGGCAATTGATAACGCAACAGCCCATGGTAGTTTCTCATCTGAATGATCAATCATTGTCAGCCCGAATCCAAGGGTTGCTAGGGATAATACCATGCCCCCAACACTACTTAAAAGCAATGGGCGTCGTCCGATCCTATCAAGTAAGAATGTGGCCACGAGGATGAAAACGGTCTTGGTGAATCCAACGGCTACAGTTGCTAGTAATTTATCATTGGATGACGTGATTCCAGCCTTTTCGAAGATCCTCGGACTGTACAAAACGACCGCGTCTATTCCTGAAGCTTGTTGGAAGAAATGAATACCGATCCCACAAATCAAAATGTGACGAACAGCAGGTGTGGGATAAATGAGTAATTCTTTCCAAACACCTTCGCCATGACTCTGTTTTTGCACATGAACAATATCATCGTTGCAATCTTGAGGGATCCCGGCAGCTTCTTTTATGTCTGATAGTCTTTGTTGAGATTCTTCTTTAGAATCAGAGGTTTTGTCAAGAACTTTCCTAGCTTCACCAAGTCGACCTTGCATGACTAGCCAACGTGGAGACTCGGGCATGCCTAAAACAACCAAAGCTAAGAAAACTGAAGGAATCGCTCCAATTCCAAGCATGAATCGCCAACCTAAGTTAGTTGGGAGCTTAGAGAAGGCATAATTGGATACATATCCTAGTAAGATCCCAGAATTTATGAATACCTGCACAAGATACAGAATCACAAAGGTGATGTTGATATCAAATCCCCAGATTTTAGTTTTTTTCAACATTCAAATTGCTAAAAGTGGGATTCTTGTGCATTTATTAGAATTTTAAGAGTATTTCAAACTAAACTTTTCAAGGCTATTATTTACTCTTGGAAACCATTTTCAGTACATAATTACATATTAAACACCCAAACACTCATTCTATATCTCATATAGAGAGTCCTTCTCTTTTTTAGATGTTCTAAAATATGTCTTTTATCAAAAAGTTCAAGAATTGAGTATAAAATTTTATTATTTTATCCCTTTATAAAAATTAAATTTACACTTTTTTTATTTAACTTCATTTATTTTTAAAATACAATAAAAAAAATATATGAGTCGACAATATTTAATGCTTTTTCTTAATGCCTGTGAAAAATACTACAAAACTCTCTTACAAGATTTGAAATTAAATTAGTAAGAATACCATTTTATTTGCAATTTTTTAATCTCTCTTGTTTAAAAGAAATTGTAAAACACAAGTCTTAAAGCAACAAATTTTTTTGGAAAATTAAAGAAAATGTACTTAAATAAATGTATATATATTTTTTATTAACATGGGTGTTTAGGTCAGCTTGCGCTCACCTCAACTAATTCTACAGGTCCTAAAGTTAACAACTATGTAAATCTTAATAACCATCATATTAGCAACTTTAGAGTTCAAATATAAAATCACAGAAAAAGCAAACTCTTTCTTTAATTAAGGTGTTCCTAAACCACCTACGAAATAGATAAATATATGTATACTTACTTCTGGGAATGAGGTGAGAAATCCACGGGAAGAGGCTGGAGAGACTTCAGCAGTGTAAACAGGGGCAATCATGAGGGCATAACCGACACCGACACCAGCGACAAAGCGACCAACCATGAGAAAGGCATAATTTGTGGCAAATCCCATGAGTATAGATCCAAGAAAGAAAATGGCTCCGGCCATCACAATTGTGTATCGACGACCAATCCGATCAGAGGTCCGGCCAGCAGCGGCTGAGCCAACAAGAGAGTATAAGTTAAGAGTTCCCACAAGCAATGATACTTGCAAGTCACTGATTTTAAGGTCATCTTGGATGTAGATGTTGGCTCCACTCATTACTCCGATATCTATGACAAAATATGATGGGAAACAAGCTGTTAGGATAATGATACAAAAATCAAGGCATGATTCACACAAAGAAAAAAAAACAATTGCAATAAAAAAAATTAACGGCATTTATTTTCTTAAAGTTTCATTCTTCATTGAGGGTTAGCACGGCTAGTTTAATTTCTTGAAATCTTTATCTTGCAGCAATACATATCCAAGTGATCGAAAAAGGATAAGTAGAAGAAAAACAGTGAAAGCATTTGTATGATACCAAATGAATAATATTGGAAAAAGGAACGGCTTAAGAGAAAATAAAGTACTCACCATAACCAAGCAAGACTGAAGTCATGGAAGCTAAGATTGCACAAGCAAAAGCAAATTTGTTTCGTTTTGGTTTCTTCACAGGATCAAAATCTGCAAGTGTTCTATCTAATGCGGGTACTTGGCTGGGATTGGCATCCCCTTCTGTGTTTTGACCTGTAGCCATGATATCTATGCCTAAACAACTTAAAGCGACGGAGAGACAGAGAGATGGTTTAAGCCAAGCAGTGCCAGTGTTCTAGCCCTATGCACCATGAAAACTTGGAAGTTGGGGAATGCAGTAGAGCTTGAGTTATGGTTAAATAGAGTCCAAAATTGGTTGACATCATCATTTTTGTAACCTGGTGACCGGTCTGGCTGGTTTCAAAGCAAACAACGTTAATCATCGTTGAACTTGAGGGGATTAGTATAGTGAATTTCATATATATTTGAAATTGGAATTTTTTTCATTATCAATATTCTTTCCTTGAATATCTCATCAAATATTAAATTTTAGGTGTCACTCACTCCATTAAATTTTTTTTGGTGAATTAATTATCTTTCTATATATATATATATATATATAAACTAATAGAAAGATAATTAATTCACCAAAAAAAATTTAATATTTGATGAGATATTCAAGGAAAGAATATTGATAATGAAAAAATTTCCAATTTCAAAAGTATGTGAATTTTTAGTTATTATATATGTAAAATATGCATCATGTAATTAACTTCTGAATATTTATTATAAAAAATTGTGCTCTGGTGATACCAATCTCTCTCCCTAGAAAGAAGTTGAAAACTGGAGCTGTGAAGAACATGAAAATATTAACCGGATGATAGCGTGGTTAAAGCAACCACGCTCTCGAGCCTCTGTTACCACAGGATGCGTTCCAAGAACATCGACCTCGATCTAAATTGTCGCTAAGTGACAGCCAAATAATGAGTATAGAAATAACTCCTCCATGATATGACAGAAACATGTGAACTGGATTTTTTATTAAAAGAAAAAAATAGATAATATCTTATGGCTGTGCATGTTTCTTACTTCTTCTTCTTCTTCTTCTTCTTCTTTCATGTCCACCATACAAATTGCATATTTATTTAACTTGACTCACGTTAGATCCTCGCCATTAATTAGATAGATTAATTTATGTCAATAACAAAATTTTAAAAATTTAAATAATATTATTTACAAAAAATAAAAAAACAACTAAAATTATCTCAAATACTTGCAACCCCGTGAAATACTAGACACGAGAGCTTGATCATGAAGCTAAAAAAAAAAATTGGAGATGAAATCGAGTTTAAAAAAACAACTTACAAAAGTTTGTAAAGAAAAAACAACAATCAAGAGAATAGAGATGAAGTCTGATAAAAAAATAATTGAGGGTGAATTCGGAAAAAAATCAAATAAAAAAATTATCTCAAATTCTATAAATAGCAATTAAAAAAGTAGAAACTAAATTTGACAAAGCAAGAACTTGAATGAGGATGAAATTGAAATACATTTCAATTTCATAAATTATTTAAAATAAAGCAAATAATAACCAAAAGAATATAAAAAAAAAAAAAGGAAAGTTTAATGACTAATCTAAAAGATTGCAGGACAGATGCAAAGACCGAGGAAAAGAGAGCATAGGAGAAGAAAAAAATAATGGTTATCGGTGACAAACCAACAAACTTATCCATGCACGCGCCCATTTTTTCATGAAGAACACGCCGAGACATATCGGAAGTGACCTTGAAACGGAAATTTTGGCCACCTGAATTAGCTATATGCATCATCCCAAGACAACGGAACGGTTGATGCATGTACAACACATGTTGGTGTGTTTTTTCATTTTTTTTTAATTTATTAAAGTATTTAAATGACCTCACCTCAACTTATTAATTACAAAAAAAAATCAACAACAAAATGACACAAATTATCTTTTAACCCAGGAGTTAGATTATTTGACATAAAAGGAGCCAAGGCATTTTTACCATGAAATAAAAATTAAAATTACAAAAAGACCTCACCGTTGCAAATTAGTTTTTTATTTTTATCTCAAGATATATTATTTTACTATATATTTTTTCTATGTACAAAAGTAACCATCAATTAAAAAAAAATTATTTACTATACAATTAAAATGTAAAATACCTCTCTTCTCTCCGATCAATTTTAGAATATTAAAATTGTTTTAATACAAAGATTAATTTACCCTAAGTAAAAATTACTATTTATTTTAATAATAAACCGTGTCCAGATGAGCTGTGTTTTCTCCTGCTCTCTCTTTTTAAGTCAAGCAAGTCAATGAGGGGAGACGATAAAATAAAAAGAGGGGGCACACAAAATAACACAACATCTTTACTCAAATTTGTTGACAAGGGGCTCTCGAAATCTCTTTGATTTTTCCAGGGGTCAACAAAGACGTGCTGATCTATCAAGATACAAGATAGGCCCCACACACAAGGACCCCCTACCTGCAATTTGCACACGTCCCTGCTCTTCCCATCCATGATTGCTTGCTATTCCTTACTTCAAACAATGAATTATTTGTTTTTTGTGTTCATAATTCAATGGACCCTGTAGAAATACGCCTTGCAATGCTTGAATTCAGATTATTCTTCATCATCCTCTACGTACATGATTAATATTCAATTTATTCAACCATCTAGTGGTGGTCTAATGATAAGAGATTAGATTAAGAGGTTTATTTCCTCTATAATTTTAAGTTCGAGCCCTGTGATTGCTTATATGATAGCCACTGGAGGCTTATATAGTCGTTAATTTCAGGGTCAGTGAGATTAGTCGAGATGCGCTCAAACTGGCCCGGACACCCACGTTAAACTAAAAAATATTCAATTTATTCTATTTTTATGTGCAAATGATCTTAATTAAGAATAATATTCTCAAGTAATTAGTAACTACCATAATGTTTTCTGAAAATAGACGGCTTTAATCATCAAAACTCTTCCCCCGTCCTTAATAATCTGTCTTGAACAAGTATTTATGATTTATATACTAAGAACTAGTCGCAAACACATCTATAAACTTTGCTATTAATCTCCTTTTGTTGTTAGATTTTCTGATAAGAATTATGAACAGTCACAACAATAGATTTTCCATTTCACGTATTTAAGTTTAGGAATCAAATACGGCCCTAAAATTTCTTGAATCTTTTTTCTACGTCGTTGAAATAGAAACCCACCTTCCTTGGAATGAAAGCAGTGTCTTTTTGACTGGATTAAAAGCGTGTACGCTAAAAACTGATTTTTTTGGATTAATTTTTTTTAATGTTTTTAAATAGTATTTTGAAGTGTTTTTATTAAAAATATTATTTTGATAAATTTTTAAATAAAAAACATTTTAAAAACAATCATTACAACGCTAACAAACAAAGTTTGAATATAAAATTTGACCAAGAGTGTGTAACGTTCAAAACACACCATCACCATGCTGGCTCCTCGAAGATTAAACTGGATTATTGTTTATTTTTAGTCTAGAAAATTGATTTCATTGACTTGCTGTGTCAGTAGTCTTGACAAGAGCGAGGGTATGCTGTCGCCATTTGACAAGCTGGCTCTGGACGCTACCGACCATGTTTTATATTAATCAATCATGTTTTACTCCATAGCAATGCATTATTATAAAAACACTGACGATAAGGACACCCCAATTAAAAAAGAATCTGTATGATTTATGAGTTACATTTTATAGTATTCTTCAGGCAGATCCTGTTACGTTTTTTTTAAAAAAAAAATGCTTGTTTGATGAAGATCATCGGCGGTATTTTGGCATACATGTTCAGCATACATTGCGTCCCCGTCTTGTATTAGTTGGATTTTAATCTCTTACGCTGATAGACTTCTTCATTTCCTTTTTTTTTTTTTTAATTGAATTCCCAAGAAATGGTGTGAAACTTTAATATGAAGAGGTAGTGTATGTACAAAGCTTTGGGTCATCACAATTAATCAGTGGCTGTATGTTTGGTATTATAATCATACCAACCCAATCTGCTTCAAGCTGGTCCTGCTGATCTTGCTTCATATTTATATATGTATTGGAGCTCTTCAACTAATTGGGTGCCGCATGAACATGAATTTCTCTGGATTAGGTTTGTAAACTGAAAAGGACAGGCAAACCGGGTTTAATTTGTGGCTAATCCTCTCGCGTCCATCTCTCTTTCAACAAGGTTTATGGCTCATTTCTCCCCCTCGTAAAAAAAATAATTCTCTCAGGATAAAAAAATGAAATGGACCGTTTATTTCTTCAGGAGATATTGAGCTATAATTAACTAATCCCTTCAGAAGAAGATTGCATATATTTTAGCAAATCTCCTGCGATACAATTAATATACCCAAGCTGGAATTAAGAATATGTACTTGATCAAATATCATGCATTCTGTGCAGATTGTAAATCTCCTTCTGCTAATGGGATACTTAAACTAAAACAAAAACAAGTTATATATATATATAAACAGCAAGAGTTTATTGAACCCAGGGTATCCATGGAGGTTAACTAGATAATATAATATCCCTGAACGGGGGTTTAATACAGTCAAACCCCGAACGAACGAGACTGATATGCCTAAATCCAATTATTATATTTGAATATACTATATGTATATATGTATGTGTTAAAAGAGAGCCCGTCTCTTAGCCACGTATCTCTACAGAGAGGACATTTTTTATCGCGACTCATTGTCCTTTAATTAGAGCTTTTATTTTCAAATAGTCCAAGACTATAAACAACAAATACATTGATCGTCTTACTTTTATATGGACTCCTCCATTTGGGTTCAAGATTTTATAAACTGCCTTGAATTCTATGCTAATTAGTCATATTCTCCTTCATAAGAAAAACTATCTTCTTCCTCTCTAAGTTTTACCCTGCAAATACATGTCAGGGTTTTTAAATCTTACTCAGTGATTGAATCAGTCCAAAACCTAGATTATAAATTTTAATTGAGTTAGTGGGTCAATTTCAATTTTTTTAATAAATCAAAATGATATTATTTTAATTTTTTAAAAATAGTCAATAAATTACAACCGGGTTTTTGACTAAATTTTACTGGATCAACCAAATCATCGAGTTAACTTGTCACTAAGTTTTACCCTGCAAATACATGTAAGAATTTTTAAATCTGACTCAGCCCGATTCAGGTCATAAGTTTTGATTGAGTTAGTAGGTCAATTTTAATTTTTTTAATAAATCAAAACGACATCATTTTAGTTTTTAAAAAATAATTAATAGATTACAATCGGGTCGGGTTTTTAACCAAATTTTATCGGATCAATCAAATCATCGAGTCTACTTGTCATGTCATTTAAATTTTTATTTTTTTTATTTTTCTTAAACTCAGTATAGTTTTAGATATAGTTACTGAATCAATTTAATTTCAAGACTATGATACTTGAAACATAAACTCCTCTACGCTTTTTCTCTACTATCAGTATTAACTTGAGAATTGAAGGGTCTTTTAAATCCATAAAAGGGACAGGTGCCCCATTTACTCCAGCTCGACTTTCTGAACTCTTCAATCCATACAAGCCTCGAAAAAGCCATATTTTTTTAGAGGTTTTCATCAACATCCTCAACGTTCATGCTAATTGCAGTTGTTTTTTTTTTTTTTTTGAGTTTAATGTAGGTGTTCGGGTGAGCTTGTGCGTATCTCGATTAATTTCATGGACCCTAAAATTAACGATCAACAGTTATTAAGAATTAGACTAGTGAACATGGTCATAACAAGTGCATACTAATTAAAAAATAACCCAAGAATTAGACTAGTATTTATACAAGTTTAGTTTTCAAGTATATAAATTTATGTATCATGGAAAATATACAATCAAAACTAAAATAAAATATAAAAATTATAGCATGCATATTAAATACATAACCAAAATTGCATAAAAGATTGAAACATAATCCTAACATATATACTAAGGCTATGTTTGTTTCCCGGAAAATAGTTTCCGGAAAACCACTTTCTAAACTTTCATGTGTTTGTTTGCTATTAGAAAAGTTGGTCAACGGAAAACATTTTCCAGTCAAAGGAAAATTTGACTTATTTTTCAGGAAAGTGTTTTTCTGAAAAATTTAGGCGGAAAACACTTTCTGGAAGTTATGAAAAATTTAGAAATATCATATTATTTGCTGATTATATCAAATTTGGTCCTCAAACTTTTGATTGTTATATATGTTTTCTTTTGAATATTTATTTTTCAATTTCATCTCTTAAAATTTAATTTTTATATTAACTTTGGTCCTCATTTTTATAATTGTTATTTGCTTTTCCCTTATCATTTTTTAATTGAAACATTTTATCTATCAAATTTGATCCTCATTCTTTTAGTTGTTACTTATTTTATTTAAAATAATTTATGAAATGTTAATTATTATTGTTTTAATTTCTTCATCTTTCAATTTTTTTATTTTTTAGATTTAATCTATTATTTTGATTATTATTTATTTTATTTGAGATAATTTATGAAATTATATTTTTTTTCAATTTCATTCTCATTCAACTTTTTAATTTGTAAGATTTGTTCCTCATTATTTTAATACACTTGAAAAAAATAAAACATTAATAAGTTATTTTTCAGCTTATTTTCCATGACATAACCAAATACTGAAAAGTGTTTCCCAACTTATTTTTCATTACACTACCAAACATCGGAAAATAATTCACTTTTCCGGAATTCACTTTTCAAAAAGAAACTACTTTCCAGCAAACAAACGGGGCCTAAATCTCTCGAGATTTCAACACTACCATCTTGTTTAGATGCATTTATAAATAAAATTCATGAACACATGAAAATGAACTCAAGTATCTATCAACAAAATTTAACTTAAACTTTAGACCATGAGGAAAACCAAAGCTTAAAAATAGAGAAGAAAATCTAAAAAATTGATATGATGAAGAGTTTGAAAATTTTGGGGAAACCAATGCAAAACACTCTTCCTAGATCCCTTTTTTTTTATAATGAATTTTTGGAGCCAACGCTAATAAAGATTAATTTTGATAGGGTGAACAAGACAATAGGCTAGAAAAAACATACTCAATTCATTCACGGGGTAAACAAGACAATAGATTGGAAAAAACAATTTTTATTGGACAAACCCAAACTTGAAATTAAACTGGAAAAAAAATCTTTTATAAACTAATAAATTATTTTACAACAAATTCAAACTCAAACTCAAACTCAAACCGGAACACGAAACCCATGTTGTTTAGGTCTTCTTCCATCTAAAAATTTGGGTGTTTTTTAAGTTTAATTTTAACTTTTTATATTTTTATTGTTTAAATAACTAGCACAATTTTATAATATATATATATATATATATATATATATATATATATATATATATGGGTTTTAGAGGATATTGAATTTCTTTAAAATATGTCAATTAAAAAAAATTAGATTTAACTTTCCATCAACTCATAATTTATATAAATTATGTTAATATTTCATTTTAAAAATTTATATTGAAGATTAAATTTTAATTTTAAAAGTGAGTAAACTCTATTATTATCTTGAAACCAAATACGTGCATTGAATATACTTTAGATAGGATTTTCAACGCCGCCACCTATAAATGAGCAAGCCCGTCAATCTCTTGATACTAAATTAGCTTATTATATATGATATTTTTGGAAAAACTATAACATGACATACCATAATATATGTTACATCAAAGATCGTTACAAGTTAAATTCAGCTTCACAAAATCTGGACAGAACACGACAACTATCAAATTTAGTTACTCATTGTTATTAATTTTGCTCGTCACAATATAAAATCACAAGTATTTTGATTATGAACAGCTCGATAAAAAACGAAATCATGCACAATGCAGATGCATGTCAACATCTTGGTTCGAGCTGGACTCTGATTTATGAAATAATTTTGGTTACATGATTGTAACCGTTAAAAGGGAAAAGGTGGATGTCCATGTCTCTGCCCTGTTCACGTCATCGATTTTGATCTTGTATAGTGATATTATAACGAATTGGGAACGCGGCTGCGGCTGCGTTTCTAAAAAATTTAAAATTTTTTTTATTTTTTACTAAAATTTAATATGGTTTGTACGTTCTGAATCGTTTTGATATGCTGATGTCAAAAATGATTTTTAAAAAATGAAAAAACATCATTGGCATATATTTTGACACGAAAAGTTATTTAAAAAGCACCCGCAACCACACTCTCAAACACGCTCCAATCTAGAAACAAGCTTTTGAACCAATTCGGCAGAAAATTTAATGTCGACAAGTTCCTGCATTCATGCCTCCACTAGACAGGCCATCTGCGCCTAAAATCTTCCATTTCCTCGTTACTTTCGGACCATTTGCGCCTAAAATCTTCCATTTCCCCTTTACTTTCGGACCGTTTTCCTTTTTCTTTTCTTCTTTTTTATCTTACATTTCTTTTCTTTTTAATCTTGAAAGAAGTTAGAGTTTTTTTTTTTTTTTTGAACTTAAACTGATATGATCGTTGTCTGAAAAATAAATATTTGCAAACTAAGTTTAAGGTTATCCTGGTAGTTATACATTAACTAAGTCAGTGAGAATTAAAATTATTATGAATTGTCTAATTCAACGTGGATAACTTGATTATAAATATAGTGAAGAGATGAATTTAGTTTTGACGGTGAGAACTGGTAAGTATGGCACTTGAAAAAAAAAAAAAGCCTTCTCCATATATAAAATTAAAAAATAATCCTTTATCCATAATGGATAAATTAAACAATCACTTATGAAAATAATATTTGGATTATAAAATTCTAAGGGGTATAGTTCAACCGGTCAGGTCTTGGGTTTCCTCCCTAAAAATCACCAGTTCGAGTCTTACAAATCTCAGGGTCATTTGAAACTTGCATAGTTGTTAACTTCAGGTTCCATAAAATTAGTCAAGACACGTGAAAATCGACTCAAACACCACGTTAATCTAAAAAAAATATTTGAATTATAAAAAGAAATGATAAATCTTAAAAATATTTCATCAATTACTCCAAGCTCATCAATTTCTTGAAGGTGAGTTTGATTTGGAATTAGTAGTGAAACCAATCAAAGAAAACAATACCCAGATTATAAAAAGAAAATAAACATTGGAAATCTTTCCTTGATTGCTTTTAGCAAATCAATTTTTTTTATGAGTCCTTCCTTCAAATTCATAATGAAAACAATCACTCTACTATACTAAGGTAGGGAATCAATACACGAATTGTAAAAATTAACCTTAAGAAATCAATTTTCCTAGCGAGAAATTTTAGTTCCAAAATTCCTCTCTTAAAAATCAATGACATAATTTATAGTGCCAAAATGTCATCAGTTATTTTGTAAGTATATATATATAGGTGAATAAAACATAACAACATGGGCCATTATAAAGCCAGTTTGGCTCATAGCAGTTGTCATTGTTGTATTGAAAGTGAACTTGGACAAATAATTAGGACAGAGACCTTTGATCATGAAAATGTGTCCCTGTGTGCCTCTGGAAACAGTTTGAAATGTGACCATCCATGGCTGCATTAAGTAAAACATTAAACTTTGTGGGTTTTTCCTGTAGCTCATCCATAGTGGAACTTATTTGGGTCTACAGTATCATTTTACTATTCATCCTTTAATTTTTAAAGTTTTATTTAAGGGGTGAGATGATATTTGCACACGATGAATTTGTCATTCTTGTATTATTTGAGAGCAAGGACATCTTTTAATTTTTTTAATTACAATGAAATTACCGTGTTGCTTTTAAAAAACAAACAAGTAAAACCTTTGGTCCAGAGGTCGTATGGTAATTTTAATTTTATCAAGAACAGTTGAATTGTGCATGTACATTTACTATGCATATTTGTTAGCCTTGGCTTTAGGGGCTTGATTGTTATCTTTTAATAGTTTTTTTGCTATTGTTATTTATTTCTAGGGGCATTTTTGTTTTTTCTAGCTTTGACTTCAAGG
>Ga0325405_1005470_pt1 | contig 12912 bp, 5 predicted proteins | sample PopdelMetagenome_21_FD_205663 | JGI IMG/M metagenome (GOLD analysis project Ga0325405, IMG submission 205663) | Populus deltoides microbial communities from Bellville, Georgia, United States - Xylem-Control-R2 | ecosystem: Host-associated > Plants > Phyllosphere > Stem > Wood/Secondary xylem... | reverse complement strand
TTTTGAAAAAACAATTCTAAAACTTGGTCATTCAATCTATATCGTCTGTTAGTTTTTGTAATTGAAAAATATTTTTATAAAAATTTGATTTTTTATTTTTTAAATTAATTTTTTAAATATATTTAGATCGTTTTGGCATGTAAATATTAAAAATAAATTTTTTAAAATAAAATAATATTATTTTAATATATTTTCAAGCAAAATATAACGGCTACTAGAATGTCAAATGGGCTCTATAAGTAACAATTATCTCTAATGTTAAACCTTAGTTTCTTGAGTACTTTATTCTAAAAACACAATCATATAAATTTAAACACAAGTCCGGAGAGAAAAAAAGATTGCATAAATTAAAGTGCATGAAATTAAATAAACTAATAAGGAAAAAAAATAAAACCTTCCAAAAAAAAAAGGCAAATTAATTTGTATGCAATTGAATATGTGAGGTTAAATATAATTTACATAATAAAACTCTATTTATATCGTTATAGAGTTTGAATTCTATTTACATAAATATTTCTAAACATATACAAGACAAATCTCTCTTTTATTGAATAACACTTGAATCTTAATCTAATCTCTTGCATTTTATTAGTTATTTCATTGATGATTCTCGCTCTGAATAGGATGGTATCTTTCTAGTTGTATGCATTTTCAAACTCTATTTTTTGATTGCATTCTTATGAGCAATAGTGACTTTTGGTCCCTTGAATGACTAGTTCATTGCTTCTTCAACACTTTGGTCGATTAAGAACTCCTCTAGCTTAATCGACTCTTTTAACTCATAAATGATTTTAGCTTTTTTCTCTTATTTTGTGATGAACAATCATTGTTCTTTATGCTTGATACATGTATGTTTATTTCAAGTGTAAGCAATGCCTCTCATGTTTCTTTATTTCTTAAATGAAGGATTATTAACCCTATCAAACTTGTACTAAAACCAATTAAGTATTATATGGAAAATAATATTTTTCACCTAAATCAATTTAATTTAAAAATTACATGTTATTTAGAATTTAGGCATGATATTAAGGTTAAATTGCACCCAATTCATCATCTCTTACAAAATCTAAATATTCTCTAAAAACCCTAGATAAGTTTTTGTAAAGATTCATCAAAGAACCTTAAATAATTTGCATTCTTTCTAAGATTAAAATGGTAGCTTTAAATTTTGCTCTAAAATAAACCCTCTTAAATAGACTACTTTCCTTATATTTTCCTCATATTGAATGGTCTCTTATCAGTGCTAGTCATAGCAAAAAAATGAGAATATTCTAGCTCATTCTACCAAAAGATACCTTAGAATGAGGAAGATCTTCGCATTTCCTACATTTTGAAAGAGAAAGAATTCATCTTCAAGATGATTATGTAAATTTAAAAGTCTGGAAGAAAATATTCTATTATAACCAGGTGTTGTTCTTGAAGATTGCATTAGATGGTTGGAAAAAACGAAACATCATTAAGCTTATAATAGAGGAATTATAGTATTTTTAATAGGATTCAACTATCACGCGTCATATTAAAACTTAACAAAAAGCTTCTAGCAGCCTTTTCCTTGTTTTAGTATAAATCAAGCAACACCTTCATATTCATATATGGATTACAAACCATTAGTCTTTATGACTTGGCTATAATAAATTATCTTAACCTAATTGGTGACAAACTCATGTGTAATACATCTACTATGAATATAAAATCAACCACTTTAATTTTAAAAGACCTTGAAACTTTATGCAAAGGATCTTGCAAATCCTTTTTAGTTTAATCCTTCTAATCCTCCTATGGATAAAAAAAAAAAAAAAAACTAGTGTCCTTAAGAATTTTTTCTTATACTTGACAAAAAAAAATAGAAACAATTTTATTGCTATTGTCATGTGAATTTTTTATAATGAAATCTGTATTGCTTTATTTTTCAAGACAATCATGTTAGATGTGTATGGTTGATCAATCGATGATTTTGACAAGGGTAATGCTATGATTATTGAAGATCATCAGGTACCATGATCCATGTCGAGTCAAGTCATTAGCTTTTCTATTGTTTTCTCTCATTAAAAAAACAAAAATAAAATTAGAGAATCTCTTAATTAGGTTTGTGGCCACAATCTGGTATGGAATTAAAGTTGATATTTCACACTTATGAACTAGATAACTAGTTAAATAATAAGTAATGAATTCCTTATCATGTGATTGATTGCAAGGTTATCAATTTCGTTATGTTTCGCCTGGAATGACCGAAACATTCCATACCAATTCAAAAAACGGAACAAGACGGAACAAATTTTATCTCATTTTAAATCTCCGTCCATTCCGAATTTTTCAGCTAAATTCCATCCGGAACGTTCCGGTTTCATTCCACATGTTTCGTTCCGCTTTTGAAAAGCCATTGAATCAAATTGAACCTTGTTCAATTTAATTAATTAAACCATCCAATTATAAAAAGCTTTTTTTCATTACTATTTTCAATAACAATGATATTGATAATAATATTGAAAATTATTATTACTATTTTCATTAACAATAATATTAATTTTTTAAAATTAGATTTATCACTAATATATATGGTTTATATTCATGTTGTTTTTTTCATGTTTATACTTTGTACGAATTTGAGCAAAACAAAGGATGTTTTAGATTCCATTAGCCTTGATAACATTGACATAACTTTATATTTAAAATATTTGTGTTAAAATATTTTACTTTCATAATATTTTGATATTTTGTTTAAGTTGAATTATTTTAAGTTAAAGATCTATTTAATCTTAACTATTTAGAAATATTTTAAATTTTGAAATTATATTTGTTTGGCATTTTGTTTGTATTGCATAATTTATAATTAATTTATCTTGAATTTGAATTTTGAAATTATATATATATGAACAGTACAACCCCGAAACGGCACGCCGAAACACCCCAAAACTGAAACATTCCATTCCAATTGAAAAAACGAAACACCTACCGAAACGGAATTGACAACCTTGATTGATTGTGCTTCTAATTTTAGGAGTATCTCTAGGCCTAAATTAAGGTCTCATAACATCTTGATTATTTGTGCAAAGAAGATCAAGCCAAAAGGATAAGGTCACTTCATGACCTATTAGGGATATTATGACCAACCCTGCACCAATTTTGTTTATAATCTTGTATCCATTAAACCATAATTACTATGTAACTGGTTCTACCATGATACTTTTGATATCTTGTTTCAATTCATGGTCTATACTAATGTAAGGATGAGAAAATAAGAAATTACTCAAAGCCCAGTCTTTAACTTTTTTATGGTGTGTAATACAAATTAAACCCAAACAATGCTAATGTCCATTTATTAATACAACATCTTTAAAAAAAAGGCTTTGACAATATATATTCGAACACTATTTATGCTAGGCTGTTGTTAATTGATCCTTTTAATATTGAAATATACAACCTTAAACACTTCTCATGCCTTGATGGGGCTTACTTTACGGTTTAACTAGATAAGCTCTTATATATTCAAAGGCAACATATTTATTTTTCATTCATTAAAAACTCATTAAAGCTTTTCCTTTCACCAACTAGGTAAAAGGTCTAATCTTCCCTGCAATATTTAAAATAAACCTTCTTACAAAATTAATCTTGCCAATAAGATTGTGTATTTCCTTCTTATTTTGAGGAGGTTTTGCTTCCATTATACCTTATTCTTTATTATTGTCGACCTATATGCCTCACTAATGCACTAAAACTCCCTAGAAATTTATCTACTTATACTCCTAAGGCCCATTTTAAGGGATTCATTTTTAAACTATGCATCCTCATTACTTCAAATTAGCATATAGTTCATTTAGTTAGTGGATCTTGATTTTAATTTTATCATAATATCATTAATTTAAACCTTCATATTATGATTAATCATATCATGAAAGATTAAGTGCATAGCTCTTTGGTTTGTTGCACCTATATTTTTCAATTTAAAAGGCATTATCATTCATTCACTCATTCCTAGTGAACTAAGACATTTGAATATAGTCTTGGAAATATTATCTTTTACAATGAATATTTATTTGTAACTAGGGTGGCCTTTCATAAACTATGTATTTCATTTCTAGATGCGTTTATAAGCATATCAGCCATTGGTATAGGATATTCATCTTTCAAAGATGTGATTTAGATTTCTAAAATCTAATGTATAACTTGACATTCATTTTTAACACTAGTATTAGACATCCATTCACTATATCTCATTAGCTTAATAAATCCATATTCTAAAAGTCGTTCAATTTTTTCCTTCACACGATTAATCATGTTTAAAGACATTCTTCAAAAAAGTTGTCTATGTGGCTTGAAACCAAGCTTGATTGGTAGAGGATGTTCTACCAAGCTTCTATATAACCCAAGCATCTCATTGTAACACTAGGAAAAATAGTCTTTATAAGTGTTTAATTTGCCAATAATATTTGTTTTCTGAAGCTCTTCTAATATGCTTGTATTTATAAAGGTTGGTTTAGTCCCATTTTCAGTCCCAAGTTAACTTCAATTAACATGTTCAGAACTTTAACTAGTCCATCATCTATATTTTATTATGTTAGAGGAAGGCTTGTCTTATTGAGAAAGATCAATCCATGGTTTTAATTTGGCTTTGGTTAACAAATTCATTTCTATTGTCCAATACACCTATAGGCTTCATCAAAAGCCTTAAAACATTCTATTAAGTCATAATGACTCATTTAATCTTATGGCTCATATTTTAAGTTATTTTCTTTTCATTGTAGGTTATCTGGCCTAGAAAAATCTATTACGGGTCACTCAATGTGTGTTATTTTCTTACTAATAGAGAAGTCCATGGGGCGATCCATGTTATACATGCCTATGAATTGGACTAGATCAATATCATCACTATATAATCATGCATTTGTCATCCTTTAATTAACCAAAAATGATTTATCATCCATCTAAACTATTTCAGCTAATCCATCTTGTAACCAAACTATTAAGGTCTGATGTAAAGATGATGGCACACACATGTTAGCATGTATTAAGTTTCATCCAAGTTGAGTGTTATAGCTTGTCCTTGCTTTCACTAAAAAAAAAGCTATGCTAGAGATTCTTGACCTAATAATTAGATATGTTTGTAGTTCTCATATGGTATCTCTTATACCCCTTGTAAAATCTAACATGACCATGATGTCCCCTAGATTTCACTATAATTGCATGGGTCATGACAAATAAAATAGGGCAAAAAAAGTATCATTTTCATGAGGAGGAGGTTCAATTACCAATATATAAAATTCCCTATATTATTTTAACAATCACAAATTACTGTGACTAACTGCAAATTTTTTCATGAAAAAGAATTCAACTATAAAAGGTTCCTAGGGCTTGAATTTCATCATTTTAATTTCTTCAATAAGTTTAGACTAATTGCTTGCATTAATGTTTTTCTATGTGATATTCTTTTTTAAGGTATGATAACTATACCTCTCTTAATCTTATATCTATTGTCATGGTCACATAAATTAATATAAATTCATCTAATTACAATTAACAAATGATATTCAATATAACCATATTCAAATCATGCCAAGAATTTCATGACTACAGGGCCTTAGAATTAGAAAGCTATAAATTAGAATTAATAAAATAATCCAATTATTTCTTAAATATAAATTTGAATTCAACATCCTTAATAACAATTTAGCAACTAAAAACAAAAGATTACATAAAGAATAAAAAAAAAAGAATTATGTGATTGCTAAAATAATGAGCTCCTTTTTTTCCCTTAATGTGGCTGTTGGGATTTTTTTTTTTCTAATGATAAAACCTTTGTCCTTTCTCTATAGCTAAATATTTGATCCCCTACAAAACCGATTCTCCTTTCCTTTTAAAAATAATTTTTTGGTGCTGAAAATCTAGAATTCCTAACTTAACTGAATTCCATATTCCTAACTTAACTGAATTCCATCTAGATTTAAAGCATCAAAACAATATAGTTTGGCTTTAGGCCATCACTAAAGTTTTTATCTTGCTTTTAGCTTTCCAACACACCTGGGCATGCTTTATTTTGACTTCTAGAACACCATATAAAGTCTGGAAACTAAAACAGGGTCTGGGTTGTAGTAAACTGTGCCCATTACTAACAATAGCAAGAAAAAAGGGGATGAGAGAAAAAGTCACGATTATACGCCTCCAACCAAGTTTAGGATTTTTAGATGTAGAACTATAATTCTATCCTTATAGCCTATACCTTATTATAATAGGGTATTTTGAGAAAAATTACAATTCTACCATGGTAAAAATAAAATATTGATTTTATTTTAAAATTGAAACATTAAATTAATTATAGACTTAATTTTTATAATTTGATTGGGTTATGATTTAATTACAATATTTATGTTTTGGGGTAGAAATCTTATTTAATTTATCCTCAAAATTGTTTAAGGTGTTAATAAGAATTTTTATATGATTATTTCTCTTATTAAATCTTGAAAAATGTATTAGATAAAAAAAATTTAAAGTTTGAAAAATTATCAAAATGAGTTTGATTTACTATTTCTAAATATTAGAAATATTATTTTCAAATTGTACAAAAAGTCGATTACTAGAATTCAAGCATGAAATATATTTAATTATGCATATTAATGTGTTTTTATATATGATGGATGATTATAGATATTAAAAGACCAATGTGATTTTTTTTTTTATGATTGAATGATTATAATATTAAATAGGTAATGTGTGCCTTGTCATTTTTTCCGATGATATAAGAGTATTTCTCATCTAAATCCTCTTGAATATAACTCAAGGGTTTTTATTCAATTATGTTAATGTTATGTAATTTAGAAATGTAAAAATTTATATGAAAAAATATTTTGTAATAACTATCAAGTTTAATTAGAAGTTCATTTATAATTGCGCCTAACATGTCCTACCAAATACATAAAGTTGTTGTGTTTCTTGAACTTTAAGCTGAGCATCCATGTTATAGCTTCGAGCTCGAGTTCTATTTGGATTTTAGTTCTTGAACTTCTTCAAATTTTATTTTCCTCTGATTGTTCCTTTCAAGAATAAATTTTCTCTCTAAGAAGGTAACATGTTTTAAGACAACCTTTTTTGCTCAACAACATAGTAAAAACAATATCTAATATTTTTTTTATATCTCTTAAACTTATATTTATTTGATTAAGTTTCCAGCTTTTCACTTACTTTACTCTCCATATAAACATCACATCCCTAAATTTTATAAGTTTGGTATCTTACCTTTTCATATCTCGTAAAAATTCTTATCAACAAATTGTATTGGAACTCTGTTTAAAACGTAAGTAGTTTCTTATAGGGTATAGCAAAAAAAAAAAAAAAAAGATGAAAGATCTATATAGCACATTATAGACTACATTGTATCCAATAGGATGTGATTTCTCATTTTATAAACTCTATTATATTGTGATGTTCCAAGAGTTATCTATTATAAAAGAATCCTATTATCTTTTAGAAAATCTAAAAATTCTTACCTTAATGATTCTCCATCTTGATCTGATTGAAGTATATTGATATTTTTTATAGGTTTTTTTCTATTTTTTCTAAATTCTTTCAACCTTTTCAAGTAATTCAAATATGTGTTTCTTTAAGTACCTATAAGAGATATTTATATGTATTCAAATGGATATTTAGTAATTCAAGTAATTTAAATACATATAATTCAACCATATCTAGAATGATATTAGTGAATGTAATAAAAATATGTATATCCACCAATAGCATAAATAGTCATTGGTTCACATATATTTATATGTATTCAAATTAACAATTCATTAGTTCTTTTACTCTTACCTATAAGAGATGATTTGGTTATTTTACCCAAAAAAGAAGTTTCACAAATTTCATACGATTAATAATTAAAATAATCAAATATATAACTTAGTGATTATTGTTCATTTATTTAACCTAATTTATAATGCTATAAATATGATGGATATTTATTAGCTAATGTATTCTTTTAGTTATTTATATTGAACATAGACAATTCTAAATTAAATATATACAAACCATTTGTATAAAGACCAAATCCATAATAAATATCATTAATATAAAAAATATGATGGATATTTATTAGCTAATGTATTCTTTTAGCTGTTTATATTAAACATAGACAATTATAAATTAAGTATATACAAACTATTTGTATAAAGATCAAATCCATAATAAACATTATTAATATAAAAAGAACAATATTTACCCTCAATAATAAATTTAAATCCACTGAAATCTAAATAAGAAATTGATATGATGTTTCTAAAAAAAATCATCGATGTTAAACTAGAAATCTGTTGGTCACATGCGCTGCTTAGAAATGGTGAGGATGTTGAGATGATTCAAATGCCATCACGAGAGTTTGCTTTTGGCTGCTAGGCGATGCCACACGCATGACCTAAGACATCATTTTTTTTAAAATAATAATTTTTATTTTTTCAATTACCCAATAACCCCTAGTCCAACTTAATTATAACTAAAATAGCCATATTGAGAACATGAAAAAGCCCCTGAACATCAATTGAGTAATTTTTGCTTCCAAAAATGTAATTTTTTTTATTTTACTGTATTTTAAAAAATAAAAATACTAAAAAATCCTTTAACATCATTTTAGTTAATTTTTTAGAGGTAACTAAGTCATTTTATTATAATAAAAATATGAGAAGATCAATTTATCCCAATCAATATGGTAATATGATTATTGAATACTAGTGAAAATATCATTTTACTCCCAATAACTAGTCATTGTTTTTGTTTAAAAATATATATATAACTACAATGCAACAACGCAAATACTCCGAGTCTATACAAAAAATGAAACACTAATACCTCTTAGTTTTTTTTTTATAATATTTTCTATAGCAGAGTGAATTCTACTGGTATTTTTTTTTTATTAACATGGGTGTCCGGGCCAGCTTACGCACACCTCGACTAATCCCACGGGCCCTGAAGTTAACGACTATATAAGTCTCCAGTGGCCATCATATAAACAACCACATGACTCGAACTTAAAACCACAGAGAAAACAAATCTCATAATCCCAAACTTTAACCACCACTACATATTTTACAAGGGCTTTAATTGAGCTGAGAATCTTAATGTCAATAAAGTCTATGTTACCAGTAAAAAAACCATGAAACTTTTGTGCCAGCTGAGAAGTTAGGAGACTACAAGTCTTCTTCTCTTTTTCTGGCTTCCAGATTTTTGAGGATTGTAATTAAAACAATTATACTAGATACCAATTGTTAAACAACTGCATTTGAGGAAATAACATCCAAAATCTTTCTTGATACTCTAATCTAGCATCGATCTTCTTGTATTCGTCATATTCTTCTTGTACTCTAACTTGATACTTGTGTGCTATCAATGAAACAAAACTTCGTCATCCAACCAGTTGCTCTCAACAAATATCACAAAAACAGGAAAGCGGAGTGAAGAAAAAATGGAGATGGAAGATGGATGAAGGTCCTCCTGTTAATTATGCCTCATTGTTTGTGCCGAAATAACGGTCCCCAAACTCTCCCATCCCTGGGATAACACGTATATCCTCATCCAATGTTGCATCAATCTCCGATGTCACAATTTTGAGCTTTGGAAATTTCTTGCAAACCACATGTATTCCTTGGGGTGCCTGCAGGACATTGAATTATGGTAGATTATGCAAGGGAAATGCAGTTGAATTTTCTGACAAAAACAAGCATCAGAATGACTTACTGCTATTAGATTGAGGAAGATGATGTTAGACTCTACGACGCCCTTGCTGAGAAGCAGGTTAATCGCTTTGACTGCAGAATTTCCTGATCACGCATAGATGTGAGACAACACTCTTCTTAAGGGTAACTGAAGTAGGGTTTGAATTCCAAACCTGAAGCAAGAACTGGATCGAGCAATAAAACATGCCGACTTGAGATGTCTGCGGGTAGCTTCTCATAGATTAACTGCAGCAACATTGCGGTGATTTGAAAAGTTATATGCAACAGAGATAAAGAGAGAGAATGGGGCATGTGGTACAGTTGCCTCCACGAACCTGCCGTCCATTGTTACCCTCTCCATGGATGAGAATTTTACCGATTTTGATGCCCTTGCAGCATGCTCTTAATGCATTTTCCATGCTCTCCCCACTGCTAGGAAATGAAGTTGTTAGGATTCATTAATGCTGAGAGTTTCCCAGGGATAACAGATTAGGCTACTTCAGAACAGCAAACATTAATTATGTGATGTATTCCTGACAACATGCAGGGGAAAGGAAACACGTACCTTCTAATGACTGAGACCCCACACAATCTTTTGCAGAAAACAACTCCAGGGTATACAGATCCTGCAAACCAGAAAAGAAAAACATAAATACATCCCATCTCAAAGTTATCCTCGTTCTGAGGAATCTGAAAAGTTTAGCGTGAATTGCAGGTGACAAGGATACGCCCCATGCATGGATGTCAACTTCCATAAACATTGCATCTTAAAATCATGGATGGCTGCTGGTATGGATATGCGAGACAGAAATTTGGAGCAAATGATGCAACCGAAGTTACCTGTCGGGGTTGTGATCTGTTTTTCAGTGAATGGAAGATGACCTAGACCATGCTCCACAACCTGAGACATTGATACAAAAACAAATGATGTTGTGTTATTCAAAAAAACTCAGTTAATATCTCTGAAATTTCTCTTTATTGAGAGATATCTACCAAGCGTATTAGTCGGTCTGCATAGAAGACAAAGTCATGCTTCGTTGTCTTGACATCACGTACGAGTGTGTGCATTCCCCGCATCTGGATGAAATGCAAAACTAAAGATACTTATCCGTTTCCTCTCATACTCAAGAATGGAAATTTCCAGTCAAGAATTTTGATACATACAGAACTTCATAACAAAAAGAAGGGTTACTGATAAGTTACTGAAGAAATTGCAACAGTAAATCAAGTTAAGCAGTATTACCTGAAATGTTGAGTGTATAACAGAAACATTTGGATATATTTTACACAAATGATGTTGGCCAAGCTTTGCACGGATATGTTGTATTATCAAGTCAATTGCAACATCATTATCTCCTCCCCGAGGGATTATAACGTCAGCATATTTTTTTGATGGCAGTATAAATTCTTCAAAACTTGGCTTTACAGATCGAGCGTACTGCAAATTATAGATAACTGGTTGGAAAGAGGAATATCTAAAAACCATATTACTTAAATTGGTGGAATAGTAATTCCACAACTGGAAATACTTATCAATGTTAAGCTGAAACTGAATAAAAAACAGGATACACTCTCCATATATCCATTTTCAGTACGACCAAGGAACTTCATTTAGCAATGATTATGAAAAGTTTGATTGAACCTAGCAACAGAAATCTCAGGCAATCAAGAAACTTCACTGACTTGGTCAAGAACGTTCTGGATATTCCTCCCTCTTTCAACAGTATCGCGCTGAATTCTCCGTGCAAGTCGCAGGTCAGAATCTGCACTGTGAAATTATGGTCATGGTTATTTGTAGGTGATCATTCTCGGCGAAAAAACAGATGAACATGCATCATGTACATGTAGTTACGTGGTATAAAATTCTGGATCCTCGCACATAATATGCATTTTATCAGTAATTTTTCTTGTGATAACATAGCCTACCCTATAAACTCAGAATTACTTGTATGTTTACCCCCAAAGAGAATCCGAGTATTTTACTAAATTTCTGCATATAAGAAATACAAAAGAATATGGTAGGAAGGAGCATTCATCCTTGTAATAAAAGGGAAATCACTTTTACCTGGACGAAACCCGATTGAATGCATGTTTTTAGTAAACGAAGCCCACAGTTGTCTTAAGAATATAGAAGCTTTTCCAAGGGAAAAACTTCTTTCACAATATCTTTAACAGTATGACTAGGCTGTAGTGTGAAATGTGAAGAGATTTGAAACTGATCATATAGTAAATGATGTTATTGGGGAATGTTCAAAGATTCATGAATTTATCACCATTTTGATCCTTTTCTTTATCAATGCTAGATTAGTTTTTTTGCTCAACTTATTCTTCACGTATGTGTTGCTGTCATTGAAACTATATAATCAATTCAACGTTAGCTAGTTTCCGTTGTCAAAGATCAATTTTACAAGCAGTCCAACACAATCAAAGGATGTTTAAAATCTTTATTGCTTTCTTGACAAGGACCATCGACAAAATGTTCGAATAAGATAATGGTAAAGAACCTGTGTCAACAAAGATCTTCATGTTCATTAGATCACGAACCCGAGGATCGTGGAGAACTAGAATTCCTTCTAAAATGATGATGTCTGAAGGGTTAACCTGTGATTAAAAAGAAGAAGAAAAACCAATGTTATAAATCAACATCTTCAATATCAAGAGAGAAAAAACCATTTACTTCTGTTTGGTTAAGAATTTTCTATTTGTTACTTTTGAAGCAATCGCATCAAATTCCAAATACCTCCCATCCTGGACCGATTCTTTTATGGTTCTGGAAATCATAATTTGGTATGTTAACTGCCCGTCCATTTTTCAATTTCTCCATGCATGAAAGGAGAAGTTCTGTATTGAAGGCATCTGGAAAGCGAACACAATGCCAAACCTCTCAGAAATTCACGAGATCAATAAAATTTATTAAGTATAAAACTTATGATCTGATAAAGAGAATACTTACCAGGATGATCAAAGTTATAATCATAAACTTGTGTCAATGTATCATCACTCAGGGAGTGATAAAATGAATCCTAGAAAAAGAAAACGAAATCGAACAGACAAAATTACTCGTTTCGTTTGATCTCAAATTAATGGCATCTAAATAATTGGCCTGTTTTAGGAGAAAAACAAAATTACTTGATTGACAAGAACAACGCGTTGATCATGGAGCTGAGAAATAATCATATTACACACAGTTGTTTTCCCGGATGCGGTACCTCCAGCCACACCT
>Ga0325405_1005463_pt1 | contig 12916 bp, 9 predicted proteins | sample PopdelMetagenome_21_FD_205663 | JGI IMG/M metagenome (GOLD analysis project Ga0325405, IMG submission 205663) | Populus deltoides microbial communities from Bellville, Georgia, United States - Xylem-Control-R2 | ecosystem: Host-associated > Plants > Phyllosphere > Stem > Wood/Secondary xylem... | reverse complement strand
CTAACTTCAGCACACATTAACACCACTACCAAGTATACACCATGTGCCTAAGACTTTAATGCTGCAGAAAAAACACTAAAAATAACATGAAAAGGAATGATTAATTCTATCACACCATTTGAACTGCTTATATTCCCGTTCTGGCTATAAAGAAAAAACGCCATGAAAAATTTTACTTACTCAATGCAGCATCGGGATCATCAAGAACTGCTCCTAGGAGCTTGTGGACTGCAATGCAGTCTTTGAGTTTCCATTCCTTAACTGGTCCAAGTGCTCCATTTCTTTTGGTAAAAATAAAACAAGGAAAAATAGATTAACAATCAGTTTGGATCAACAATAAAGATGTGCAAGTCCAAGTACCAGCAAGAAAGTAAAACAAACAAATCAACCAAGAAAAAAAAAATAGAACTCAGATCACTGAGGATTACATTGGTGCAGGGTTGTTGGTTGAATCTTCAATTAATTTGATAGCCTCACGTTTCTTGTTAGGTTCCAAAACAAATAGCATTTCCGCCACTGCAGCTCTATGCATTAAAGAACCTGCAGGAGACAAAGTTAGTTAACAAGCCAGTTCTATCCAGGTATAGTTGCACAAAGGGGCCACATAAGGTGGGAGATTACCTTTATGTTTTTCAAAGAAAATCTTGTTTGCTTCAGTGAGATTTTTCTCATGCAATTGACTACAAGAATAAACATTGCAAACCTTAATATGTAATTTAGAACTGATAGATAAGGTGAAGAAAACATCATGTTACAAATAAAGAAAAGGGAAATGTGCAAGAGAACCTAATGAATGGACGCTCTGCTTCCAAGACACTCCAAACAAGTTTCTCAGTATCAGTCACAGGAGCAGTCATTGTACCCACTTTATGGAAGAATCTAACCTGCAGCACATCAAATTCACAATCAATAAAGATTAAAACGAAGGGTCTCTGATCCTCTAACCAGCAGAGGATGCACAACACTAATCAGCAATACCAGTATCAGGACACATGTAATGTCAAAAACGAAAACAGAAGTTTATAGGATTATTGCATGATAGAGGATGATATACCAAGCAGCGATGGGAATCAGGGTTTTCAGCATCCAACCTGAGCAATTGCTTTACAGCCTACAAAAGAAAACTAAATTAACACAGCAATTTACCAGTTGTGAATGCAATTGTACAAAAGCACCATTTACTAGAAAGCATCATGAAATTCATACTGTCAACCTCACTAAATGATTTAGCCAAACAAAATACAGGAGTTGGCTTATCATAGCACTTGTTCTCTTCAGAGAGGGAGAAACAATCTTAAGAAGAAGATGATTTACTCGATGGCATTTGGACTAAATAACAGAATGTTTTCCTGTATTACCTTGACAGTCAATTAAGTAGACATCGTGAATGGTAACACAGGAAAGTGAAAAGGGCTGACAATGGTGACCAAGTTCAACCTTTCGGACAATAAATACCTGAAGAGCAAGCAGAATTTTCTTCTTTCTCATATTCACTTCAAAAGAGAGCAAGTGTGTCTCCAAAGAGTTGAGCGAATGTTTCTGAAGCAGCTTCAAGTACTTTGTAGCTTCCAACAATGGATCTTCAACCTGGAAAAAAAAAACATCCACATTTAACTGCTATTCATCTGAGATGAAAGATGAGTACTTTGTAGCCTAAGAGGCCTTGAAGCAATCAAGAATAAAATCTGAGGGGAAAAAAACAGTAGGAAATAGAAGTAACCTGCAACAACTTTTCCCCATTTGGATCTGGATCTACAGGTTTAACATGCCGCTTACCCGACTTAGAAACACTACTAGCACTTGATTCTTCATTTCTCACCTCAGCTTCCTAGGATGGAATATCAGACACTAGAATGAAAATCATTATAACAGAAACGTGCCAAGAAGCCATAGAAACATAATATTAACATACTTTCTTAGCTCGGGCTTCTGCCTTTTTCTGTTTTTGCCTCATCTTCTTTCTCTGAGAAGGTGGCAACTTTGACATCTCTTCTTCTTCTTCAGCCATTGACTTCGAAGGAGAATCAAACAATTTTATGTAACATCTGCATTTGAAATCCATACCCATGAACATAACAAAAAAAAATATTAATTCGGAGTTCATTACAAGTATGAGATGGCATTCAGGCAACATGAGAAAATACAAATGACATATGGTCACATCTATAAGAAAAATGCATGAAACATTGATCCTGTGAAATGAGATGCAATCGATGCTATGTGAAAACCATATAGGTGTCTGGCTCCAATAGTTAACTGCAACACCATGTATGGACATGAATATACCAGAGAATACCCTGCATGAAGTCAGTGAACAGGATATTCTAGTAACCTGTTTCATACACGACTAACTTATGTCATGTTACCAAACCCCAAAAGAAAGAAATGAAGGAAATGACTTGAGGGCCAACTGACAAAATCACACCAGCCCACTGTCATCATAGCTGAAAGACCATGGCATCCAGCAGCCTATGTAAGGTATTCACCATGGTAATATTTGTACTATCGCTCCAAGGTTTCAAGGGTAAACAATAAACAATGACAACCAAAATGCAAAGAACTTTGCTTCCTTCTCTAGGAGAAAAACTTGGACAATCCTTCTCCAACTGGATAGCCAGTATTTGCCACACCATCCAGCGAAAAATCCTTCGACCAATACAAATTCAGAGTAACAACTTAATGATTTGAAAATTGAAAAAAGGTTAAGCATTATTAATAACATACAGTCCTTCCTAGAGAACCCCCCCCCCCCAGCTTGCTCAAGGAAAACCAACAGCAGATCATCTCAGACAGCAGAAAGAGTCTGTACAGCACATGCATAGATGAGGCAAGCATGTAAAGCAGCATTCTGACTCAGAAACTTGTGCAAGAAAAGGAAAGGGACAGGAAGGCTGATTTAAAAAAGAAAATCTCAGATCTCTTTCTAGATTCCGGCAAAAATATTTCACCTGATAGCTCCAGCCGCTGCTTTGTGGAAATATGCATGTGAATGCAAGCGATCTTGAAATTTAAGCATTGCCACATAGGCTCGTAGAGTCATTTTCCTTAAACAATAGGAATGGAAGTCGAATTGGTCTTCAGTAATATCTGCATAGTGCTTCTCCACCGCTAAAAATTTCTTTAAAGCCCGTCCAAGATCACCTTGACGGAAGTAACTCTCACCAGAAGCAAGTTCGTACCTTGCCAAATTATTATACAACACTCAGGATGTCTAATGAAAATATCTACTTAAAGCAAGACTTAGTGACAATAATAAGACAGACTGACCACATGCACTGCATGTCATGAAGGTTGTTGTGCTGATCCCCATCTTTTGTAAACAAAACAGCAGTTTTTTCAGCCGAAGCCACCTTCAAGAAAGAATTCCATGTAAAGCACCACATGCAGAAACAATCTGAGAAAGCATAAACCAACAATAATAGGAAATCTAAAATTAAGACAAAAATTGCAGCTTCCACACCTGATCAGCCTGTAGCATACGTTTGACACATTCACTGTTTATATATCGATCTGCAAGATCCATACATCTAGCTTCATCTGCCAAAGTGGCAGCAGCTGCCAAATCACCAGCATGCTTCAAAATGCGACTCTGTGATTGAGAGATGCAAAAACAGAGTGAGAACATCAAAACCCAGCAGTCTGTACTTTCTAAACATATTTAGCGGTAGGATTTGAAAGAACTACAAAATTTAACACATTCATTCCTTTCTCTAAGTACTATTCTACACTAAAGACAACACTAAATGGTGACAACCGAACCAATCCAACAGAGAAAGGAAGACAAGCATCTAGGTGCCAATCCCACACCCACAAGAAAAATGAGGGCAAACCACACATCTCAACTAGCATACAGAAATGGGAAAGAAGAACCAGTAAGCATATGCTGCCTGTTCATGCTATATTGGTTGCAAAATTTCAAGATGTGCTCAGAAACTATCAAGGAATCAACAATTCCTTCCGAGATGGGAAACAAAGAGGAGAGCTTTCAAAAATTATAACATAAAGATGGCAAAATGAGACTTGTCTATAGAACCTTGGAAATAAAAGTTTACAGATAGAAGGTGTAAATCAACCTTGACAGAATATAAATCAATCACAGTTGGAGTGTGTTCTATAGCCTCGTCAATTTTACTCAGAGCGACATCATACTGTCCCCGTCTGTCGTAATGCTGCAGTATAACAAAAAGTTGAACAAATTATTAGAAAGCATCAAAAGGATACAGTAATAGCAGCTAACTATTTGCTTGATGGTACTCAACCTGAGCCAAGAAAAACAAGGTCCACATAAGTGTTGAAGGAGGCTCTTTTTCTGCCCTGCATATATGAAAGGAATACACAAGGATGTTAAAAAGAGCAAACAACAAAACAGAACAGAACTTGATGTAGAAACACCAAATTATCAGCAGCATCACAGATGTTCTTTATTGAGATACAAATCTGTAATTTTAAAAATATTAATAGCAAGCTCTCCCCTAAATGTACCAAAGGCAGTTGCTGGGCAACAAAAAACAAACATGGGAAAATTCTAAATGTAATTTTCCATTATTGTCATCGTAATGCTTTTCACTCGTATTAATATGCAGCACAATAAGTTAACATGATGAATAACTAGTCCAAAATCTGTGATAATAACTTGATTGAGAAAACAGTTTTTGTAAGTCACAAATGACAAAACATGTCCTGTCAATCAATTTGATGTCAGTGCCTGTAAGTTTTTTCGATTTTCATTAATAAAAAACATCAAATTATTTTTTTGTTTGAACAACAAATCAAGTATTCAAAACAAAATCAAACCTAACAGTTAATAAGCGAAAGGCATAGAAATAAACAAAAGAATTATTAGTTACCGAAGAATATCCTGAAGGAATTTCCCTTCCATCTTTTATATTTCAAGTTTTAAGGATCAGATTTTACTAACAAAAGTTGAATAGAGGTACAATGGTACAAAGCATAAATTACCTCCCAGGGTATCCCCCACTTATCCTAAGAGAATGCTCCACTTTGAGAATAAGTTTCTCCAGTATATCTGCCTGAATGAGAGCACGCGTAGAAGATTGCTTTTAACCAGACAATGAAATAATAGTACAAGCAGACAACCTCCAAAAAGATATACAAACACCATACAAGAAATTAAACTCACCTTTCCAGGGTGGTCATATAGTGGTGAAAGATCTGAGAATAACGAAGGAACTCCCTAAAAACAACAAGAAGACTGTACATAATCCTAGCAAAAATAGAAAAGCCAACAAGAACTGCTTGAACTGTAACAACAAATACCTTGGTCAGGAGGGGTCTAATGTAATTATCTACAGCTTCATGAAACTTTTCACCTTGGAGAAAATCAAGTGGTATTCTCTGAATTAAAAAGGATGAGTGGTAGTCACTAAGTAACCCAGCAAAACATCACATACATACATGTTTATATTCGAAAAAATACAATGATAGGGGAAGAAAATAACATTGACAACAATAATAGAAGATGATACTAAAGAGTGTAATAACACCAAGGTCTGACCAACAGCAATCCATATTAAGCATTTTTCAGATATACACAGCAATCCATATTAAGCATTTTTCAGATATACCATACAACAGAATGATTTCACTTAAAAGTTTTGCCCAGACAGTTCAGTAGCTGGCTGGGGTCATGGTCTTGATGCTCATGGTTTTGATCCAAAGAATACCACACAAAGCAGAGCGGGCTGATGGAAGGGGGCAATGTTTTAACAATTGTAGAGCCTAGCATAAATGCTGTTGTTTCAGTTGGTGGGCATTGACCACCTAAGAAGACACTCCAGATAAATTTACTGATATTAGATAGCCTTTACAGAATGCCACTGGCACTAGCTCAACCGGTAAAGGGTAGGGTGGGTTAGGGGGTGGAACCGATGATTCAAACAAAGAGGGGAAAAGGGGGTGGAACCGATGATTAAAACTATACATGATATATCTACCTCGGGTAAAAGTAGGGCAGTAAAAATCTCCAGATACAAAATCTAAGGGCATGCCTCACCTTAACAGCTGATGACCAAGTGTACTGCTGCCCAAGTGATTTGTACAAGGCATCCAACTGATCAATATCGGAAGAAGAAAGGCCATTTTCCACATGCAGCCCAACACATTTTTGTAGACCTTCATAATATCTGGACAGACAAAAGATAGTGACAACATTGGATTCCTTATCAAAACCACAACAGCAAACCAAGATTCACTGAGCACCAGAGAGAAAGACTAAGAAACAGGCAACACTTGCGTTAATTTTATAATTTAATCGTATAGTCACCATTCCAACGTCTGTAGCTTAGATTTCTGACAGCGGTAATCAGTCAATTCAAAATCTGATTTTCAACAATACAACAACTATAAGAAAGACAGGAACAAGGCAAACAAAACCATTGATTTTCAACAATTTAAGGATCACAAGTCAAATATGTGCAGGTCTGGCAGACTCTTCACAATCAGGTGAGAAAATCTATACAGCAACTTGATCAGTTTGTGCAAGATGAATTTCACAAGAAAGCAATTTTAGATGTTCAATAGGAGTGATGGCCTCTTACAAGAAATACATGTTAAAGAAAATGGTGAATTCTGGTAGAGTTACAGCAATATGGAAAAGAAAAATATTGTCTACAACAATAAACAAACAAAATTAAATGAAAGGACCGGCAAAATTTTGTGATTTGCCTAAAGGTAAAAGTGTTGTGAGGTTATTTCAGAGCTAGGTAGCTAAAAAACAAGTAGACAACATCAAATAGTACCTTATTTTGGGCACTTGCTCATTTTGTAATCAAAAACTGTTAAAATAAAAGGCCATATTGCATTACAAAAACAAAAAATTGGTTCATCACACATGCAGACACTGCATTCACTAACACAGCAAAGCTATAGTTAATTATGTTTGCAATTGAACACATGAAGTGATGTCGACATTTCAAGGCACCTGAGAGATGAATAAAACATCAAACACAGATTTCTATCCTCATTGTCCGCTGGCAGAAACATATTTCAACAATTTTTCAGAAAATAATATATTCTGATTCATTGTGAACTTCAAGACAAATCTCGTAACACCAAACAATATAACTCATCAAAAGTTGTAATAACCAAATATATGAGGTAGACATCTACAATGAAGATATGAATTTCAAATTACCACATTTGTTTTAGACAAGAAGAAAAAAGACAAGCAAAAGACACTAGTGGCTAAATTCATAGTTGGAATCACAAAAACACAAACTGCTACATTTACTAGCAATCCTGTCATTTCTGTTAGATGGACATTCTCTTTCTTCTCAGAAATGTTAAGCAAATTAAATCACCTGTAGTTGTCAGGATTAATAGAAAGCAATGCCTTGTACAATTCAGCACCTTCTTCATGACGATCAAGCTTCACTAATAGAGAAACCTCTTGCTCTTTATAGGTCAATTTATCAACCTGGAGAACTTTCAGTCGTAAATATTTAAATCAAACTCAAGAAGACCACCAAGTAGTTACCCTAGTGTCAAATGAAGTGTACACTTACAATTTTTGACTCTTTCTTACGCAACTCCTCGATAGCTCTCTCAAGAGAACCACATTCCTCTAGTAAAGAGATCTGGAAGGACAATAAATCACCGGCATATAGCCATCAAAACTGCTGAGTGATCTAGAAATATCACAATTCAGAATGCAAGTTCTAAAAAAGTTAAAAGACAATCATGAGACTGGCTCATGCAGTCACTTCTAACCAAAAAGAGGAAGCAGAAGAAAAAAAGCTAAATAATCACAGCCCTAATTAGCCCGAGACTCATCCATAACTAGTTGTCCAGCAACAATGTCACCATCACATTCAGCCACTAATCTGTCTTACACTTAATTGAGAAAACAATAAATGATAAACTTCAGCATCAAAGCAAAGCTCCCAACTGATACTGATGTAGTTGCAGTTGTCTAATCATCTTGAAGCACAACAACCCAAAGCCCAAAAATCGTTGTAAATAATATTATTGCCAGCATAAACTATCAACAGAGTAACAGCATATTCAGTTTTGCACATATATGGCAGAGGAAACACATAGAAAGAAGCAAAACATCAAGGACCTAACAATTGAAAAGATCTAAGACAGAATAGAGCTGAATATATGAAATCAACAGTGTTACCTTATACAAAAGCATTTCTCCATGCTCCCATCGTTCATTATCTGGAGGATAATCATCATCAAGTGTCCCTTCATATGCTTCAAGAATTTCAACTGCTTTTGAACCACTGGTAAAGAAGAAAAATAAAGCACAAGGGGAAGACATAAAGTGTAGATCATACAAGATTACTTTACATTGCTACTTCCAATTCAGGTAGAGGAAGACAGGCAAACAGAAGTTCAGAGACAATTTGATGAGATTATAACATTCAACTGACAAAAAATTATCTGCAATATTCCACATTCATAAAGATCCTTAATAACCTCCTGTAATGAATAAATAAGCTTTAAGTTCAAAACAAACTTTGGGTGTCATGATAAAGTCATACTCTGAGTTCAAATGGTGGGCAACAGCAAAGCCAATCCAGTTCATGCGATGATTTGGTTTCAGGGACAGAAGTTTCTGTCTAGTCTCAACAAAACCTGTAAGGTCCCGCATTTGAGCCTGCAACACAAAAGGAAAATTTCAACTTTATATCAAACAATTTTATGTCAGCAAAAACAAGACAGCATGCTGAAAAGAGCAGAGAAAAGGCAAGACTTAGGCAGATACCATGGCACCTGGTTAGCTGCTTATTAAAGTATTTGGTTGATAGGAGTACCTACATTGGCTATATTGGATGTAAAACAGTAATGTGAAAAATGTCCTTGAATTTGAAGTACAGGACATCAGGGTGGACCATTTTACCATCTCCTGAATCTATGCTCCCTAAACCATCCTCTCAACATGCTACCATCTCTGCCACATTGAGCATTCTTCTGATAGCAATAAACTTTCAATGCATGAGCTTAACTTTCAGTTTCTCTTGGATCCTCTTTAACCTTTATTAAGACTTTGCTTCTTAGAACCATATTTTAATTTTAATTCTTTTTTTTCCTTTTTCTCTCACTCACCTGCTTAAGCATTTCTATAGATACTTTCCAGGACCTTGGGTGGTGCACTCTTGCTCTTTCTAGAAAAACAGTATATCACAAAATAAAAATAATTTGCCAAAAATTCCCTATTTACTTAGCTTGGTTGTGATGGTAAGTGAAGGAACTGATGAACACAAAGATCCCATGTTCATCATGTTAAGGTCCCAACAGGACTTTTTCATTGCAATAAAAACATGAGTTCTACCTGTAATTTTCCATTTGTGAACTACAGTGAAGCATCTATCACTTACGGTAGCATGAGACCAAAAGATTAATTATCATGCCGTTTACAAACTATGGATAACAAGTTGCATAGGTAAAACAACTATCGATTTTCTGTGGCATACAAGCATGCCGTGTAGGGTGCTAGAGGTTTCCAAAGACTTGAACTAGACTGTATGTGAGTTGATACTTAATAAGCACAAGAATATCATTGACCTCAGAAAATCAACTTCAGTACAAAGACTTGGTTTATTAAACATCAACAACAGTTAAAAGAAATGCAAGCATGGCAACATTTGGATATCAAAACCAACCAGGGAACAGAGAAACATGTAGGAAGGGAAACAGCACATATCTAGCACAATTTGAATTATTGCTTGGCTTTTTAGGGCATCCATCAATGTAATAGAGGCAGTAAAATCAGAGTAAGTATCAATAACTCTTGATTGTATAGTCCCAAAATTCTAGTCAAGCAAGGACCACATAAAGACGAAAAGGTCATTTGGAAGGGACAGACAAAGTCAAGTTATACCTGTAAGAGTGACAAGTCCCTCAGTATTTCAATATTGTCTGGATCTATTCTCAATGCATTTCGATAGCATTTGATGGCCTCCCTATACTCTCGGTCAGATCGATAAAGGAGGCCATAAACATGCCAGCAAACATGACTCTTAAGGTCATTCTGCATTAAAGAAACAAACACAAACACAACATTACATTACAAAGGTGAGATGAAAAAAGAAAAAATATGTAAATTTAAATGTTATACAAAATGGAGCATATCAACCTTTAGGCCAAGTCGGACCAGTTCGTATGCTTCAGATTTACGATCCATGCAATTTAATGTCAAACCCTTCATGGATAAAGTTTCTGGAAACCAAGAGAAACAAAATTTCAAAAAAAGTTAAAATAAATAATGTACTGAAATCTGGTGAGTGGTTAAAAATTCAAGGAGTAAAAACTCAGAGGGTGGATTTTGTAGTGGAATAAAAATTACATGCATTGTGAGAATATAAAAGAGGTGAACAACAATATTTCCAGTTCCTAGGTTCATATTGACCATAACTACATCTTTACCACTTCCATATCTTCGTTTATAATTAGGAGACCTTATATTATGAATTTGAATGTAACCAAGTCCCAGATTTGTCTTTAAGCATTTCATAGAGAGGTTTAACAGCAACCCAACCACAAAGAGTACTATCTAATCAAGAACAAACGAGAACCAAGTCTTTGCTGGTTGCAAAGGCAAAAGATCTCAAGTCTTTGGACACAGCAAATATAAGCAATTTATTCTCAGTAACTGCATGATGAAATGAATCTTAAACTGAGATTCCTAAGAACAGGAACCCTACAGGGAGGATGCTAGTAGCCTCTAATTTCTATTTCAATTGTTTCTCTTCAAAATTGGTGTGATTTTTCAGAACCCTAGAATCTCATCTTTGTTTTCCTGGTCATTTTAACTTGGCGAAAAACCCGAAAGCACCCAGCAATGCACTCCCAACACTACAGAAGATAAAAAATTAATTCATCATAAAAATTAAAATAATTTTTCTGTGCCCTGCTGGAAACAAAAAATTTGTTTGGATTCACATCTTCAACTTTTTTTTCTCCTTCAATAATCATCACATTTTTCAAAACTCATAAGATTCATTCATCAAAGGATATGCTAGAGAAATTTGACTTTCAAAAGCACAACTTTTCAAACATGAGAAGCAAACAATACCTCCATGGTCTGGAAACTTCTTCAAGATAGTATCTGCTGCCTTCAGTCCCTTCTTGTACTGTTTACTTTCATATGATTTCTGCAACAAATGAAAGGAATGCAGTAATGTTTTTAAATAAATGAATCCATCACATGGTACTCCTGGCAACTATATAGAAAACTTTGATCATTTAATAATCCAGCTTCTAACACGAAGTCAATGAAGGCCACTGCTATTTACTCCACCATTGACACCACAGATGCAACATAGTGGTTCGGCCAAAAGCTTAACATAGTTGGTGCAAAAGACAAGACACCATATAGGCATATAAATACCACATGACGATTAAGATTTTTAGACTCAAGTAAAAAGCATTTTTTCACAAAAAAAAAAAGATTAAGAAGGCGATCAGATCACCATCAAAATGGAACTCTTCAACTCAGAACGTGAATTAGCATCAAGTTTATATTTTCAGTTTATTGAAGTTAATGCATTAACAATTAGTGAGTGTTTTACATCCACGTGCAGTCACTTCTTTTGTGGATAAAAACAAATAGCATGAACGACCTGAAGCACAGGAGGAAAATTTAAGGGGAAAAAATTCAACTTTTCCAGCATTGACACAAGCCACCAAAACTCATAAAACAAGAAACTTGAAATCATTTGCATTCCTTAATACAGCAAATACCCTAACTTGAAATTGAACTTCAGTCGGCAGAAATGGAATCTGTTTCTCATTTATTAAAAAAACAAAAAAAAAACCCTAAATTAAACAAAAAAACAGTCCATGATCAATCTAGAGTAAGAAACAAATGCATCAATATTGTAATTCAATTACGATCGTACAGTTATTTGTAGTAATTAGAAGGATAAAGTAAACCAAGGGTACACAAAAAGATACAGTGAATGAAAGAGGGAATCGGAGGCTTACGACGATGAGCTTGAAGAGGTTAGCCTCTTTGGGAGGCAGAGAAGCTCCCATTTTTTTTCTTGTCTATGAGTGAGAGAGAGAGATAGGGTTTTACAGAGATAAGATAGAATCAAGAGTGAGAGATTGGGAGGTTAGGGTTTGGTGTCGTTTTGTTTATGTTTTTTCTTGCTATAGCTATTGTTGGAGTGTAGAGAGCTGAGAACTGAGAAGTAGAGACGGAGAGAGGTTGAGAGGTGGTGGCGTTTATCTGCTGCGACTGCGAGGCAAAGGCAACCCTACTGTGAGAGAGAAGATTAAAAAAAAGGAATAGAAAACGGAAAAGACTAAAAAACGAGTGAAGTGAACCACTCGAACACGGCTGCCTAGTGGTAAAGAGAAGACTCCACCGTGTAGACTTGAGGGCTTTTCTGTAATCTAACCAATAATATTCTTCATTTTCCATGAAATTAAGAACAAATTACTCATGTCATTTGTCAAAAGATTTCAAGGATCAAAGGATGTCGATTCTAGTGCTATATAGAGTTGGGGATCTGTTTTTAGGATTTCAGATCATTAATAGATAGGAAAGAATATATTCCTATGTTTCCTATATTCACATGGTTGCTGAGGGGATTCTGTGTGTGTGACACAAGACTATATGCTATGATTTTTCTTTTGATTTTGAGCTGATTGAATTTAGTATAGCAAATGGGTGAAGTTTTTGCTGTTATTTACGGACCTTGAGAATGGGTGAATCTTCATCTTTTTATTGCATGGGGAAAAAAATCATATCACCCGTGACTTTTAAATTCAGAATGTGATTTTTTTTTTTTAGATTGGTAGTATTTATCAATGCAACTGGCTGCGTGTTTGTTAAAAATTTAAATTTTTTTATTTAAAATTATTTTTTTTATTTTTAATTATTTTGATGTGCTAAGTCAAAATGAGTTTAAAAAAATAAAAAAAATATTATTTTAATGTATTT
>Ga0325405_1005457_pt1 | contig 12923 bp, 13 predicted proteins | sample PopdelMetagenome_21_FD_205663 | JGI IMG/M metagenome (GOLD analysis project Ga0325405, IMG submission 205663) | Populus deltoides microbial communities from Bellville, Georgia, United States - Xylem-Control-R2 | ecosystem: Host-associated > Plants > Phyllosphere > Stem > Wood/Secondary xylem... | reverse complement strand
GGAAAGACTCAACAAACATTTTTCATTTAGAATGTCAACTCTATTAGGCTATGTTTGTTTCCCGGAATTCACTTTCCGGGAAACCACTTTCCAAACTTTCCTGTGTTTGTTTGTCATTAAAAAAGTTAGTCTACGGAAAACACTTTCCAGTCAAAGGAAAATTTAGCTTGGTTTCCAGGAAAGTGTTTTCCTAAAAATTTTGGGCGGAAAACACTTTCCAGAAGTTGTGAAAAATTTAGAAATGTCATATATTTGCTGATTATATCAAATTTGATCCTCAAACTTTTGATTGTTATATATTTTTTGTTTTGAATATTTATTTTTCAATTTCATCTCTTAAAATTTAATTTTTATATTAACTTTGGTCCTTATTTTTATAATTGTTATTTGTTTTTTCCTTATCATTTTTTTATTGAATTTTTTTATCTATCAAATTTGGTCCTCATTCTTTTGATTGTTACTTATTTTATTTGAAATAATTTATGAAATGTTAATTATTATTATTTTAATTTCTTCATCTTTTATTTTTTTTATTTTTTAGATTTGATCTCTATTATTTTGATTATTATTTATTTTATTTGAGATAATATATGAAATTATATTTTTTTTTCAATTTCATTCTCATTCAACTTTTTAATTTGTAAGATTTGTTCCTCATTATTTTAATAAACTTGAGAAAAATAAAACATTAATAAGTTATTTTCCAGCTCATTTTCCATGACATAACAAAACACTGGAAAGTGTTTTCCAATTTATTTTTCATTACACTACCAAACATCAGAAAATAATTCACTTTCCTGGAATTCACTTTCCAAAAGAAAACTACTTTCCAGCAAACAAACGAGGCCTTAGTCAGAAACGAAGAAGGAACTACTGTCCCCAAAACAGGTACCTCAAAACAAAATGTTAGTAATCTTACTAGAGGTGTACAAAAAACCCGACCAACTGGAAAAACCAAAACAAAATTAACCAAAAAAACCTAATAAAAAAGCCCAAAAAAATCAGGTTCAGTTTGGTTTTGGTTTTAGAAGTTTAAAATTGACCAAACCAAACCAAATTGAACCAAAACCTAAACCAACTATAAAAAGCCAAACAGTTATAGAAGAAAAACTATTCTCAAACCCTAAAGTAGTGTATGCAGTTGCATCCCCCTCTCTTCTCTCGATCTCCCTTTACCCATAGCCCACCTTCCTCTCTCTTCTCTCTCATCTTCTCCATTCTCTAGAATACTGAAGGTGTATTTCTTTCTCTGTTTGTTAATCTTTTTTTGTTCTATGATTTATGCATTCAAAGGCCTAACTTCATTTTCTTGAGCCTTTCTCTTTTCTTACTTATGATTATAGTCATATGATGTTTCTTTTTATGTTGGACAATTTTTTCTTACTAAAATTTTCTTTTTGATTTTTCTGGATAACCTCTCTAATCTGCTACTGTTGTTTTTTTCTAGCATTGATCTTGAGGGATGCAAGTGTTTTTTGGTGGCTTTCTGGATCTTTTTGCTGCTATTGATATTTTTGTCAAATTTTTTGCTTGATTTTCTTTCGTTCTCATGTATAAAAATACTTAATGAATATTGGTGCTGTTAGCAGGGCTGCATGGATCTTGCTTCTTCTTTTTCTCATAATTTTCTGCTGGCCAACATTTTTTTTCATAAAAAACAAAAAAAAAACCCAAAATAAATTTTCCAGAAAACAGAATAAAAGCAGAAACACTTCATTTGTTTATTTTTAAATTGAAGACACAAAATTAAAAAGAAGCAAATTAAAAAAGACTTAAAATAACCCAAGCCCATTGAAAAATCTTCTCCCAATTTAGCACAAAACTATTATAAACAAGCCCATAAAATGGTTTAGAAAAGCTTTGGCCCATTAAAAAAAATCCAAGACAAGCATAATCATAAGGTTTATCGGTTACCTGATTATTAAAGAAAAAAACCCGACTGAACCAAATCAAACCGTTTGGTTTGAACCAGTTTTCAGTTTGGGTCATAATTTACAGAATTTAAAGAAATGGTTCGATTGGGTTTTTTTGTTGCAAACCAAACCGAAACCGGTTTTGAAAATCCCTAAATCTTACCTGTCCCTGCCCCTAAAGAGAGAATTAATATTTGTAATCAAAAGTGTATCCGGCTTATATAATTACACATACCTGCTTGATAGGTCGCAGATTGAGTAATATTTCACTCAACTCCAATTCAATCTCTATAGATTCAGCACCAGAGGCATTGTTTACCATGCTTGATTGACCAAGTGAATTCGGTAAATATGTACTTGCTGGGTCAAATCGCATCAGTTTCTCAATATCATGCCTTCCAATCAGCATGTAACTCTGCTTCTCAAGAACTGCCTGAAACATTACAAACAAAAATAGCTGACAGATGCTATATGGTGACTGCACAAGACAAGCATCGGCTTATACCATGCATCCTCAAAAATCATCAATTTTCAATGGAATTCAGCAACAGTATTAACAAAGCAAGAACTAATACTTAAAGCATAAGATTTAGACATTATTATAATAGATTGAGATGAAGCAAACAGTACTAATGATGCTTCTAATGAATAGGAAAAGATATTATTATAATAGATAGACCATGCCTCCATATATGATGTCCGACATCTTTCATATGTTCGCTCGAGGAAAGTTTGCACAAACTTTACAAGGTCACCAGCAAATTTGGGCATTGCTTGAGCCCAACCATGCACCTGGAGTAAAGGATAAATGTTCATTAGACATCCCAAAATCCAATACATCTCAGACTAAAAAGTGACTGATAGAAAATGTTAAAAAGCCTTCCACATCAGATAAAAGTGTTGCTTTCAAGATCTTTCCAAACACAACCAAAATTGCACTTATTCAAGGATGGGAAAATGGAAGGATAAAACATGCTTGCCTCTTTTGCCAAGAAATCGATTGCCAAAAGTCCCTGCAAGACTGGTCGACCTTTCTCAATTGATGGTGTATAAGGAGCAACAGTATGGGCCCTCGGACGAAATGCAGCTGGACCTGTGATAGCACTTCCAGAATGAGATTTTAAACAGCAGAAACAATAAAAAAGAAAAAGCTTAACTACAGATCAGATGAGTTTCAACAATCTCTTATTGAGCATCCACATGCTGAGAGATTCCATAAACAACAATTTTCTTCCCTGCAAAATTATAATTTGTCATAGTACCTGGATGGTTATGTAGTTTATTTGTATTCCAAGTCAAATGTCACTGTTTTTTTTAAAAAACGTTAGTAAAAAATAGAGTTATTTCATTTGTCTATGTGATTTTGGCAATCTACCTATTGGCTCATGATCTAATGATACTGTTGTATCTTCACAAAATTATGTCTATCGATACTGTTTATACTTGAACATGCAAAGCTAATCAAGGAAATACTAATCAGTGTGTGATGGACTAAATCAATTGATGAAAAGGTATATAAAGCATCATTAAAAAACAATTTAGTTTCAACATAATGAAACTAAATCTTGGACCATATAGAACTTGCTTGATATAGCCTGCTGTACACCCTTCCGGTAATCCACAAACATTGTTGGTAAAAAATGATCTTTTACGAAGTTCTCCACAAAAGCTAGCAAGCCATCATTCCTGCAGTTTTTGAAGCAAAGAGTACAAAAAACACATCAGCATCCTGAATGAATCTCTCAGGAGGAAAAAAAAAACAAGAAATAAGAAGCACATAAACTAATTGTGCAGCGATCCAGGCCATCAGACTCTTGATTGAGCTAAATATACTATGATCGAGCTCTAAGGAACTGGGAGTGCAGGCATTATGAAAAGTTCCATCTCTTCATAGTTCAAAATAAACTCCACAGATGCCCACTCATTGTGATAAACCCGATGCAGATGTATAAAAATCGAAATACTATGACAATGATGTAATGGGACCATACTCTGCCCCTCAGCAGAAATGGTATCAAACATAGTGATTGTGTTCTGTAGTTGATTATGGAATGAGAATTTAAACAAACTATACAATGACTATAATTTTGGTCAGAAGGTCAAGCACCCCCCCTTCCCAACTTTTTGGCACATCAGAGCTTTTTCTATGCTGGTTGTTGGAATCAAATGAAGGTCGAAGGACCATTTCATTATTAAGGGGCAGATTGGTGCCTAAACACGGTGCTATTCCTGAACCTGACAGCAGACAAGCAGGCCAGGCCCATATTCAGACCAGACTCTTGTTCATTTGAGTTGCCCCCACACACGCAGACCTGAAGATCTCAAGTATGTAGAGATTGTTGTTGGACTGGGAAGGGAGTCTTGGATCTAGTGCAACATTCAAATTCAGGCAAGCAAAGAAAGAGAAAGGAAGTTGACTCAGAAAAATCAAAAGAAAATTTACAGGATCAATATCTACACTCAAATGTGCATCATGTAGACCATACAAAGGGACCTTTGATTGCATATGCCAACAAGAAGCACTGTGCTTTTCAAGCTTACCCAAACTGGGAATAATTTTTTGGCAGCATTGAAGCAAGCTTATCTGTAAACTGCAAAGAAAATCACTTTAGACAAGCCCAACAAGAGAAACAGGTTATACATTTCAAGTTTGACACAATGGGTCAATGTCAGTCCCAAACCTGAAGAACAGGACGGTATACAGATGCTGCTAGATATATGCCTAGCTCAGGCAAGACAGCAGCAGACCCATAGCCTTCTTGGAGCACATTTGGACCCTTCCTGCTCCATCCTTGACGAATGAGATCAACACCTGAATAATTGATAACAAAAGGAACAATGAAAATAAAGGATTAATCAAGAGGAAACCATTACATGTGAAAAATAAATCTGACAACAAAGAAAATAATTTGAAAAAGGTAGCATAGATGAAAACTGTGGTGTAATTGGAATGTGACTATCACATCATCGGGGCACAAAACATGAGGTTGCCAGTGATTGTTTCTCCCTTAAATCAAAGTGAGAAGAATCCCTATTACAAAATTGTCATCTCTATCATGGTTTCTGTAGATTCTAATAAATTTTCAAGGGGCCTAAACCATTCAAGAACCTAACAGTGCATAAATAGCATCATTACAAAAGAATGAATACCAGCCACCTTGGTTAGGAATGGATATTGTAGCATCCGTGAAGCGAAAAGCAAAGGTGAGCCCATCTTCTGACCCATCCCTGTAACACATTAGAATTAGCAGGGCATTACTATACCATCTTGCTGATTCCTCAAAACTGTTCACTTTTTTGAAAAAGGAAGTCTATTTTATTCAAAGAGAGTGAAACATGATAACATGATACAGCTAGAAAATTAAAACAAAGAGCTTTGCAGACTGGTTGAAAGTGACCTAAAACCCGTTTAAAGACCCAAAAGAAAATATACCATAAAGAGGCCAGGAAAACTGTTAGAAATTAATGTTACCCACTTTTTTCCCTTTGAAGGAGCCTTGCTTGCCAGTCTAGCAGTTTGTACAGAAGCATCTGCAGATGCAGCTTCAGGAGTGGCTCTCAGAATTTCACATATGAGTTGTTGGCATTCACTCTTTCGCAAATTATACAATGCAACATTACATGAAAATGAGGAAAAGTTTTCCACCAAAAAATAGACATTCAAAAGCACTAACTTCATTCATCAAGTAACAAAAGCCAGCCAGCTACCTGTAAAACTGTCAAGGAAAAACCAATACTGTAACCTCCAATAACTTGAGATGCTTCAGAATCCAGGTTCCAATTTAAATCTGTTGTCAACGACCCTGGCGTGTTCAAGTCAACATTCTGAGAAGTTTTAAACTCCAGAAGCTCTCCAACAACAACATGATTCTCTAGGTCAACAAAGGTGTAATGGTAAGTGTATTTTTCCAAACCATATTTCAACAGATGTCAAGTCAGTATCCTACCAAATATTCGAATAACAGTGTCCAAAATTGAATCAAGAAGCTCTTTTGCAGCAGCCTGTGCTTTCCCTGTGGGAGCCATCACTGGCGAGACTGGGCTTACAGCCAATAGTGTTCCATTCTGACGTTTCTGTTTTGGCAACTTGTAGCTTTCTAGTTGTCCTTTCACAAAATGAAGACCTCTGGTTTGGGCAGATTGATTGATGCTAGACCTTGAAGAGTTGACAAGTTCTGAATGAGATTTTATCTTGGAAGTGATGATGTCATGAATTGTAGGTCGCAACCTTTGGCTGTTGGGGGGAAAAAGCAAAGAATGTTACACTAACTCTCCAAGCATATCAAAACAATATAAAGTACAAGACCAACTAATTCTATATGGGCATGAATAGAGTTGCATGGATGAATTAAATGTTCAATCTGACAATCTGTCTTTTAGTTTTGTACAAGAAAACCAAACAAGTGATGAAACTTCCCTCGAGAAATCTCATCCTAATACAGATCCAGTCACTAGAGGGGAAAGGTAAATAGCATACAAAATTCATGTCATACATATAGCTGATCATTACTATAGTTGCAGATGTGAAGCCCACAAAAATTGGATTTTTTTTCCTCAGTCAAACATAATAAAGGAAGTGCAGCAGCCAGATAACCAACCATATTATTGCACCAGCAGCTGCAACTTTGCCCAGCATGCAGAGACACTCAACCATGGTCTGCAAATACTTCACATGAAGTGGAGCATCACTCTTTTTAATGGTTTCCTACATGAAAATGTAAAATCAAGTCTTTCAGCCCAGAGAAAATGAAAAAAACCACAACAAATTCAACATAAGTGTGTTTACTTTAGTGTACTGTTCATACAATAAATTCATCGGGAGTAGAATTTGAAAGCCAACTTGGTATTTGACGAGAACCAATTTTAATGTCCTTCATGTTCCCATCACCTCCATTTGTTCTCATTGATGCAGTGTGCCCATCTGAGGTTGCCTCATCAGTTATATCAAGATCCTCATCATGACCATCAAATGAAGAACTGAGGAGGGTAGAGAGGCATAAATGCTCAGAAAATAATAACAATAATAGCCAATCACAGTCAAATAAACACTTCAAAGAAAAAACATTTCTTATGCATATTCATGCATGATGAATCTCGAAAATCTTCAGTTTGCACTTTTATTAAAAATATGAAACCCAATTTGCAAATATCTGCCAAAGTGATTGTTTGGAACTAACTAAAATGAACTGGAAAATTTTAGCTAAAGGATAACGAGTTTGTAACTGACAATTAACAAGCAGAAAACAAAGTGGTCATGATAAAGTCAAGAATTACTCCATCTAAAAATAACCACTCGGAAGGTATACGGGGTCAAAACTATCAACTTGACCATGTGAGGGAACATACAAATGATCAGGAAAGCATATAATGGTTCAAGAGGAGAAACAAACACAAAAAATCTATTTCAAGACGTGGGAATCGATTTCACTCATAAGCAAGAAAATAAGGAACGTTAAGAGTAAGATAGAACTAACAAGCAGGAGAAGAACAAAGTAAAAGGAAAGTAGAAGAACTGTATTACAAAGAAAACTATTCTTACCCTCCATCGATAGAGCTTGGCTTGTATGATCCATCAGCAAAGCTATGATTGTCACCTTTCATCAACCTTGTTCTTCGAGATAGAGATTGTGAATTGCTCATAGTAAAAACAGCTATGGTAGTCGGCAATTCATCATCTCTTTCATACATGCTTGAGGCAACTGAGCTGCAGAAAACAATCAAACTAATGACAGAAATTCTATAACAGAAATGAATGTATTGAAGCATAGCATTGACATTCAAAAGATCAACGGTGAGAGAAGCTTGCTTAAAAATGCCATCACTTTTATTTTATACTACAACAGAACAGTTCACAGGACAAAACACACGAGGCAACTGAGCAGCGGAAAATAATCAAACTAGTGACAAAGAAATTCTATAACAGAAATAAATGTATTGAAGCATAGCTTGAATTAACATTCAAAAGATGAACAGTGAGAGAAGCTTTCTTAAGAAATCCATCACTCTTCTTTAACAATACAACAGAGCAGTTCACAGGACAAAACACATGATATGTGACGTATTAGCGAGAATGAGCATCAGTATCTTCACCCTCCACACCCAATAAAGGAAAGAGTATAAAACAGCAAACAAAAGGGGGACAGGAATAATATTCCCTAAGCAAAAATACAATCAAAATTTTACTTAGAAAAAAGAAGGGGAAACGAGAAAGGAAGAGAGATGAATATGTACCTGTATTCTCCCTTGTTGTAAAGATGTGCATGCAAATCCTCCAAAATTTTATAGAAGACAACTCCTCGCAGCTTTGTCAGCTCAGATCGCACATCTTGAAGAGCACCAACCTGAGACACAATAATTATAGTGAATTCAAAATTTCCCAAATAGTCCAATTACAGTGCAAGTTAGGTCAAGTCAACAAAAACAAACGAGGAAAGAAGTCGAAATCGTGTCAAAACCCCCATGTCCAACAATTTTTTATTAAACACTGTTCTTCTTATGCTTACCAAATCCTAGCTTTGAATATGTTTGAGTTGTAAATGATTATTTGAGGTGTAGAACATAAGGAGTGTAGAACCAGTAAATAATTACCAACAACCTCTGATGTCATAGGTTACCATCATGGAATCTAGGAATTGGAAGCAAGATGAGATAAAACCGAGCTTTAACCTTAACAAAACAAACAACAAAGGACATGGACCATTCCCATGAGCTAATTTCAGGAAGTTTGACAACCCACCATTTGAAGACCTTCTCGCTCAAGCATCAATGATGAGTGAGCGTGCAATTGAACTGCTGCATAAAACTGCTTTTCTGCTATGAGTTTCTCAATACGAGCTGGAACCTGAGCAAAAAAACAAGCAGTAGATTGGTTCTTGAACATTACAAGATTTGTAACAAGGAAATGGTTCTGCCATGAACACTGTTATGTTAATAAATAGTAGCGTGGTGGTACAGTGAATCTCCTCATTAAGTTAATCATTTTAAAATATGCTGGAGAATTTAGACCAACCTTAGCTATGCCTTCAATTTGATCTAAAAGAGAGATTATGTGTCGTAGTGTAACAGATCGATACCACAACTGATGCAATTGCTTATTCCGGGTACCAAGACGTTTCTTTGCTTCAGCCAAATCAACCTTTAGTGAAGCAATACTCTCAGCAGATTCACTGAATAACCGCAAGATCTGGAAGAAAATAATAAACAATGATAATTGAGTTTAGGCACCAACTCTTTTTTTGTCAAATCCCAAAAAAGTTAAACAAGTGATAATCTTTTATGAGGTCATGAGTAAATCCAGTCCAAGAAGTTGTGATGAAATCATCACAATACACAATTTTCGCTCGCTCCTTCCATGGCTGACCATCCTTAATTCTTTCTCAGTCAATCATTTACACCACTTTTTACCCAGAAGCACCAAATCAGGATTTTACATCATAAAAGGGAGAATTTAGGATTAATATAAATAATTAACAAATTAGAAGAAAATAGTGAAGCAGACAAAGTTAAGAATCTCTTGGGAAAAACAGGGAAAAAACACATAAAACTAGATAACATAAAGCATCTGAAATATCAAGGAACTCATTGCAGTAAAGGAGCTAGCATTGTCAACTACGATACAAAACCTTAGTATATGGCCTTTAAAATAAGGGGGCAGCTAGATCACAATCTTCATCTATGGGAAACAAGTCTGGAAACGAGTTATGCTAGGGAATTGTTATTTTTGGATGATAAACTTTGAAATTCTATAGCTTCATCAATGAGAAATGCTACTGCTACAAATTTTATTTAAACGTTTACTGAAATCAACGAAAAGTTCACTACATAATGCACAGATATACCTAAAGCAAAAGGTTGAATAATTGAACCATGGTCAGGAGGGAGCTTATGAGGTTTATACTAGAATTTAAGATGAATATAAAGTTTTTCGGAAATGAACTCGAGATTCTGGCAAATCAATGCAGTCAAATTGTATCAAGTCAGAAAGTTAACACAAACTGCCACACTTGATAGACTTGCCATCTACATCCAATCAGAATATAAGAGGAAGGAACTTGCTTTTTGGCAGACTTTTATTGTATTTTGAATTGTGATCACAAAAAATAATCCTTGATCATGGACATGGCTCTTATCAGTAAATCAACGAATACTTAAATTTGTAGTTATATTAGAATCCTAACAATACAAAGCTCTTAGTTGCAATTTCTGTAGTAAGATCTCTAACTTTGCATTAGAAGAGGACAACATTGATATTTTATAATATTATCCCCATCTTTCAAATAATAGCATTCTATAATATGGATTATAAGTGGGCAACATTGATATTTTATATGAAACTGCTCTGAGGAATTTGAAAACAAAAAAGAGGGAAAAGAAAACAATCTATCTTTTTCTATCTTGGATGCAGGAAAGCAAGAAATTGATAGCAATTAGAAATACACATTGTTTAGATCAGTCTGTAAAAGAATATTTAAGACACCTGAGAATAGTTTTGAATTGCTTTGTTGAAGCCACTGTGATAAGATTGTACAACTTCATCTACGACATCCTCAACAACATCGCTTTGCTCCTTCAAAACTTGGGCTTCAGCTTCACGATCTTTAGAGGTTAAAATATGGACAACATGAGGCAATGAGTCAAAACGTGCAGCAGCCCAACTCTCATCTATTCTTGAAAGCTCTTCTCTTAAATACTGCTTTGTACCAAGGACCAAACCAGGGAATGAGAAAAGAAAAGAAAAAAACAGGACAATAAAAAGGAAGATGTCACAAAACTACATGACATTAATAATAATCTAGATGATTAAGTAATTAAAAATTCGATATGAAGTTGTCACTTTACATGAAATCAATAATAATCTAGATGATTAAGTAATTAAAAATTCGATATGAAGTTGTCACTTTACATGAAATCAATCATAGAAAGCCCATCATTAAATATAAATACATTTTCTAGCCACTTTAACACTTAGATGTTGAGGCACGGTCTTGTTAAAATTTGATGCTTAACCATTCATTGCCTGTATTATACACCATATAAGAACCCTCATATTGTTTCTCGAAGGATGCAGCACCATCTACTACTGCAAGAAAGATGAACAAAATGTGGCAAAACACGCATTTATGATTCATCAAAGGCTCATGTCATCTTTATTTTATAATTACATGGAAGTTTCATGCCAACATAACTCCGTCAACTTCCGATCTAATAATTCTACTCAAGATGTTGAATTATAAATATGAAATCTACTCTACAAACCAAAACTCCAACTGAACAACAGTTGTCAATGCACATGGCAAAACACTTGCATTATACTTCTACAAAAACATCACAAAATAAATAAATAAATAAATAAACGACTTACTGCTTTGTCAGGAGGAACGGGCAACCCATCAAAAATTCCCATCTTAATCCTTTTGCTTTAACAACAGTTTTCCTAGCTCGTCCCAGCAAGGCCCTTTGTTTTTCTTTTGGATCTTGATAAAGACTCAATCCCTAAAAAAGATAGATATTAATAAAAGGAAAAGAAAAAAATCAGTCAGCTATCATGCAATTTTCTCTGACGCAGTCAAAATCAAACACTGCTATTATTTCCTAACCCGTAAACGCAATGCTCAACAAGGCTTCTGATACCCAATAACGTGTACAATAATTAATTTGAAACATTACACACACACATATGCATGTATGTGTATGTAGCATATGTTGATTATTATTACTTGGTTTCTAAGGAATAGTATGTAAAAGTCAAAGTTAAAGACTCGCCGACTGCATAATCTGACTCTTATTTTTAGCTGAAACTGAACCAAAACAAGTAAGATTTTCTCAGAAAGTTCTACCCTAGGAGAGAGATTTCCAGAATTCACTTTTCCATTATATTCTTCGCAACTTAATGGCTGATCATTAAAACGAAGCCATTAACGATTTTCTCTAATTTATTCCAAACCAGCCGTCCTGATAATATTTAAACAAAAAACAGAGAAAAGTACGCGGCATTTTCTCAGAAACCAAACAGAAGATTATAAAATTGAGTTTAAAAAAATAAATGCCAGATCCAGCAAGGCGAACTCGATCATCGCAACATTATCACACAACGCAGTAATAAACACCCTAAATAAGCTGATAAAATAGAAAACAAATACAAACGCAGCTGATTTACTGGGGAAAAAATAAAAAAAAAATCACCAACTGTAGCTGATAATAAACTCGAAACAGCTTATCAGATTTGCGCTTTTCAATTCAAAACAAGAAACGACGTTGCATTCAGACGATTAATGAAGTGAAAGAGAGCGAAGCGAAGCACAAAAGCGGAAGTGTACCTATGAATCGGAGGAGGTAGGATGCGGATATCGCATTTGCGAGGCCGAAATATTGGGAAAAATCGCTGGTTTTGGAGGTTGTGAAAAAGATGATCGGCGTGTTACTGTTGTCGATATAGGAGGAGGAGGAGAAGGATAGAAACGACGTCGAAAATGAAAGTAAGAAGTATTTGGATTTTGGACGTATTTCCAGCTCTTGGCTGCCTCTGTAATGATTTATTTTTGTTTTTTCTCTTACTTTCTTTGTTTTGTATGCTAGAAGAGAGAAGAGGAAGGGTATATGGAGCTCCGATTACAAATGGATTTTTCCGTGTGGAATTTGGATTGGGATGATTACGGGTTAGATACTAAAGTTCTAGTTTTATTTCATATCAGTCCTCAAGGTTATATATTTTGTGAAAATATTCTTGATAACTTGATTTCGCCCCTCCTCTCTTTTTTTAAACGTCATGATTTCATAATTAGCTAGATACTTGACAGGGCTTTGCCACGGATTAAATTTTTTTAAAATAAAAAAATTATATATATAGGCTTTTTTAATATATTTTTATAGTTAGAAAAATTTTAAATGAGAATAAAACAATTTATGCATAGATGTAATCAAATAAATTGAAAACTATGTGTATTTATAAATAAAAAAAACCATAAATGATATTTAAAAATAAAACTAGAAAAATTAAGAGATATATGTAGA
>Ga0325405_1005453_pt1 | contig 12926 bp, 10 predicted proteins | sample PopdelMetagenome_21_FD_205663 | JGI IMG/M metagenome (GOLD analysis project Ga0325405, IMG submission 205663) | Populus deltoides microbial communities from Bellville, Georgia, United States - Xylem-Control-R2 | ecosystem: Host-associated > Plants > Phyllosphere > Stem > Wood/Secondary xylem... | reverse complement strand
TCGTCAACTGAGCACACGAAATTCTCCATCTTAGTGAGTCTCTTCAACTGGATTTCAAAGACCAAAACTTCCTCCAGAAAACGCTCTAAATTCCGCAAATTCATCGACACTTTCTGCTCTCCGTCCGATTACTTCTCCGCCGTCCGCTTGATCCTACCTAACCTCGACCGCGAACGCGGCACTTATGGTCTCAAAGAATCTGTCCTCGCCGTTTCCCTCATTGAAGCACTCGGCATGTCCAGGGATTCCCCTGATGCCTTGAAGTTGATTAATTGGCGTAAAGGTGGCGCCAACGCTACCGGTGCTAATGCCGGCAATTTCTCTCTCGTTGCTGCCGAAGTAAGTAATTTAATAAAATTTAACAAAAAAATTAGTTATTTTGGATGAAAAATAATATATATATTTTTTAATTTTTAATTTTGGTTAAATAGGTGTTGCAGCGGAGGCAGGGAACGGTGTCGGGTGGGTTGACGATTGAGGAGCTGAATGGTTTGCTTGATAAATTGGCATCCAGTGAAAATAGGTATTGAAGTTTGATTCTTTTGGTAATTTTGCTAGGGTTTTGATCGTAGTGTTTTAGATTAGGTGTTGTTGGAAGTGAAAATTAGCGGCTGAGTAAGTAGGCATTGCTGGAGTTATGATGGTAATTTTGTTTGTGAATACTGTTAGATTAAGTTTCTTGATAGTAGAAGGTAATGATAGTTTTAGTGAATTGTGGGTGTTGAGAGTAGGAAATTACACTAGTTTTTATGTGATCCGGTTTAGCAAATCAATTGCTGGTTGTGCGTGAATTAGAGCATTTGTATCTGCGATAGATTTGGTGATCATGAATTGCATTAGACGAAATCAAAGCCTTTGTTTTGTTGGCCCCATTAAATTAGTAGTGGTGATTCTTGAATACTTGTGGTGGGAAACAGATTTTTCCCATAGCAGGTTTCACTTGCTGTTGAGAGGTTTTTTTTTTTTTTTTTCCTGTGGTGTTTTAGGTACTTGAAGTATTGCTATTTGTTATCTTTGATGATTTTATGATCAGGGGTGAGAAAACTGCAGTACTTGCTGCTTTGATAAACAAGACAAATACACAGGAAATGAAGTGGATTATTATGATTATTCTTAAAGGTAATGATTGGTTTTATACTAGTTTTTGAAAATTGTGTTTTGTTTTCAGGTATGTGAGTTTTTTTGAGGCGTCTTTTTGTAAATATGTTGCAGATTTGAAGTTGGGGATGAGTGAAAAGAGTGTATTTCATGAATTTCACCCGGATGCGGAAGACTTGTTTAATGTTACATGTGACTTGAAATTGGTTTGTGAAAAGCTGAGGGATCGAAATCAAAGGCATAAACGTCAGGTATGTGTTGCTAAACTTTGAAAAAATTGTCTTGTTCTCACCTTATGTACAGATTACATGTAGGTTATCAATTTGGATTCAAAGACAGTGTGCATTGTGTAAGCATTTTAGGGGATAAGAGAATGTTTTCTATCTCTGGCAATCTGATGATTTTCTTGTGTTTTTGGTCAGTCTTGCAACATCATTATATGTTAACGACTAGCACCTTGTGGAATTATGATTTTTTTCTTTATGTTTTTGTTTCAGGATATTGAAGTTGGAAAAGCAGTGCGCCCTCAACTAGCAATGAGAGTTAGTGATGCACATGCTGCATGGAAAAAGGTTTCTTCCAGCATTTTTTTTAAAAAAGTTTTGGATTACATGAATGCATTTGCAATGTACACATCATTTTTTCTTTAATGTCTTTTTTTTAAGAACTAGCATCTCATATGCTGTACCTTATTTCTGCAGTTGCATGGGAAGGAAGTGGTGGTGGAATGTAAATTTGATGGTGATCGCATACAAATACATAAGAATGGTGCGGAAGTACACTATTTCTCGAGGTAGGTCTTTTTTTTTAATTTTTTTTTAAAAGTTATGTTGGTAATAGATGCTGCTTATACTTTTACATGTAACACTATTCTCACCTGCTTATTTTTGCATAAGCCTGTAGTTTCCTGATTCTAAGTAAATGTATCTTTGTAGTTCCTAAAACCTGAACTCAAGGTCTACAATATGTCAATACTTTCCCAAGACAAGCAATTTTTCTTCCATGTGAAGTTTTGCAAAACTCAGATCACTGTGAACTTAATAGTTCTTTAAGGTCTATCATGTTGAGAAATGTCAACTGCACACACTTCTGAGTTTGTTTCGTAGATACTCATGCAGGATACTGGTGCAGGAACTTTCTAGATCACTCTGAATATGCTCATGGAATATCGGACATTATTGTACAAAATGTTTTGGATGAGAGGTAATCCCATCTCTAGTTATTATTGTCTTCTTTATGTTGGTTTTTATGTCTTTTTTTTTTTTAATTTTCTTTTGCTTTGTGTGTCCTGCAAGTTGCAAGACACACAGGTAGGCCAAACTATTTTCTAAATGGATGATTTCACTGCAGGCCTTCCTACTCCTCTTCCATGTTTATTAGGATAATGTGTCTATGTGTGTGTGTTTGAAGCTACCTTTTGTGTATAAAACTTGCAAATATATTTGATATCACTGGCATTATAATTCAAATGCTAGCTAAGTGTTCAAAGATCAACACGACAAGGCAGGACATAGATGCATAATGAATCTTTTTAAGGTGGCATTTGGTATGAGATTAAAAAATATGAGGGTGAATTAATATAGGAGTTATTCCAAGAGCAATTTTAAGGATGTGAAAGTCAGTTTTTAAAGATGTTTGGTATATTCATAAATTGAAGGGTTAAATGTTAGTGGGAAGAGAGAAAATATTTAAATTACTAGTACTGATTGGTGAGAGACAATTACAAATTAATTTAGTGCGTATTTTGAGACAAAAATTTTTCTGGAGAATAAATTTTAGCCTCCAAAAACACCAATATGGGGGTACCTAGTACCTCCTTAATAATTAAAATCCTTTAAAAATTCAACCAAACATGGTTAAATAATACAAAGGTAAAATTTAAACCCCATTTCCCTTGTACCAAATCATTACCCAACATTAGAAAAATTTCAGGACCGCAAGTTTAACCTCGTGAAGTTTAGAAATGTTAGATTCTACTAATTTTCTTTCCTCATAACGTTGTAGGTGTATTCTTGATGGTGAAATGCTGGTCTGGGATACATCTTTGAATCGGTTTGCAGAGTTTGGTTCAAATCAAGAAATAGGTTATTTGACACATTGATTGAAATCTTGCCCTTTTTTTTCCCTTTTGTTTTGGGGGTGGGGGTGTTTGTTTTCATTTCTGGGAATAATGATCACTTACAACTACATACTATCTTTTCGCAGCAAAGGCTGCAAGGGATGGGCTTGATAGTGATAGACAGGTTTTTATCTCTTCTTTGTTAGTAATTGTTTTCCTTGTTCCTAAATTAGAAATCAGTGGTTAAGATATAAAATGCATGTCTTTTCTCTTGCAGTTATGCTGTATCCTTTTTGTCAGACTTGATTTGAAGTTCAGTCCCAGTTTCAGCTTTTCTTTCGCTTTGAGATAACAAAATAGTTCTGAGTAACCACATGAATTTATCATCAAAATCACAACTTAAATAATTTAATGGATTCAGTTTACCTTTACATAATTGCCTAGATGTTGCATTTGATATTCTTTATGTTGGAGATACAAGTGTGATTCACCAAACCTTGAAGGAAAGGCATGAGCTGCTCCGTAAAGTTGTCAAGCCAGTGAAGGGTCGTTTAGAGATCTTAGTACCCAATGGGGGTCTTAATGCTCATCGTCTTCCTGGTACACAAATTAACATTGGTATCATTTGTGCATAATTGATGCATTCAATAATCTTCTCATGTGATGTAGACTGTAGCGTATAAATGAAGTTCAAGCTAAAATTGTTTGATTTTTCTAAGTAAATTCAGTGACTTGTTTCCTTGGTAGTCTGTGATCATTGCTGGCACTAACTGTGTTTGCAACTTAGGTAGTGAGTAGAATTTTCTGTAGCAGCTTAGGTAGTGACCTTAGGCATGTGCTGGTTCGGACTGGTTGGGCTGGGTCTATTTGGAGCCCAAAATAAACCAATTAAGTCAAGTTGATTTGACTTATTGGTTTGGTGGGTTTAAATGAATAGGCCTGATGAATGTTAATATATATTATGAATCCAACATGAATAGATTAGATTTCCTCTTTTTTTTTTTTCATTTAATAGTTATAAAATCCGAGTAATGAATTTTAAAAAGCCTTTAATATATTATGTTTCCGATTGGTTTTTTCTATATTTGAATCCTAATGTCAAGCGTCCTTGGGAGGTTATCAACCCAAGTCAAGTGGATGCTCAACTCCTAGCTAAAGTACTTGCTAGGTGTATCCCCCCCACCCCCCCTCCAAACACCTACTCAGTTTGGCTTAGTACTTACTCATGGTTGTTGCTTGTCTGGATATGCAGACTCATTAGGATATGCAGGATACTGTACTGCTTGGCATTTTAACCCTAAGCTCTAGTATATGTATATAAAATTTTATTATGTGAATGTTTTACGTGATGTCTATTTTTATGGATTATTAGTAATTTTCTCACACTAATCATACAGGGGAACCTTATTGTTCGCTTATTGCATATAACGTGGATGACATTGAGAAGTTTTTTAAGGAAACCATTGAAAACAGGTTGGTATTCTCTTTCATTTAATTATTGTTATAAATCTTCTTCTAATAACACCCACTAAATCTGTTAGGTTGGAGTGGCTGTTACTTAGTGTGGACAGCTTGTGCCTTATTTTTAGTGATATTGAAACTTGGGAGTTACTAATGTGCTTCAATCCTTCCATGAACTTGTAATATTGTCTCCCGTATCTTCACAAACATGAACTTGCAATTTCCAGCCCCCCCACTCCAAAATTTGTTTGTAGAGAGAAACATGTCCATAGCATGTGTATATATGTGAAACGTTTTTGTTTTTTTTTCTTTTCTAAGAGTTGTTAATTAAATATTTCTTATTTATTAAATGATGTATGCTCTTAGGGATGAAGGTATTGTATTAAAAGACCTTGGTTCCAAATGGGATCCAAGTGATCGGAGTGGAAAGTGGTTGAAACTGAAGCCTGAGTACATTCGTGCTGGTTCTGACTTAGATGTTCTTATCATAGGTCTGTGCTCGTTTCTCTTAATTTTAGTTCCTCTAAAGAAATTGAATGTATTTCACTGTTGATGTATTTGTCAATAGGGGGATACTATGGTTCTGGACGTCGTGGAGGAGAGGTTTGTTTGCCATCCTTCTTTCTAATTTTTTTTCTTCTTTACACTGTTTATCTAGGGAAAAGGAAATATTGAAACGATTTCCTAGTGCAGTGATGGAGGTGTTGAACTGCCACTCGCAGAAAAATGCTGCAGGATAGGATTGTTTCTTCAGCTTCTTTCTTAGGATCCTGTTTGCTATGTGATCTTAATGCTTTGGCCTTCAGAATAAGAATTTTCTTACAAACTGCAGGTGGCTCAATTCTTGTTGGGTCTAGCAGAGCGTCCTGCTTCTAATACATATCCCAGGCGGTAAGTATTTACCCCTACCGACAATTTTCTGTAAATATAATTATGTACTAGTTGATATTCTATGTAAAATTCAATGCACATGAAGTCACTCTTTTCTTTTGTAGATTTATCTCCTTTTGCAGAGTGGGCAATGGGCTGTCAGATGAGGAGCTGGATACTGTTGTCTCCAAACTAAAGCCTTATTTTAGGTACTTTTGGAATTCTGAGTTTAAAACATGCTTGTATCACTCACTCAAGAGAAGCATTGCAAAGCTGTGGATGGAACTGAAATTGTCTGACAATAGGATTTACTTTCATCATTACTTGCCATATAGTCTTTGTTAGGTGGCATGCATTGTCCATTTTTCTAAAGCAAAGGCCTTGCCTGTGTAGCCTTAGAACCCTCTCATATTTGGAAGTTTTGGTCCATCTTTGAGCATCTTGTTGATGCTATCATAAAGATATTTACTTGTATCTTTTCACATGTACTTTTTCTCAGGAAGAATGAATACCCAAAGAACTCACCACCAAGTTTTTATCTAGTTACAAATAATTCAAAAGAGAGACCAGATGTGTGGATTGAAAACCCTGACAAGTAAAATTTCTGTTCTGGTTCCTGTTACATTGGATGGAATATGTATTCTACTGATATTATTCTGGCCCATAATATTTTTTTCTTGCTCCTAACTTTTGTAGATCAATTATACTTTCCATTACCAGTGATATTCGGACTATAAGTTCTGAGGTATGTGTAACTTTAGTATTTAAGTTCTTCCTAGTAGTTTAGAAGTGTCAAATTTGATTTATTTTCTTTTTTTTGAAGAACATAATGTTTTAGTCCTTTGAAAATCGTGTTATGCTTCCTTGATCATAACTCCTGCTTATACCTGTCTGATCAAGCCTGAACTCGGTTCACTTTCTGATTTCCAGGTGTTTTCTGCCCCATACAGCTTGAGATTTCCGCGTATTGACAGAGTGAGATATGACAAGCCTTGGCATGAATGTCTTGATGTGCAGTGTAAGGACACATAATGTGTTCAGATTTTCCATGCATCACTGGCGCTGTATAAATTTATTATTTGACCTATTGAACTTGGGTCTAGCTCGCTTAAGTTAGTTTGGTAATTGTTTCCTTTCTCTTACTGCAGCATTTGTAGAGCTAGTACATTCAAGTAATGGTACCACACAAAAAGGAAAAGGGTACGGAGATGTGCAAGATAGCAAACCGACACACATAAAATCCTCTAGGAAAGGAGAGAAAAAGAGTGTGTCTGTTGTTCCATCTCATTTAATTCAGACTGATATTTCTGACATCAAGGGGGAAACTTTGATATTTTCAAATATGATGTTTTGTATCCTTCTTCTGGTTGTTACATGCTTTCATTTCTTTGCCTCTTATGACTGAAGCACATTTTGAAATATGATGAAGTAGAAATTCTCTGAAACTTTTTCAGTTTGAAAATTTTCACTTTTATGGACTATGCTGCCTTATGGTTTTTAAACCTCCAATGCTCTATTATCAGCTTTTTCCCTTGCTTTTTCCATGTTTGCAACTTTCCTTAACATGTACAGACTTTGTCAATGTGCCTCCATCTAATTCTCTCGAATCCTTGCACAAAATGGTTGCTGAGAATGGGGGAACTTTCTCAATGAATTTAAATAACTCAGTCACCCATTGTATAGCTGCTGAAAGCAAAGGTCTCTCCTCCATCCATTCTCTCTCCCCTTCTCACCACAATCACACACTGTTTGTTTCTCATAAATACCACTTCTTTTGGAGGAGAAAAATAATATAGAGGGGTATGTATCAGGGATTAAATATCAAGCAGCAAAGCTTCACGGAGATATTATTCATTATTCATGGGTCTTGGATTGCTGTTTGCAAAAGAAGCTCCTTCCATTGCAGCCAAAGTGAGTCCTGCATTTAATTCGTTGCTTAGTGGGTTTTTTTTTTAATCCATTTTGATGACAAGCTGTGATTGTAATGCTTTTGACTACACATACCTTTTGAAGGTCCTTCCTTTTCCTCTCTGATGGTTCAAAGAAGAAGTTACACGAAGAAATTGATGAATTTTCTGATTCTTACTACTGGGACCTTGATCTTTCAGACATCAAACAGGTAAAACTGTATTCATTTATTATTCTTTTCACCTTTTTGGACACTTGGAGCATTAATTTCTGATCATATTATGTTGATGTAATGGAACTGCTACATAGATACATGGAATTTTGAGAGGATTCAATTTATTTTATTTATTCGATTCTTTCCAGCTTTTGAGCAACATAAATGCATCAGAAGATGCCAAAGCCATAGACGACTTAAAGCAAAAGTACTGTCCAGAGGAAAAATGGTCTCTGTTTCATGGCTGCTGTGTATATTTTCACATTTCAAGAGAGTCTTTGTAAGATTTAATGACTGTTATAACTCCATTAATACATCTTCTTTCCTTTATGTGGTCGAATGCTTTATTATCTGAAGAGTTGTTGACTTGTTTTCTTGCAAATTCACTTTTTCTTGAAGAACACCTGATTGGGAATCCTTGTTGGGACTTGCATTTAGGAGGTTGAAACTTGAAATTTTCATGGGTGGTGGCAAAGTCAGCAATAATATTGCTCATGCCACTCATTTGGTGGTCCTGATTGTACCAGCATCTGATGTGGATTTTGGTTCCCTTGTGAAAAGGTACTCCTAAGTTATCGATTGTTTTCCTGCATGATCAAGGGTGTTTGGCAGCTGAAACTGTTGGATAACCTGCACTTCCTTTCCATGCGGAATCTTTAACTATAGGTTTGAATGCTATCTAACTTTTTAAAATGGCTAATGTAACTTCATTCATTTTATTTTGGGTCTTTCACTTAAATTCCTTCTAAGTTGGTTTAAAATAAAAATCAGTAAAAGGTTTTATTAGTCATTTCAAAAGTCAAGCAGTTGGAATAACAAAATTGATAGTTCTTTTGTTTTTTCTATTTTCGTTTAAATAATATTTTAAGAGTGAGCCTATTGGTAGGGTTGCAGCACAACACATTGTGTTACAAAGGGCATAGCCTTTGCTGCATGAATAAAGAAGTAATTTAAGTGGCAATTTCATGTATTATGACTGTCAATTTAAGCTGACAGTCACATTTTTTATTTGATGCAGCGGGATCTGATTTGCTAGATTTAGGTGGAAATTGAAAGTGATTATATTTCTGGGTACTGAATAAATAGACATACAATGACTTATCTCAGAATGGTCTTTGACAAGTCGAGTTGAATTATTTGTTTTTTAGCTGGTGCATCTTTGCACATGACTCATAACCCATACTCACATGACATATTGCATATTTCCAAACTAATTCAACATGATTATTGGAAGCATTTGTTGTGCCGCAGAAGATTTCATGGTTTGATCATCTTGTCAGTTTTTTTGTATTGGAAAGATTCAGATATGTCACTGCTACTATCTCATTTTGGTTGTAGTGGTGCTTCTGTTTTAATTCATTATAGTTCTTAACTTATTACTTAACTCTATTGACTGTTATGGCTGATGAAATTATATAATACAATAGAGTATTGCTAGAAACTTAATCTATGTTGCTGATTATGCAAGTGATTCACACTGTTAAATATTCAAGGAGAAATTTCAATTTTTTTGTTTTTAAATAGTAATAGATATTCTTTCTACAGTTTCACAACCGCAGAGAAACATTTTCTCCTGAATAAGAGGTTGTATGTGATTGGATCTCAATGGTTGGAGGACTCTTTGGAGAGGGGGCAAAAGTTGCTAGAGGATACATATAACTTGAAACCATCTGGTCTGGAAGAGTCAAACTGCAAAGAAGTGTAAGTGCATATGTACTTTTGCCTGAAATAATTATAAATATGATATCCTTTTATCTTATTAAGAAGAAATTGAAACACCTAGTCAGAACATCATACAACATTTTGTAGTGGTTTGTGAATTGTAAAGTTGGGTGAAAAGTCTTATATGCTAAGGTTGTAATATTCAAACTCAAATCCAAGTCATAAATTTACTGGAAGACTGCCTACATCATTTTTCATAGTTTGCTGGGACAATAACTTCACCATTTACCCATCCTCTCTGGGACTAGTTGCCTATTAATTGTGGGCAGTTGAATCCTAGCTTTGCTCTGACTTACCTGCTGACCATCTTCAGTATGAATTTTTTTTTTTTTATTCAATTGCATGTAGGCGAGCCATTGTAATTTGTTACTGCTCAACTTTATTATTTTTTATTTTGGGATTATCATTTTTAACTTAGTGGAAATAGAGATCAAAATGTGGAAAGTTGTCATGATGGTTTCTGAGATGCTGGTTTATGCTTAGTATTGACGACGATGATAGAATTATTTCTTCCACTTATTATCATAATATATCAGACTTTGGTTGGACCATAACTTGCTCACATTTTCATGCATGCCTCTTCTAAAATTCTTCTATTTTATTTATAAGCAGTGTAACTAACACCGCTCATTCATAATGCCTTTTCTTTTCCTCAAGTGTATGTGACCTAGATATGGAAGAAGCAACTCCCATTTCAGATGGTGCAGAAAATGAGAGATTGCCATCAGTTACTGATAGTGAAGCCAAGGAGAAAGGAAGTAAAGCTGCTTTAAAAGATTCAAATAAACTGGGCTCACTTGAAAAGGAGACAACAAGGAAAAGAGGGAGGCCTGCTGGTGAGAGCACAAAAAAAGGAAAAATAGGTGCTGGCCAAGCTCGAAGAACACGGGCACGAATTGTAAACAAGCCTGCTAAAATATCCGTAGAAAAATCAGACGAAAGCTGTTCTCATGATGATAAAAATGAAGAAAATGATATGAGTGATGGAAATGATGAAATTCATGGAGGGAAGCCTGCTGGTGGGATAACAAAGAAACGAAAAATGGGTGCTGGCCTAGCTCGAAGAACTCATGCATGCATCGTAAACAATCCTGCTAAAATATCTGAAGAAAAACCAGATGAAAGCTGTTGTCATGATGATAAAAATGAAGAAAACGAAATGAGTGAAGGAAATTATGAAATTCATGGAGGGAGGCCTGCTGGTGGGAGCACAAAGAAGGGAAAAATAGGTGCTGGCCAAGCTCTAAGAACACGGACACGAATAGCAAACAAGCCTGCTAAAATACTTGAAGAGAAATCAGAAGGAAACTGTTTGCATGATGATAAAATTGAAGAAAACGAAATGAGTGAAGGAAATGAAGAAATTCATGGGCCAGTTAGCAAGTACAATTTGGATATCCAACAAACTAAAACGGTAGAAGATTCAGAATCATCACGGAGAGGTAAAGCAAAGGAGGAGACTGCTGAAGAGAACAGACATGAGGAGTGGTTAGATAAAGCTCCTGATGTTGAAATGAGCGGAAGGTATTATGACCAGGTGACTGAGAAGCCTGAGAAACTAGAAGTCATGGTCGATCCAGTTCATGCCATCTTAATGGACATGATTCCAAGCCTTGGTATGAAGAAGGGGGAGACCACAAATCCAACAATTGACGATGAAAAGCAAGCTGAAGGTCCCTATGCACAGTCAAGCCTCAGTATGAAGAAGGTGGAAAATACAACTCCAACCCTAGATACCGAAAAGCCAGCTGAAAATCCCAGTTTACTGCCAGTGAAGAAGAAAGTCAGCTACAAAGATCTTGCTGCCAAACTGCTCATGAATTAGCAACTTAAGTGTATTTTGTTGCGTGGTTGCCAACTCTGTATTATATCTAGCAACCTAGGAGTAGGGTAGGAAATCACATTTTAAGCTGCGCACTTTTAACTTATCACATCCATGATCCATTCCTGGTCCTTTTCATACCAATTAATTGTATCCGTAGAAGTCATTTTCTCTCTCTCTCAAGATGAGCACTGCGGTATGGTATCTTTGATGATCGGACCGGACATGATAGATACTGTTTCAAATGGGTGAATTTTGTTTCGGATAATTATTTTATCCGATGAATAATTGATTGCGAATGTTGTTAAACCTGACTTTAAATCTGATTTGAGATGCATATATTTGCATTATATGCATGTGTACTGTATTTATATATATTTTTTTACTAGAATCTTGATAGTAGTAGGAAACAAGTCACTTGTTACTTGATATTAAAAAAAAGCAGGAGTAGATGATTCCTATGCCAAAAAAAATAAAAAATAAAAAATAAAAAGACGCGATCAATGCTTCACATTTTTTTTTCCCTTTCCATTAATTGTTTCCATTTAAAGAATATTTTTTTGCTCTTTGTTGTATTTCTAAAATAAATTGAATTAATTTTGTTTTTTAAATAGTTATTGATATTTCTGTACTTTTTTTAGTTGCATGAAACTTCAAAGAAATTAGTTTAATTTTTCATGAATTTTTTCTTTTTATCTCGTATGTTATATGAACGTGTTCGAATGAAATCTTTATAAAAGTAAAAATGATTGGTTATTAGCAACAACAATTTATTCGCTAAAATAAATAAAAATGTTTAAAGGTGTTCAAAATGCTGGCCATTGCAAAAACCTCTTCGAATTTGTTGGATTCAGGATGGTAACTTAAGACCATGGCAGGGATTCCAAGAAAAATCATATCTGAAGCTGGATGAAGAACATAGGTATCAAAATGAAAGCCATGCTCGTCGACGGCATATTTGGACATCAAGCAGAGTCCATATAGAAAATACAAGAGTATCTTTGGACTCTGGCATGCTAAATTTTTTTTTAATAAAATAACATAATACAAAAAATATTAAGGAATATATCAGAGTTTCAAGAATAACAAATGACATTCAACTTAATCTGCTACTCTTTCAAATTGCAAAATTTGAAAGGCACACCATTTGACAACGAGAAAGAGAAAAAATGAAATAAAAAAATAAAAAGACAAAAGGTTTGATATTTTTAGATATTTTTTTGAAATCTTTCTAACGATGTTGTTAGTATCATTATCGGAGCTTCGATGTATCTCCAATATTTTTATATTTTTTTCTTTTTTTTGTTTTCTATCTCTCCTCTCTCTTCACAAATGACAAGGAGTAGAGATGAGAGAAAAAAATAATCCTAGAGGCACTTCAAAGCTTTGATAACGACGCCATGAACAATACCGTTTGAAAGATTTCAACGAAACAATTTTGATGACACCAAAAAGATCACAAAAAGGGTGAATGAAGTGAGCCATATGAACTGTCTAAGAGTGTCGGGGCTCATTTGCTTTTAGATCGCTCGTGTGACCCATTTCAATCACTGTTAATAACTTTTTTGATGTTGCTAGTTTTGTCATGTCAATATCTTTCCAATAATATTAATAATGTTACCATTATAGTTTTGGTTGAATTTTTTTTTTCTCTTTTCTTATCTCCTAATTAAATCCCATGCATTTCAAATTTTGCAATTTGAAAGAGATGCTTACAATTTTGGTGACTCAGTACAAATAATTTATTATTTTTGAAAGTGTATTATTTTTTT
>Ga0325405_1005452_pt1 | contig 12927 bp, 10 predicted proteins | sample PopdelMetagenome_21_FD_205663 | JGI IMG/M metagenome (GOLD analysis project Ga0325405, IMG submission 205663) | Populus deltoides microbial communities from Bellville, Georgia, United States - Xylem-Control-R2 | ecosystem: Host-associated > Plants > Phyllosphere > Stem > Wood/Secondary xylem... | reverse complement strand
CCAATGTATAAAATAGATTAATATCTCTCATTCGACCGCCTATTTCATTTGACTTTCAGAGGAAGGTGTTTCGAAACCCAATTTAATTGACTTTTCGATAACAAGGTGAGTTAATCTATTTTGATACAGGAAAAAGCTTAATCAGCCACCAACTCTGTACAAATCATGTCCTACAGCTTGACCTTTGCTTTTTTAAGGCTTTTATGCACACACACAACATAAAATGAATAATGAAAGAAATTTTTGTTTTTACATTTTATTTTTTTTTAAATGATTTTTTAATATTTTTTTAGGTGTTTTCCATATTATTTTGATATACTGTATCAAATATAACTTTTTAAAATTCAAATAATATTATTTTAATATATTTATTAGAAAAACAAACTTTAAAAACAACCATTATCATATTCTTAAATATTTTAAAAAATAATTGCGGGATATATGATTTAAAAGTTTTCCTTACAGTGTGATAATAATTTATGTTTGGATAGGTTAGGTTTGGGATATTGGTAATTTACAAGACTTCCATGCACGATTTTATCATATACTTTTTTAACAAGTCTTACAGCATATGGTATACAGAATGGATTAGTTTTTTAGTGGTAAATTTACATAATTATACGAAGAGTCTGTGAAGAATATCTTTTCTAAAAAGCATTAAGGTGTAATTAAAAAAATAAATTCAACTATAGAGTTAACATATTTTATTTAAAAATGTAATTTTGAAAATACAATAAGAAACTCCCCCTTCCATTTTTAAACTAGTAAAAAGTCCTCCAAATCCTGTCCTTAGCTACCAGTCCCTTCCTATCCAGCACCATGCACTAAAACGATTCATCAAGGAACAAAAAGAGAATTAGTAGCCTAGTTACGGTACTCGATTGATGCAGTTAGGAGTATAGGGACTGAAACGAAATACACCGTACAATACACGGACCAAAAAAGACAGAAAAAATAACGCTAAAATATGCCTAGGAAGTAGGAACAACTCCTAGAATCCCCACCCACCAAATCAGGACCCCCGAAACAAAACCAACTTCCACTGAACACACAAAATCCATCTTTCCCTTCAATTTCAAATCCCAGCTCAAAAATCAAAAGTTCAAATCCCTTCCTGATCCACCACCACAACCGCAACCGCAACCGCCATCATGCCAACCCTTAAACTAAGCATGGCAGTTTCACTCCTTCACCACAAAAAATTAGCCCACACAATCACCACCACCACCTCCACCGCCAACCCCGCCCCATTTCTCACTCCTCACTCTCTCTCTACACCCCTAAACAGCGATAAAAGTTTGCGCGCGTTAACACCCTGCGCACACCTCCCCTCTAATAAGAATAATAAAAATACCCCCTATTATTACCATTATAACATTACTAGTTATAATTATAACAAAAGTAGCAAAAACTTTTTAGGAGCTACGTTTCGTGGCTCTCTTTTATTTCCCTCTCGCAAATCTAGTTCATCCACCCACTTCTCCAGATCCGACTCGCCGCCTTCAGCTTCCTCTCCCGGGTCGGGTTTCGTTTCTGATATGGGAGCCGAGAATAAAATCGACGGCGATGTTGATTGGCATAAAAATGACCGTCAAAATCAACCGCCGTCTGTGTCACCGTCCATGCAGAATCACGATTCCAAATTGCTCACTTTGCCTACCATTTTAACCCTCGGTCGCGTAGCTGCCGTGCCGCTACTTGTTGCCAGTACGCACCGTTTTAGTTTTTTTTTTTCAAGTTATGATTTTTATTTACGCGTGTTTATTAGTTTTGGGTTTTTAGTTTTGTTTTTTACTGGCTAATTGGATTTTTAATGGTAATTTGATATATTTTTTTTGTAGAGATGTGTATTGATTTAATTGGTTTTAATGGCATTTTGAGCTGTAGATTTTATTATTGGAGCAATGCATCTCCTTTTTTTTTTTTGGCAATTTATTGGAGGCATGAAATTAGTTTATCATTTTGGTGGTTAAAGCGAGCATGATTTTTGTATTTATGCTAAATTTTGTTTTTAGTTTTGCATTCCATTTGAATATTTTAAAGTTGTAGAAATAAAATTTAATTGAATATTTTTATTCGTAGAATTAAAATTTAAATGTGATTTGGATTCAAAGAGTCTGACGCTGTAATTTTTTGTGCTGTAGCATTTTATGTGGATAGTTGGTGGGCAAGAACCGCTACAACAAGTATTTTTGTTGCCGCAGCAATTACTGATTGGCTTGACGGGTACCTTGCACGAAAGGTGTAGTCTTTTATACGATCAGAAAGAGAGAGTAAATTCTGTTGTAGTTTGTGTGATTGGTTAAATCTAAATGTTTCGCTGTGTTGCAGATGAAGTTAGGCACAGTTTTTGGTGCGTTTTTGGATCCGGTAGCTGATAAGGTAATGGACCTAATGGTGTTTTTTCAAGCGTGGTGGAATTAGTATGTATGGTTTGTTCAACTTCTGAGAAATGTTTGAGATTTCTTATTTGATTCTTATGTCTATTAAATGCAGCTTATGGTTGCTGCTACCTTGATCTTATTATGTTCCCGACCTTTGGAGGTTGCAATGTTTAGAGAAGTACCGTGGCTTTTCACTGTACCAGCGATTGCAATTATTGGACGGGAGGTAATGCAGATATGAATGCACCTATTACCTGTAATTCTTGTAAATTCATAACCGACATCAAGAACATCTTTTGTGCGGCATTGCTCATTGAAATATAATGATGCATTTTCTTGTTTTCTTTGGGTTTGTTGCAAGTCTTTTAGTTGGGTTTTTCAAGGAACTCAATGGTAGGTTGTTTTTTATGTGATCGTGAATCATGTCAATCCTCTTCAACCATACACAATTGCTTCAATGAATCATTATAGTTTTCAGAGTGCCTATGTCATATGCTGTTCTTCTTTCTCCCTTTAGGTGATCATGTATTCTTGTGAGATATCATGGATTTAATCTGACCAATTGATTTGCTTCTTTTTTTAGATAACCATGTCTGCAGTTAGAGAATGGGCTGCTTCACAGAATACAAGACTTTTAGAGGTTTGTCTGCTGCTGTCCAAGCTCCACAAACACCTCTCCCTTTTCTTCTCCAACTTTTCAAAAAAATTCAGCTGTTAAGAGAAAATGCCTCTCTATTAACTGTGATTTATATATTAAGAATGATTCCTATTCTCAGGCTGTTGCTGTAAATAACTTAGGGAAGTGGAAAACTGCTACCCAGATGATTTCACTAACTATCCTCTTGGCTACCCGAGACAGCAGGTCCCATCTATTTCCTATCACATGGTTCCTCCTGCTATGTGGTTTATTTACGCTAACTTGGTGATTGATGTCTCAGAAGATTTTTTTGTGTCATTCCCTGTATCTAACAGTTTCTTTGTTCCCTTGTCCTTTTTCTTTGTTGTACAGCCTTGGAGGACCAGGGATTTTAGTACCTTCAGGTGTCCTTTTACTTTATATCTCAGCAGGTCTTTCTGTATGGTCTTTAGCTATATATATGAGTAAGATATGGAAAGTATTGCTGAAGTAGTTTGACAGCCGTGCCGTGCATTGCTTACACATGCTCCTGAGGATGTATGCAGATGACATTGAGACACTTTCTTACATATCCCATTTCAATGATGGCTCTCACAGATTGAGTTCCTCAAGTAGGCGGCAATTAAGGGGAAAGGTTTTTCTTCTTTTTTTTTTCTTGCTTGGGAAGGTCCACATATTTAGGTTGCTTGTGGTGCGAGCATAGACTCCCTGTTTCTTTGGGGATTTTCCTAGTGTTTTTAAAATCATGTTAGTTTGTTATATAGAAGAATTGTTAGGATGTAGATATCAGAAAGTCTGATCATAGCCATTGATAGTGTTGATTTGATCCCTCCTGGATCATTGATGCCATGGGTGGATGCTGGTTGTACAACTGTGATATTTTTGCAACGGAGCTGAAAAATTCTTGTTCAGTCCAATGTAATCGATCAAGAATTAACAACTACAGAGAATTAACAACTTAAAATTATCTCTTGGATATTGTCAAGTTTAGGAGTAGGTTTTGCCGAGATGCTCAACTCCAGTGAGATGCAATATTAGGATCATAGTAACGACTAATATGAAGAAGTTTTCAAATCTCTAATGCAAGCCATTAGATGATGATTTATCCTTGTTTGCGAATCATTCTTCGTGCCTCAAGTCTGCAAGTGATAGCATTGTTCATTTGACTGCCGTACTCAAACCTGCTGCATGCGAGGGCCTTTGCATGACATTGCAATATTTTGCTTCGTAAATTGTAAGAGCCATCTTCAGTTTATCGGCTACCCTAGTATCTGAAGCACCACATGTTGATGATGCTGTCACTGTAGCTAACACTCTAAACAACCGTATTTCATAGTTCATACTATGGTTGTTTTAGGCCGCATCCGATTGCTGAAAAACAAAAATAAACCGTGACGCATTCTTTCCTGCCGCACTATGTTTGTGCTGTCAGCTAGAGTATGCTCATTTTGACCATCTCCAGAAACATTACGGGTACATGGATATATAAATGAGAAGCATCCTGCATCCTCAGTAATTGTTGTCAACACAACATCATCCAACAGTTCCTTATTTTTCATCTCGAAGCACAACGCAAAAGTCACACCCAACAAGCACAAAGGAGGCCAAACTAGCCCCATAGTATTTGTTTTCACTTCTACTAGCACCATTAACCAATACACACTCACACACACACACATAAAGCTTTCGTAGAAAAATCTGCACTAAATAATTTAATTTCATGGTAGAGACGGCACCATAGTTTCACAAATGAGCCTGCGCAAGAAACATGGTCAGAGAAGTGTATTAGCTACCATTTTTCTTAAATGCCTCTGGGAAGACAAGCTTATGATCAATATTTCCGTATTAAAACAGCGAACCACCATGACAAGAGAACACTGATGATTTCTCAAAGGTTCGCCGAACGATTTGTTATGAAAGAAATCCTGGAGCTACCACTGGAAAATCTGGACATAATTATTTTATTTTAAAAAAGAGATGGAACGCCAAAGTCTCAAAGATGAGCCTGCACAAGAAACATGGCAAGAGAAGAGCATTAGCTACTCTTTTTGTCATTTTTATAATCTGTAACATTTCAGGAATCCAAGTTCTTGTCAAAATCCAGTAGCAAGCCATACCGCAAAGCGTTTCTTGTAGGTTTCAACATGCTGCTTTGGCTGGCCCCTGGTTTGGTTGTAAGCCTCTATTTTGTTCATCTCCTACACAGATATAATTACGTTGTGGTTTCACAATGTTTCAACTGTTGAATCATAACAGTACACTCCATAGAATCACTTGCATGTTCACTATGATATGGTACCCACTGCATATGGACCATTGACAGGATGACATCAGGGAATAGAACAGAAGAAAGATTCAGCAATTTGAGCATACCTCAATCCAAGCAGCCAGTTTAGGCCTTCCCGCAGTGATGTCATACTTCTTAAATTCCAGCAAGGCAGGCTGAAATCTTTCGATAAATGGAGCATAAGCTATATCCACCTGTGCACATCAGAGCATTCATTATTCAGATTTCAACAATATACAAAATAAATGAGATTTTAAAGAAAATAAAAACATGACAGTATAAACTTTCACTGACATATAAAGCATTATTATGCTACACTTGATGGAAATAAAACTCAAGCTAGCTTGTAGCAGATAGCAGGTATAGCTGCCACAGGATATGCAGGACTCTTCTCTTACCAGACTGAACTGCCCAAGGAAAAAGGGCCCATCGTCAAATTTGGAAAGAGCGGTTTCAATATAATCAAATGCAGCACCTGGGGCAATTCACCACTTCAGTCTTTTTATTTGTGTTTTTAGAGGACAGAGAAACATCAAAGGCAGCAAGCATTATTCTCACCAGCTTCATCTGCCTCTCCTTTGAATGTGGAATTATTGGCTTTGCTGAATGAACCAGTGTAGGAAAACAACTCCTCTGCAAATTCCTTCTTTGCAGGATCCTATGGTTCACAGTCTGAACATCAATTATCCATTTCAATGAAGGGCTCAAGCACATGATATAGAGGATAATCTGAATCTTACATCAGGAAAAAGTGACGGCCCATCGAAGTGACTGTCAATATATTTAATCAAATCAAGAGACTCTCCTTTCACTTCGTTATTGTGTTCCAGTGAAGGCACCTGCACAATAACCTTGCATGACTAATCCAGGAAAGAAGACAGCAGCACTAGTTGGGATTATCAAACAGCTTTACCTTGTTAGGAGGATACACTTTCTCCTTGTACCAAGCAGGCCTGTCTTGTAAATCAATAGGAACCAATTTTATCTTGTCCTGAAGTCCCTGCTCTTTCAATTTGATGAAACAAAAACATTGCCACAAACTGATTGTATTGACGAAATTATATACAGACTAAACAAACCAAGGACAGGCCATGAAATGTTGTAAAAATAACCTTGCAATTCCGGGTAATCCACACACGCTGTGCATAGGGACATGTGTACGATATATACAACCTAAAACATAGAGAATGCAACATACAACAATGTAAGATAAATTGCTAGTTAATTTTCACCCATTTAGGAATTGGAGGAAATGCATTGGTAAAGGGATAAAGAAATTCAGCAATTTTATCATAGTATAAGCTGTGAATTTGCAAGCAAGTGAACTAAATGAGACCATACCTTGTTGTTCCATCAAAAACTGGAGGTGGTTCTGAATTAGAAGTAAGAACTGGTGGAAGAACTTCTTTCCCACTTCTGTACAAAATTTTGCCAAGAAAAGGAAGAAAGAAAACCTAAAATCCACCACTAAAAGAATAAAAAACACTCTGACCTGTTTGACTGCCAATTGAAAATGGATTTGAAATCTTGCAATATTTGTGAAAGAAAAAGTTAAGTCTATCTTTTATTTTTCTTATTAGGTGCTAATTAACAGGGTTCCGATGTTCTAAGCAACCAAACAAAGCAAGTATTTCATGAAGTAGAGATGGGAGGTGCCAGTTTTTCATCATCCTTTTCCTTTCCTTTTATTTTCTCAGCAAGCAACCAGACAGAAACTCTAACAAGTAACAACCAATCCAATTCATGCAAGTATGTACATGTAAGGACAATTGACATACCCAGTAGCCATCGTTGCTGATATGGGACCAGTTTTGGATTTGCTTAGTGGTTGAAGTTGAAGCGAATGATAGCGTGGTAGTTTTACGGCATCAGCGTCTAGCCATCTTCTTGTTTTCTTGGAGGATAGATGGACAGAGAAACGAAGAGAAAGATGTTTTGAAGGCGTCAGTGGTGCTGAACCATTGGAATAGTTCATGGGCAGTAATGTGGCCATGTTTTGCCGATTGTTTTTTTTTGAGGGGTAGTTAGATCCTTAGTACTATTACCATACCTTTTATTACTATTACTATTGCCATAGATTGACAAACGTTGATCCAACATAAAGACAAGGTTAGAACTTAGAATAACTTTATGAGCTAAGCTAATTGAATGCAGATATGTTATCTTTCTGAACAGAACTCGAACTCCAAACCTTGGTCTGAATAAATTTTATTCTTAGCCACCTGATAAATGATATTTACCCTTGAAGCCTCTTATACTATCACAAGTCACAACCACATATACGATAGACTTTGTCCTCTTCTTCTTTCCTTTGTTTCAAGTTTAGAGGCCTCTTTCAGGTGTCCATCTCAGATCACTCTGCTTTATAACTATAGGCTAGGCCCATTATTGATATAGCTGGCACAATTCTGTATTAAAGACTGCAAACAGCACACTAAGCTTGCAAGGAGAGGATGGTACCCCATGGATTACATATCATTTCGGGCTGGAATCCAATGAGAGTTGTAAAATTAACATAAACACATTAATCTAGTCTGTGCAAAAGCTAAATCCAGATGCTGTCCCACAAAAAAAGCACAAACAATAACCGCTGTTGGACCTGTTACTCCGTTAGACAGTGCAGTGAAACACAAACTGATGACACGCAGAAATATCCCAATAATTTCTAATTGCAATACAAGTCCAGGAACGATGAAGGGGAATATACACAGCAAGCTTGGAAGGAGCCAGATGGCAGATCCTGACTCACACCGGAAATGGACAACTCAATGAACTAAAACTGAATAACATAGTGACTCTCAATTTAAATGGGATTATTTTTTCTAGTTCTCAAGGCAGTTGAGTAAAACCACAGTACTGTAAGTAGGTAGCTTAGCAAGTATCATATGCCAATAACCAGACAGCAACTAAGGCTTTAGTTAAGGTATCTGTCAGTCAAGGCATCAACTATACTACCTAAGGAAGTCTTTTAAGACGTTACATAAGTAGGTTTCTGAGATGCGTGGCTATACAATTGACAAAACAAGGAAAAAAAAGGGAGGGGGGATTCTTTCAACTCTCTCCTCTTCAAAGAAAAAAAAAGAGTTTCTCAGTAGGAATGAAGAAATGGGGCTAGAGGGAACAAGAATTCTCAAACTAAGTGTTGCCATTTCCAGAGACACCACAACCTCCCTTGATTGAAATTAGGGGGCCACGGAAGGAGCTGCGACTGACAAGATTCGAATCAAGAAACAAAACTATGACTGTGATATCATCATGAAAATGTCTCCTGACACCACGATCAATCCTTTTCAAGTCTGAATATCTCATTTCTCTTTTCTTTGCTGCTTCACAAAGTGCAGCTTTGAGAAGTTTCCTTGCAACACCCTGCAAAAACTTGGATAAATTAAGGTCCCTTCATAAGCAAAGGAAAATGATTGATTCTGAAAGTTTTAGAAGTATTATAGACAGCCAGTAAACACAGTAAGTCACATGAAGACAAAAGAAAGTTGAAACCATAAACAGCAATCCTACATTACGCGGACAACTGTGGACAATGTCAACTGCCTCCTGATTGCTTAGGTGCTCCCACAGGCCATCTGATGCAAAGATAAGAAACTGATCTTCAGGGCAGAGTTTCTGCACTAAAATTGTTGGCTCAGCTTTAAGAATTGGTTTATCGAAGGGTTCGGGCAATCTAAATTTAGCTAACAGAGGTTCTCTGTTAAATTCCGCCCTTTTCAGATAAGCATCACCTATAGATCTTGAGATCTGAAGAAGCAACAAAGATTTGCCAACAGATTAGATTGTAATATCAGCAATCATGAATATAAAATGCCACCATTTATCATCATAGAAATAGAAAGAAAAATTAGGTGCCTAGTGGAACATAGAAAAAGCTTAATGGCAATCACGGTGCCAAAATAAAGTTGCATTATCCTAAAGTCAAAGCCATATAAAGATATCACCGCGACTAATTTTTTTTTATTTTTTACCGTAATATATTGAAATTGATTTGCGAAAAAAGAATGAAGATGGGGCAATAAGCAATTTGCAGTTTCAAAAAAAGGCATGATAAAAGAGCTATATGAGAGGCCCATATTCACCTGAATCAGACCCTTCACACGCCAAACCTTGTGCTTTAGAACAACAATATGTGGATCATCAGGGTGCAATGAGTGCAACTCCTCTCTCACAGATTCTATACTTGCATTATGTTCATATGATAACTGAACTGCTTTGATCTCCTTAATGGCCCTTTCCAGTCTTCCTAACACAACCCGAGAATCTCCTGCGTTTGCAATGTAGAGAACACCACTGCATACTACACCTACCAAACAACATGCACCAACAGAAGCAATCTGTGGCTTAATCAGCCACTGCTTCTTCACTAGAGAGAGAAATTCCTCTTCTGTTGCCAAAAATGCTTTGTTGATAACATTGGCTGACATTCCATTGTTTTCTGATGTGAATTCTGCACCATGAATAGCTGTCATGTCAGTGAGCATGCGCATTAGCTATATAAACAAGAAGTTAAATAAGGCAGAAGAAAAGAATTTTTTTTTGATAAAAGAAAATCATATTAAGATATCAACCAAACAAATACAAAAACTCGAAGGTGAATGAGCTATCCTCCAAAGAAAGCAAACAAAAACAAATCATAATAAAGCAGCCCAATCCCATCAATATCCAATAAGGATACACACCTAAAGGCACCCGATGCATAACATCACAAGGAAGAACGAGAAACTATCTTGGCCCATAATAATTGTTTCATAGAGTATTAATTTCTGAAAACTCCAGGATTGCTCTCCAACCAAGGACACCAAAAAACAGCACAGAAGAAACAAAACCATATAAGGTCCTTAACTCTTTCCTCCTTTGAAACCTACAAAGTCAAAGACAAGTAGTCTGCCACATCCTGCACAACAACCCAAGACTCTCCACTGAAAGTGTACAATCTAGCCCACGTATCCCGAAAAGAATAAAATACACATCCACATTATGAAAAGAATAAAACATATATGTGAGTATAATGCACCATTCACTTCAGAAACACAATCTGCTTTACGAATTCTTGCAAATAATAAGTACACTTGCAACTCAATTCAAATTAGGTGTTGAAGCAGGAATTAAGAAGCTCTCAAGCTCGGAACATAAAGGTTTTGGTGCATCCATTGTCATTATTCTTAAAAGATCATTTAAGTTGTAGTTTTGACTTTCGATTAATCTAGCACAGCTCATATATATCTGGAAAAGATTTTTTAACATGAAATCAATTTTAATTGTCCATTGATCTTATTAAACCTGTACATATTCTGAACCCTATCTCTGTCCCTGATCAAAATCCAAACAAAAACCGATGATCCTTAATAAAAGAAATAATTAAAATGCACTCCAATTTGACTTAGATAATCTGTTTTGACCTCTTCATGTGAAAAACAAAAGCATCTTCATGGAGGGTGAATAGCACTTCGGGTGGGGTGCTAAAACACAAAAAAGTATCCATCATACTCATGAACTTCAAAATAGCCCAACATCAAGATGAGTGGAAAACAATAATCATCACCACGCATGAAAAACAAGATTTCATTGATGATATTCATGGAGCAATTGTAGAACCATCAACCATCCAGATTGGGATGACATGAATGACAGCATACAATCATTTGCATGAGAATGAAATTCATCATGGATGAGGAAAAAAACATACTCTTGATGTTTTCGAAAAGGCGCTCATTCACAAACCGGGCAGCTTCTGGACCTCCATGGCCATCATAAACTCCAACAAATGTTCCATGAGGACCTGATTCAGCTGAGCTCATTGGACCTGATTCAAGATGACTACAGTCTTCCAATAGATTGTTCGCTTGAATTACTGCCATTGAAAATTCCCCATTAACATGCTGACCTGAATCCTTGTACCATAACAATCCCTCAGCTCTACCAGCAGCATCCCCACCATTACTTGAATTTTCACCCTCGACGGAAGGCTTCCAACAGGGTGAAACAAATCTCATCAATGTTGCGGATACCATTACTTACATATTCTCTCCCAAATAACCCAGAAATCAAACTATTCCTTGAATCAGTATCAATAAGTATATAAGAGACTGTTCTTGGCTCTTGTTTCTCACCAATCTCCAACCCCACAGAAGATGTATCAGAAATTAAACCCTTATTGAGCGCAGACACCATTAATCTGCAGAGGAGTACAATATTATGAAGCCAGTGAACATGTCCAAGAAATTGCATAAAAATGATTTTGACATGTATTAAAATCCACAGGCCATGAATCTGAAAAGCAATCCGCAATACAACAAATGACAAATAATGCACAAACTGCATAGCATGACATTTATGGAGGCACCAAAACGCAAGCAGCACTGCCTCATCAAAAATTCAAGATGCAACAAACATATTGCTTTGCAGGTGCAGAAACTGCATGATACGGGCTCTAAAAAAGTCATATTCCGACACACTATCAATCTAATGAACCAGATGAATTTGCATATCTATAAACTGGATAATGTAGAGTTTAGAAAATGCATCAACCAAAATTGTGTCGTCATGGTGCGGCCCCATATTTGAAAGAGAAGTTTAAGTTTTGAGACAATAATCAAATGCAGGCACCATAACAATTGATCATCTTAATGATTAGGAGGCATGTAAAGGAAAGGACCCAAAACATGAAAATCACAGCACATTACAGACTATCTGACGATAATTCTGTATACCTCGAGAATCTATAAGTAGTTGCCTTGAGGGATTCTGGTCAGTCAAATTGCAGACACCATCACCCTGAAACATAAACACAAAAAATACAGATAATAGGTGCTGCCCAAAAATTATGTCTTGGGACCAAATCCCCTTGAAATAATGAATTTTGACATTACGGGTTTCTCATAAAATTGCGTGAAATGAATTGCAAACTTTTTTTTTTTTTTGAGAATCAAAGAAGTTTCTAAACATACCTTGTAATCAATTTCAAGAGGTAAGGAACAAAACTTTATGATCCTTCAATGCAAAAGCCTTAAGATAAGAGCAAAAAGGCCCAAACTTTGAAGGATTTATTAGACGGAAAAAAAAATCCAAGGGAAGGGATTTTAGAATGTTCTAACAGAAAACAAGGTTGTAATAAAGATAGATCTAGAGAGAGAAAGACGCAGGCAGAGAGATGTGGAGTTGTGATTGGTTAAAGAAATAGAGGACTGTAATCACTTATACATACAACAAATCTTGGGTTTTGAAGGAAATCCATTGATAAGAAGGTTCTCTTCTCTGATTCCTTGGTGGGCTTATTAGGTCGTGATTTTCAGTTTTGTTTTTTCTTTTCTTTTTCTAGTTTATTTGCTTTGTGGGAGGGGTTTTGACTTTGACCTTATAACAAAGCCCCGCCATTTTAGGCAGCTTTTGCTCATCTTCTTTTGTCCTTTTTATAGTAATGTTAAAACTGCCCTTTGTGAAAATGATTCAGATTTTCTATCATATTTATTTTAATTTTTGAGAAATTGTTTCTTGGAGTTGGAAGTTGAGTGGGACTTTTATGAATAAGATTATCAATCAATCAATGTTCAATTCTAAAAATAAATTTCAAGAATTCACTTTTTTAAAAAATATTTTGATTTTATCTAAAGTTA
>Ga0325405_1005450_pt1 | contig 12928 bp, 10 predicted proteins | sample PopdelMetagenome_21_FD_205663 | JGI IMG/M metagenome (GOLD analysis project Ga0325405, IMG submission 205663) | Populus deltoides microbial communities from Bellville, Georgia, United States - Xylem-Control-R2 | ecosystem: Host-associated > Plants > Phyllosphere > Stem > Wood/Secondary xylem... | reverse complement strand
CTTTTACGACATAAAATGATTAACATGGATTGTACTATAAATACTTAAACAGGTGTTTTTATTTCATTCATATTAAATAATATATGACTTCTTAAACTACGTAGAATGTGAATATATATTTAATCACAATAATTCTTAAATTAAAAAAAATTAAATAGAATAATATATATATATATATAGACACGTTTTTTCGACTGTGTATACACACACACACTGAAATAAATTTATGTAAAACATTATTATATTAGTGTCTTTGGTACGTGTAATTTATTAAAAAAAAAGAAGATAAAGCTGTTATTTAAAAAAAAAAAAAACTGAATTCTACAATGAATATTGTTTTTGGTTAAAAGCTAAGGGTACTCTAGTTTGTTTTAAAAAAAAGGTGTTTGAATAATGAATTAAAAAAAAAAACACAAAATATTATTATAATAAATAGTAATATGATGTGGCTACGCTTTTGCATTCTCCAAAAGACATGTACTTCTAACGATAAGTATACAGACACACAATTATCGTTAGAAGTAAATGTCTTTTGGAGAGTCCACGTAAGAAGACGTCGTTCCACGTTAAAATCAACCGGCAGTCTCATTGGTCCCATTCTTTGGCGCCTTCAATAAAATCACGCCACGTGTCAAGAAAGGAATGGCCGCCCTTTTGCCGCGTGTTCCCATTAGTCAAAGTCAAAAACCAAAGGGTAAACTACAGTCTTGCCCTGAATATTATCCATCAATGTTCCACTTCAACCTCATAGTTTAAATTTTTCCCTTATTACCCTATCTCTGATCTATATTTCTATATATTTTAAATTTTAATTTTGCCTTTTCTACCAAATACAGTAGCCTTTTCAATTTTTTTTTTTAAATTTTTATCTCATATATATTGCAGTATCCGACTAAAACACTTAAGAATCTGAATAAAAAACCTAAAAGAAAACAAGTTTAAAGGTAGATTATTTAATGGTTAAGACCAACTTTGGAACCTCTTGGAAACTAGTACGATGAAATTTAAGACTATTAAATACAGGAGTAGAAATAGAATACTTATGAATTTATAAGGACTAAAATGTAATTTACCCGTTAAAATTTCAAAAATCAACTGCCTTGAACCCTCACTTAACCTCTAGTCGCTCTCCAAGAAGAGTGACGTTTTTAAATGCTTACTAGCAGAGAAAGAAAAACAAATCAAAGACCAATTCAATGATCGGTATTCAACTCCAAAAACCCTCTCCAACTACTCCAATACTACGTCCTAAAACCCCACAAGTCAGTTTTTTCACTCGACAAAGCTATCTAATTGGACTATTTTGATGGAAAATAATCGGCTTGATGCTCAATCAGCAGCGGAGAAGGCGGTGTCTGTGATTGGATTTGGATATGATTTGACTAAAGATATCCGATTATCATCTTGCAAGCCAGGTCCTTTTGGGTCGAGATTGATCGAGCTAGACCTGGCTCGAAACCAAGAGCTTTTTGTTCCTGGTGGGGTTATTGTTCAGAACGTGCCTAATGGTATCAAGTGTGATAAAGGGGAGCGGACTAGGTTTCTCTCTGATGTTCTCTCTTTCAATCAGGTATGCCATTAATTCGGATATTAAAGATTTTGTGTGATTTGGGAACATATATTTAGATGAAATTGGAAACATATATATGGCAATTGTTTTTTCAAGAATGGAACGGTTGCTTTTTTCTTGTTCTTTTTCTAGTATTTGGTGTGTGCTGAGTGCCGACCATTAGATCAATGGTGCTAAATTAGGACAGTGACTGAATTTGGATTAATAAGAGACTACCCATTATTCCAAATTTTACGAGTTTGATCAAAACAATGTCTGGAGTAATCTTTAGAGTGATTCTAATTTTGTGTATTGTTAATTTCATTGTAGATGTCGGAGAAATTCAATCAGGAAATGTGTTTATCAGGTAAAATTCCCTCGGGACTGTTCAATGCCATGTTTGACTTGAGGGGTTGTTGGCAGAAGGATGCGGCTTCTGCAAAAAATCTTGCCTTTGATGGTTGGTTCATAACACTATATAATGTTGAGTTGGAAAGGTCCCATATAACGTTGTCTGAAGAGGTGAAGTATGAAGTGCCTGCAACATGGGATCCTGTTGCCCTGGCTGAGTATGTTCTTTTAAACTCAAAGCTGATCAACTTGTTTTAAACTGCTCTACTTATTAATTGGAATAACCTGCAGAAAAATGATTTTGACTCGACTTTTTTCTTGTTATGAATAAAACAAGGGTTACAGGGAAGTAGATGGTTCATTTTAAAATACAACTTAAAGAGTACTAGATTTCAATTTAACCCGCACGTCCAACATGGCAATTTTTTTTCCTTCTGTAGAATCTATTTTAGCTCCCAAAAATAGCTCATTTTGATGTTTAAAATTAGATGATAGGTTTAGAAGACTCAAACATTAGATACATGACGATATTCAAGTAGAAGAGATTATTGAATAGGAAACTTTTTACGATATAGACATATCCTGAGGTGGAAGCAATTTGCTTCAATTTGCCATGTTTGATTTTAATAATACAAAAATAAAACCTGTGATTTTGATGAAATGAAACCTCAATCAACTTATTGAGATTGAATTAATGTTGTTCTTGAATAACATGATTTTCCAGGTTCATTGAGAAATATGGTACTCATATTGTTGTTGGGGTAAAGATGGGAGGTAAAGATGTGATACACATAAAGCAGCTGCAAAAATCAAATCTTGAGCCCCCTGAAGTGCAGAAATTGTTAAGGGAATATGCTGATAAGAGGTTTTCAGGAGATGCAAACCCTGCTGAATTATCAGGAAAACCAAAGGTACATTAAATCTCACAAACCCATCATTGTTGTGGTCTCCCTCTAAAAACTTATTAGAGAGGATATACAATGCATGGTGCATCACAATTCCAAGGGTGAGAAATGACTGAATGATTTTTTCTTTCAAATTGCCAGTAATTATCACGGGGCTTGTAATATATAAGAAGACATGATGGTGATTAACTTTTTTCAATAAGGGATTCATGTTTACCGTTTCAGGATGAACACATTATGCATTGGGATTTCCATGGAGTATTTGCCCATTCGATTAGGCTACCTGTCATTACTTCCATAAAGAATGAGGTGAGCTTCTTGGTATATGCTGTAACAGATGTTTGAGGCAACCTGCCCCGAACAGGTCAAGATATTTATTTGATGAATTTAATTCTTATGCAGCATATAACGAGCATTTGTATCCGAAGGGGAGGTGTGGATGTTGGCCAAAGCCATAACCAATGGCTTTCAACTATATCACAGTCGCCAAATGTTATTTCAATGTCCTTTGTGCCTATAACTTCTCTTTTGAGTGGTATTCGAGGCAGTGGATTTTTAAGCCATGCAGTGAATCTCTACCTTCGATGTGTGTGCCTACCTCTCCTCTATATTTTGGTCTCTCCATGGCATTAATGTTTCGAGCATGCTGCAACCCTTCATTCAATGAATATGTAGGAGTTTAAAAAACAAGTAAACTGCATTCCATGACATCAGGGCTTTGACACAAAACTTTGCATGTTTTCTAGCCACACTTTTGAGTTTGAATCTGATTGGCACATTTAGCCTAATTGCAGTTTTGTGCTTGGTTGACTTTTTGTTTGTGTGGTAACCATTTCCTGATCACTCCTTGCATAGATTCAACTGGATGTCAGAGGATATGCAATTGGTTTGTGAACTATTGCAGATGTCGTGGAGATCAATGCATGCATACATTTAGTAGATTTGATGCTCGGTGATCATCATCGTTTGGATGCATCCAGTTCATTTATATTTGATAATGATCACACTTGAATTTCCTTCATTTATGTTTGAGAAATTATTTCCCTTGAATTTCATCATATCCTTCATGTCTCCGTTAGTTTTGGCACCTGTGCTTATGTTTCATCATCAATCATGCAGACAAACCTCCAATAGAGGAACTCCACCAGTTTTTAGAATTTCAGTTGCCTCGGCAATGGGCTCCAATATATGGTGATCTGCCTCTTACTCTCAAGCGCAGAAAACAAGCAACTCCATCGCTTAGGTTCACCATCATGGGCCCTAAGCTTTATGTCAATACCACACAGGTGATTTCTTGAACTGCAGCTCGTTAGAATTACTCATAGCATTGATTCCAAGATCTTAAAATGGCATGTGACTGCTGCTGACACCTGTACCTGGATCCATAAAGGTGTAACTTATAAGCCTAGGTGTCCTTTCTTAAAAACCAGATAAGATAATCATCATTAGTATATGTCCATAGTCAGCATAATATAATTAATCACCAGAGTGTGACTATGCTTTTCCAGAATTTAGCAGATAATCATCATTGTAGTTTTACTGTTCTTAAAGATTCTAAATCCATGCATTGCAGGTTGATTCTGGAAATCGGCCAGTAACAGGAATCCGGTTATATTTGGAGGGTAAGAGAAGTGACCATTTGGCCATCCATCTCCAGCATCTTTCCTCTCTTCCCAATACGGTCCAACTCTCAGATGATCTTAGGCAAGAGCCTACTCATGAACCTGTAGAACGAGGCTACTTTGAACCAGTTAATTGGAGCATATTCTCACATGTCTGCACTGCTCCAGTGGAGTACAATGATGCCCGCATCGATGACTCTGCTTCTATTGTAACAAAAGCCTGGTTTGAGGTTAAGGTTGTTGGTATGAAGAAAGTTCTGTTCCTGAGGCTTGGATTCTCAATGGTGGCATCTGCAAGACTCCGCAGGTCAGAATGGGATGGACCTTCAACCTTGTCACGAAAATCAGGGGTCTTCTCGATGTTGATTAGCACAAGGTTCAGTGCAGGATTGAATCCACCTGAGAAGCCAGTGAAAGTGGACTTAAATTCTGCAGTTTTTCCTGGAGGCCCCCCTTTACCATCTAGAGCACCGAAAATGTCGAACTTCGTGGACACAAAGGAAATGGTGAGGGGTCCAGAGGACCCGCCTGGATATTGGGTGATCACTGGAGCTAAGCTCTGTGTGGACGGTGGTAGAATCTCAATTAAAGTCAAGTATTCATTGTTAGCCATGATGTCGGAGGAGTCGATGATGTTCATGTAAGAACATGCAGAAGGGAACGAATGTGTTCATTCGTACAGTTGTAACTGTAAATGATAACAACGTAATTTTCTTAAAATACTATTCCGAAGGAAATCAGATTCATTAAATGTCAATTGGTCCAAAACTAGGATAGCAAAATAACTTCTAATTTTTTCTTGGTCTGCTTGGCGGTTGGCATTTGGTTCTAAGGGGACTTTGCTGTCTGATTATCAGAAAATATATAAAAAAAATATTGAAACATGATGAAATTCATAATAACAACATGCCAGAAAGAATGAAAGTATGTTGAGACAGGGAGATGTAGGGACTTGGAAGCTTATGTGAATCAACAGCAACACAACATTGAATTGTTATGATATCGAAGTATAATTTTTAAATGATTGAATTTTTACTAATTAAAGTGGTTTTCCCAGTTTAATTATGAAAAAAATTATCACTTTCTTGTGCCTTCTCTTCTGTACAAGTAGGATCTGAAATTGTAAATTCTGCTTTTTAACACATCCAATTTATAAACACTATTTTCATCAGCTCAGAAGCACAAACAAGTTCTCAAAGTAGAAGCTACAATGCATTGATGGTTGACAGACAGCCAAGGAAAGTCGATTTCTCACAAATGTGGGATTGAAGAGTAAGAAAGTAACAATCTGAAACTATGAAATTTTATTTATTGTTGCATTTGAATAACATTAATGTTTCGATTAGTCAAGTAAAAAGAGGTAGAAAAAAATGAGGGTTTACAACAGATCTTAACATGCCCTTACTTGAAAAAGAATGTCTGCAAAATGTTACGGGAGTTTGTACACAGTTAGTACAACGAATAACAACACTAATCCTTGAATGTTACCAATAATCCCCGCAAGAACACGAACCATCTCTAAAATGGTGGAATCTGTTGGTATCTCTGACAATTATCTCCCTGGAGACTATTTTAGAAATGAACTTGAGCACAGTATGGCAGTCAAAACAAATTCGAAGATTCTTTTTCACTCTAATTGGAGCACCTGGTGGGGTAGCAATTAAACCAAAAGCCACTGCTAGTTTCTCGCTGTGGTGGTATAGAAGCTGCTCCTTTTCACTTCGTTCAACGTCATGGAGGTCAACCTCAACCATAGGAACATATCCAGCTTTCTTCAATAGGTCACTCAGTTCATCAAGCTTTGCATATATTTCTGTACTTCTGGAATGGCTTCTGTCTCCTACAATGAAGGTGTATACCTTGTCTTTCACCTCAAGCCAACTCATTCCAGGCTCCTTCTTCACCTTGCCGTCTTTCATAAGTCTTCTTACGCGTGCTACTTTATCCCACATGCCAACCGATGCGTAAATGTTTGCAAGAAGAACATGGGTGCCTGACTTCTCAGGTTCCAAGGCAAGAAGCATCTCAGCAGCTTGTTCTCCAAGATCAATATTCTTATGGATTCTTGCAGCACCAAGAAGCGCACCCCACACCAAGGCATTCGCTTGAAATGGCATTTTATTTACAAGTTCCATTGCCGCCTCTAATTTCCCTGCTCGGCCAAGGAGATCAATCATGCAAGCATAATGCTCTTGCATTGGTTCAATACCAAACAAAATTTTCATTGAATTGAAATAATGTTTGGCTTCGGCAACCAAACCTGCATGATTGCATGCACAAAGAACGCTAACTAGTGTTATATGATTAGGAGGAACGCCGACTTTAAGCATCTGCTTGAACAGCTGGAGGGCCTCTTTCCCATACCCATGTTGAGCAAGTCCTCCGATCATAGCAGACCATGAGACTATCCCTCTCACAGGTATTCTAGAGAACGCACAACTTGCGTCTTCTATGCTTCCACATTTGGCATACATGTTAACAAGAGAATTTCCAGCAAAAATGTCTGACATGAATCCAAACTTTAAGATGTGAACATGAACTTGTTTCCCTTGTTCATATGCTGATAAACTTGCACATGCATTCAGGAGAGAACTACAAACAAATGAATCGGGCTTGATTCCCCTATCTTGCATTTCCAAATAGAGCCTTAGAGCCTCTTCACCCTGTCCGTCTTGAGCATAAGCTGTTACAAGAGAGGTGAATAACACCAAATCTACAGTTGGGCTTTCTTCGAATACTCTTGTTGCATCTTCTACGTGGCCACATTTTCCATAGGTATCGATAAGGCTATTCACAACATAATTGTCAAATTCAAACCCTGATTTCAAGGAAAGTGCATGAATTTGCCTGCACATATAGTTAGCCTGCAAGGCAGCTATAGATTTAAGAACTGTTGATAAAGTTGTCTGGTTGAATCCTATTCCCTCCGTGTGCATCAAAGGAAAAAGAGATGCAGCTTCTTCATCTTCCTCATTTTGTGAATGTCCTGAGATAACAGCATTCCATGCAATCATGTCTCTCTCTGGCATTAACTTAAAAACCAACCTTGCATCATCCATTGAGTTGCACTTGGAATACATATCTATTAGTCCAACACCCAGAAAAGAATCCGATCCCATATCCATCTTTATCAAGCTAGAGTGCAACTGTCTTCCCAATTCTCTTAGGGCCATTCCAGCACAAGCTTTTAGAGCACTTGATAAGGTAAACATATTTGGACACATCCCAGACTTATTCATTTCCCTCAGCAATTCTAAAGCCCGATGATGGTACTCATGAAGAACACAACCAGCAATAATAGCATTCCAAGAAACAATATCAGGTTTTGCAATTTCATCAAAAACACTACTAGCATCTTCAAGAATCCCCATTTTTGCATACATGTCAACAAGAGCATTCGCTGAGAACGGATCAGAATCATAGCCAAGCTTTATCAAATACCCATGAATTTTTCTTCCCTGAACACTATCCTCCAAACCTGTGCACACATTTATCATACTAGATAAACTAAACTCATTAGGACTTATTCCACTCAAAACCATATCATGAAACAAACTAACTGCTTCTCCATGCATATCACTGTAGACATAACAAGAAAACAGAGCGTTCCATGAAACAACACTTCGATCAGGAATCGCGTCAAAAAGACTCCTCGCATCCCCGAATCCTCCGCATTTGGCATACAAAATAACCAAACTGTTTGCAACAAACTCATCACTATCAAACCCTGTAACCACCACAATCCCATGAACTTGCTTTCCTAACACTAAATCCTTAGTGACTGTACAAGCCTTGAGTACACTTGGAAAAGCAAACTCATTGCACTTGATACCTAACAAATGCATCTCATAGAAGGCCAAAACTGCTTCTTGACAAAATCCATTCTGTGAATATCCAGAAATCAAAGCAGACCAAGAAACCAAGTCTGGTTCAGTACTTTTATCAAGCAGTTTCCTTGCATACCCAAAAAGTTGGCATTTTGAGTAGAGGTTAACCAAATAGTTCCTTATTTTTGGGTCCTGAGATAAACCAAATTTGATTACACGGGCATGTATTTCCATGCCTGGAGTTAAGGATTTCGAGGCAGTGCATTTATAAAGGAGCTTTGAGCATGATATTATGGTGGGTGTAGAGTAAAAATTGGTCTTTCGAGTTGTCAAGTTCGAGGGAGTAGTAGTGGGTTTTAGGTTTTGGCTAAATTCAATAGAGGTATTGATAAATTTAGTGAAATAGAGATATGGGTTTTGGAAAGTGAAGGGTTTCAAAGATAGGTACCAATGCTGTTGGTGACGAGGTTTCTGGAAGTGAAAACAGCAAAGATTCATTCTCCATCTGATCATTAACAACGAGAGGTTTTGTCCAAGTCCTTCAGTAAGGTACCAAGCTTGCACTAGGGTACGTGCCTTTTTTTCTTCTTCTTTTTTTTTTAGAGCACCCTTTTGATTTGAAGCAGGAGTTTTGGATTTAGGTTCTTTTTGGGGATCCAAAGTGCATTTGATGAACGTGTAATTGGGCCCTTTTCTGCATATTTATGCTTCGAAACCCACTAATGAACTTCAAAATTAGAGGGTCTAAAAAATGCAGAGCTAAAGGCTGCAATGCAACGCATCATTCTCGACGATGGCTATAACGTTGACAAAATCAGTGCCGTAATCTCTTCGGTTTTAAAGTTTAGCTCTACAGGGAAACTTTAGCTCGATACGGAACTAGTAGTAAGTATCGATCAGAAAATTTATTATGCAATGCAAGCAGGTTCATCATAAGGGCGACAGACAGCATGATTGGTCATGATCCGTGTGGCACACCATGCATTTCGTTTCCCTTTCCTCAACTAACAGGAGAACGTAGCTTGCAAAACTTGCAATTCCTCTTAATCAGTCATCCAACCATCAAGACAACAGCTCCAACCAAACAATTGCAAAGTCTAATCTTTCTGTTCCTATGTAATTATATTTCTTTTCCATAAAAGAATTCATTATTCTAGCTGTTGGCATATTGTTGTCATATGCCAACTTACACAGCACCACGCCCACCTCCTACCTACATGAATTGCCTGTTCCGAAGGGACACCACTCATCTACAGCTAGCATTGTTTATTATTAACATTAGCACTGTGAGGTAAAAGAAAATGGACTTTTGCTGTGCATGACACATTAACCTGTTCACCCATGTTTATGGTCTTTTACACACACACACACACTTACTCATGAATTTATGTTTTTATTTATTTCTATTTATATTCCTTCACATACATCAAAGAATTTTATAATGTTAAAATCCATTTCACATAATGCAATTTAACTTCTTTTTTTTTGTAAAAAATATTAAAAAAACAAGAATCAAAATTAACACCGATATAAACATAATTGTTCTTACAAAAAGTGCAAAAAAACTCAATTTCATCTATGGAGTTTTAAATTATACACTTTTGATCCTTATTGTTTTAGATTTTTTTAATCTAAAACTTCATTTTAATGAATATGCTAAGAAATAAAAAAGAAAGTAACAGAAAAACAACAAGGACACAAAAAGTAATTGGTTGGCCATGTTTTGACCGTCTTATTAATTTTAAATATTTTTATGGTGATTTTTATAATGTTTTTAGAAAAAAAGTTTAAAAATTAAGCTTTTAAATCCTGAATACTCGAATCTTAATTTCTTAGTCATAAAAAATGCATCAGTAGACTTGATTTCTTAATCATAAAAAATACATAAATAGACAACACGCTAACTTTAACATCAGATAACCTGACATCCTTTAAAATTAAAAAAAAAATAAAAACAATAAAGTGGATGACAAACAACAAGTCATCCTCTCTTTAAAAATAAATAAATTAAAAAGCCAATTACACGGGCACAAACTTTTTCTTATCAGCCAACAACACTCAGCCTCTTCATTTTTTAAAAAAGAAAAATTTAATTAATATTCTCTCTCATTGTTTAAATTATTTAGTTTAATGTTTTTTAAACATTAATTAATCTCTTAAATTATTTCTATAATTTCTTAATACTTTTTAAAAAGTATTCATCTCATAAGTTTATTTACATAGTTTATTTATTACTTATGATACAGAAAATGGGGTGACATTGCCATCGCCCTTTTATTTTTAGGTTAAAAATTAACTTGCAATGTGCACTAACTAGTTTTATCTAAACAATAAAAAAGACAAGGCAAGAGTAAAACTAAACAAGAAATTGATTAAAGACAAGTCAAGGTTCGTACATATGACAATGTCTGACCATTGGAAATAAATTTAGATCTGAATTTGATACAAATACAATTCTCCATTTATTTCAAGGACTATAAACGGCTCTTATACAATATATACAACCTATCTCTTGCTACTGATAAAAAAAGAAATCCACAGAACGAAAGTGACTGCAGGTGCGAGCTACCATTAGAAGTTTGCTTGACGGAATTAACAAGTCATCTCTACTTTATTTCTTGTTTGCTTTATCATCCAGCAAATCCCAGGAAACTGTAACACCAACCCAAAATAAAAAATGATCAGTACAATCTGAAAGAACTTGGAAACCCTAAAAAGGAAGAAAAGATCAAGGTCACTGGTCAATTAAAGAAGAACCAACCAGTCTTGAATCCCCAAAAGCTTTCTTGGATTTGGATTATAAGCAGAATTAAATAAAAACGAAGTAATGTTCTGATCATGCAAAGCAGCCCTTTCAAACTTCAATCCGGCTGGATTGAGGAAAGAAATGAACGAGAAAGGTTAAATTCGAGAGAAAATTGAGTACCTGAGGGAACGAGAGGCAAAGTGATGGGAGAGAATATGGAAGAAGAAATTAGCTCCATGGAGAAACACCACAACTCCTGTGCAACCCAACAAAAGCAGCTCCATCATCTTTTCCCTTCTCCCCTCTTAATCAAAAACCAGAGAGAAATTAACCCAACTAAGATGAAGAACTTCTGGGAGCGAACGGGTCGGTATAAAGAACAAGAAACCTTGGAGCTGACTGATTCTTTAAAGGCAAAGAAGATGAGGACGCTTGCGTCAACTAACCAATCCTGTCCAATAATATTCTCTCTACCAGCAACAGTATTTTAGTCCTTCTTTTGAGGTTTTTACTTTTATACACGAGGACTAGAATCTGATTGGATGATGGATGTGATCAATGGCATGACAAGATCATAGCTGTTGGATCTGAGAGGGTGGATGGAGATTGATGTACCTGGGATTTGTAGTCGTGGAATACGAAGTTCTGTTTTTTGGTTGTCGACACTAGATAGACCTTTAGACTGCAGTGATGTGGGCTTCTTATCTTCTTTTCTTTTCTATCCTATGGATGTCAAGGCACATACCATGACACTTTGGCGGTGCTTGCTGCCTTTGCCTCCCCCTCTTGTGGGACGCTAATGCTTTGGAGCACAAGTCAAACGGGCTGTGTTTTATTTTTTATTTTTGCATTTATATGTTATATATATATATATATAAAATAAATAATGTAGATGCATCAATAATTATTGCTTGGTGACTAAATAAATTTGGTCTAGGTGATGTTACTTCCCAAGCAGCTTTAGAATTCTTATGAAGAGAGAGAGAGAGAGGAAAAGGAGACAACAACTTTAGAATCCATCACATGCAATGAATTTTATAAAGCATTACAGCTAAAAAGCTAAATAATAGAAACAAAGAGATTGTGTTTTTTTTAGTGTTTTTTTATCGTCTTGTCCATCAATGAGTGATGACTATTGCGGCGAGGTTCGCCGACCTTGAAGTTAATCCGACACAGCCCTCCTGTTTAGCTGCACCGACTGCCGACCAGCGAGAATACACCAACACCACCAACTACGTGCAATTCAGGGATAAGCAATAATTGATGGATTGCTGTCAAAATTATTCAGGGATAAGAAATTTGTTTTTACATTTTCAAAATGCTTATAAGAGAATTTAAGGATTTTTTTATTTTTTTATATATTTTTAAACAGCATCACCATGTTAAAATCAAAAATAAAAAAAATTATTATTTTAAAATAAAAATACTTTAAAAAATATTTACAGTCCCAAATAAATTATTGGAGGACAGATGCGCAATGATTAACATGTTCATTAACCAATTCCTTTCCCCTGTTGATTTGGATAAAAAATTGGAGCAGCTTTTAAAGATGCCTTGACTAATGGCTATCCTGCTTTAAAAAAATAAAATAAAATAAGAATTGCCTCCTTCAGGGAGATTATTATATATAGATAAAGCTTGCCCATCCTCACAAGAAAATCTTTATAGGTTTTATCGAACTCAGCTTTCTTCATCAGCCTGAAAGGAAATACAGAAAATTGGTAAAAATTCTAGCTTGACTTAGGAAAAAATTTCAAGACTTTTTTTTAATACATATTAAAATGATGACCTCTTGGATTGATTTATACCAAAATATTAAACCCGTTTGGATTATGTAATAATGTTGTAGTTTCGTGGAAAGAAGGATTAACTTGCAATTTACTCTTAGCATGCTAACAATTCAAAGTAAAGTCTTTCGTGTTCTGGTA
>Ga0325405_1005448_pt1 | contig 12930 bp, 9 predicted proteins | sample PopdelMetagenome_21_FD_205663 | JGI IMG/M metagenome (GOLD analysis project Ga0325405, IMG submission 205663) | Populus deltoides microbial communities from Bellville, Georgia, United States - Xylem-Control-R2 | ecosystem: Host-associated > Plants > Phyllosphere > Stem > Wood/Secondary xylem... | reverse complement strand
AAGTTTCTTTTTCTACGTTGGAATCCGGTGAGCCTCTTTCTTCTCTAATAAAAATAGACTGAAAAATAAAAAAAAAAAAGTCTAGTACTAAAATTAAAATTTGAAAAACTAAAGATATCGGTTATGTAATAGCTAAAAAGAGACTAAAATAAACTTTCCAAACGAATTTCAAAGCCATTAACTATTTTATCTAATTTTTGCACCATGATCCTTTATCTTTCAACCCACCCTTTTCTTCCAAAAAAATATATAATTGAGTGCTAATTTGAACTCAAAATGACTCTATTGTATATATAAAAAAATGAGTATATAGAATTTTCGGGATTTATTAACAATGAAAATAGTTTGTTGTAGTTAATTCAAATCTTAACATAATTTTTAATAGATTAATTTAAATCTCAATAATTATGTTTTAGTTCCATATTCTCACTTTATGCTTTTCGTTATTTTTCCTGACAAACCTACACAGTCATCTTTCTTACGACCAATCATTCATTTTGCACTTGCATTTTCGGACAGTGCTGTCCAAGTATACATGATAGAAATGCACGGTCTAGTTATTAACACAAGAACTGTTCTGATTTCCAGAACTTGATATCATAAACCAGGCATGTGTTCTATAATACAGAAACGTCGATTATTTATATATAATAAATTATTTAATTGTATCATATGTTACCATACTAGTATGATCATGTGTATTTCAACAAAAATATTAACAAATCTCATAACCATAAATTAAAATATTTAATCTAAGTTTTGTATAATTTTCACAACATTTAATTTTTTTCAACTTGATATCAGTTTTCAGATACAATATATGGAATTTAAAAAATTTCTATCTCGAAACTAAAATCAAAAGGGAGTGAGTTTTTTTAAACTATATATTATATTATATTTAATCTAAGGATTTTATTTTCTTTAATGCCCCAGGATCATCACAAAATGTGGTAGAGGCTTAGGATTATGTTTGCCCCAGCAACTAGCGTCCTATTAATTGTTGTCCCATGGAATGGAAAGTTATGTCACACTTCGAATAAATACAAGTTAATTTAACTATACATGGGTTAATTAATCAGATCATAGGACTGCTACAAGGTCCGCAGGCATATAAAATTAAATTTAGGGATCACAGAAGATTTGTCTTTTTAGTATGCTCCTAGTTAAAGGAATTAAAGTCCATATCATAATTATGAGTTGCATGGTAAGCATTACGAAGATTAGATGTCATAACGTGATCGATACTGGATCGTTTTCAACAGTATGGTAGCAAGTACAGTGATGGTAATCATGACAAGAGGGATGATGAGAAAATCATATATTATAAATTTTAGTTATGAGAATATATAATCATATTATAAACATTATTAGTGCTGTCATTGCGGCGGAGTGAGGGGCCGGATAATGATAATTAAGGAGGGTCATGTGTGGTTGATCTATTGCTTAAATGCTAATCTTATCACTAATTGCTAGCTAGTCTCTACATAGTATTAATTGTCAAAGCCATTCAAATGAGAAAACAGTACAGAATCGTCGACAGATATTTTTCTTACAATGAAAAGATATTTTTGTTTGATTTCACCGTACTATATATTGAATTCACTTATTATTAGTGAAATAATTATCTCATTAATTAAATCGATCTTAGATGGCAAGTTGAATTCCCCGATCGTGTTAATTTTCGTTTTGTTGTTGTAATCTCAAAGAATTAGTCTAATAATTAAGGGAGTTTACTCACTAATCTGATTTTAAAAAAAAAACTTTAAATGTATTAGTGAGAGGTGCTTTTTTTTTTTTTTAAAAAAAAATCATATGATGAAGTTTAGTGTTAATATCTGCTACTTAATTAGAAATGGCTTTTCAAAAAGTTAAAGTCGTCGATGTATTTTAGCACTTGTAGCTAGCTATAGCATAAAGACAGGATATATAAACTATCATTTAAGTGCTAAATTATTTGATGCTTTGCTTTATTAACTCTCAGTACTACTGATGAAGCTTGCCGTAAATGAAAATCCAACTACCCTGATTTGTTCTTGCTTTGTGCTGATTTGACTACAAATCATTTCTATTGTTCATGAAAAGAAAAATCAAGAACAATATCGGAAATTGATGAGAGGATAATATTATAAATCGTAGCTTTATACTATTGATTAAGATCAAACTTTAAATAACAAGCTTAATTGCTAATTAATGTGCCAAGCTTACTAATTAATTAAATATATATGTTCCTGGGGACAAATTTGTCTGGTTGCTCCAGCTAAAAGATGAATGCTTCAAGTATTAACCAGTAAGTAGAGACTGCATCCTATTTAAAAAAGCTATCTCCATTATCATAGTTTAAATCAATGTTATTAAAATTCAACCAGCACGAGACTTGATCATGGTTGGTTTCGAAACAGCGGAGGAGGAGTTGACTAGTAAAATCCAAGTGACTCGATCAAAACCCGGTTTGATTGTTTAACTTATTTTTAAAAAAACAATATTGCTTTGATTGACCTAGCCATGCCACCACATGTGACCATAATTAATTTCCATACCAGTTCACGATAAAGTAAAACTTGTTTTGTGGTTCAATGATTCCATTCCTTTTATTACAAAAGTGTATTTTATAGGGTATATATTATAGTAATTCTATTTACTATATGTATAGGTTAATTGTGTGTTATAATCTCTACACTAACTATTGTACACTGACCTACATATATAAATAGAAAATGCTGGCTAACTAAATGGTCAAGTCTCCTATTATTCTCAACTTGGTATCATAACCCTAAAATATATTAAAATCTTTTTTTTCCTAATAGATCCTCATGTTATTGCCGTTGTTGTTACAAACTAGACACGGCCTTCCCCTCTCACATGTTACAAACCAGACGTTGTCATCTTCAACTCCACATGCGGTGCAAACATCACTCTCCTTCTCTGTTGTAAACAATGCATCTTCTCCTTCTAGTACTGATACTGTTTCAGACTCTTCATTTACAACAATTCTTCATTTCTCTAAATATCAGCATGTTATCTCCTTGAAGCTCATGGACACCAATTATCTTTATTGACAAATACATATGAAGTCGTATCTGCTTGGATAAGTTGTTTTCCAATTTGTTAATGTTTTTTTGTTGTCTCCTTTTTCCCACCTAGCTGTTACCGTTGACTCTTTTTTTTAGTCTAATCCCGCTTTTCTTTGTTGAAAACAATATGACCAACTTATTCCGAGTGCACTTTTTTTTCTTCTTTCCATGGATATGTTGCATCTTGTTGTCGATTGCCAAACCTCACACTATGTTTGGCATACTCTTGAGCAAGCACTTACTTCTCCGTCCAACTCTCATATTATACAACTTCATGGTTCCTTTCAAAATCTTCATCAGGGTGATGATGATCACCATATATTTGCAGAAAACAAAGATTTATTTGATGAATTATCAGCAGTTCACCAACCTCTTTCACTCCCAGATTTCAATTTGTATGTGTTATATGGATTTCAGGGTGAGTTCAAAGACCTCACACTGTGTTTGGCATACTCTTGAGCAAGCACTTGCTTCTTCGTCCAACTCTCATATTATACAACTTCATGGTTCCTTTCAAAATCTTCATCAGGGTGATGATGATCACCATATATTTGCAGAAAACAAAGGTTTATTTGATGAATTATTAGCAGTTCACCAACCTCTTTCACTTCCAGATTTCAATTTGTATGTGTTATATGGATTTCAGGGTGAGTTCAAAGACCTGATGGCTAGTCTCTTCATAAAGGCTGAACCATTTTCATATGTAGATATCTTCATAATTATCTTCTTACTCATAAGTTTCTTCATAAAAGTTCCCTCCAATCCATGACTGTTGTTGTTACTACTCTTTTACTGTCGATGCCAACCCAACCTCCATTAGCCTTTGTTGCACAATGCCAATACTCTGATTCATCTCACAACAAGTTCAACTCTCACTTTAGCAGGGGCCGAGCGATTTCGTGGTGGTTGACAGAATAACAATAACAACCAAAACATCAACAACACAAGTTTTGGTTATCGTGGTTTTAATAGGTATAATAATGGCAATTGGAAGCAAGGTAATTGGCATCAGGGCAGTCATTTTAACAAATTTCAGGTTTAGATTTTCATACTACTCCTTTAGTTATTTGTCATCATCCTATGGTTCCTCATTTAAGGTTGCCTAAGACAGCATATCTAATAACTTTTTTGGCATCCTCTAACAGCTCTTCTTCTCGGGCAATCACTTCTCATGCGCATGAACCTATTTCTTTTTCTGATATTGACAAGTATAAGACCTGGCATAATGTTATGAAGCCTGAACTTCAGGCTTTAAGTTCCAATGACACTTGGTCTTTGGTTCCCTTTCATCATTCGATGAATGTTGTTAGTAGTCGTTGAGTGTACAAGATAAGGCATTGTGCAGGTGGTAGCTTTGAGCGTTATAAGACTCGGTTAATTACTAGAGATTTTACTTAGCATGAAGGTATTAATTATTCTGAAACTTTTAGTTTTATGGTAGAATATACTATTGTTTGGTTAGTTCTCACCATTGTGGTTTTCAATGGTTGGAACATTAATCAACTTAATATACATAATGTCTTTCTTAATGAGACACTTCACGAAGAGGTACACATGCAACAACCTCTAGGTTTTGTTGATCTTACTCTTTCTTCTCATGTGTGTTGACTATATAAATCTTTGTATGGGTTGAAATAAGCTCCTCGGGCATGGTACACTTGGCTGAATGATTATCTTTTATCTATTGGATTTCATGCTTTAAAGGTTAATACCTCTTTATTCATCTTGTCTATGAATTCTGATATATTTTATATCTTTGTTTACGTCGATGATAGTTTGCTTATTAGAAGCAATTCAATCTTACTTCACCATTTAATCCAGTTGCTGAACTCAAAATTCAAGCTTTGGTATTTAGGTTAATATTTTATATCTTTTTTTTTATTGAGCTTCACCCTACTAGTATGGGTATTATACTCTGGCAAGATAAGTATATTCATGACATTCTCCATCGAGCAAGTATGTCTTCTTGTAAACCAATCGATACTCATATTTCTGCCTCCAAACTTGCTATGGTGTCTGATTGCATGTTTTTTGATCCTACACGGTTTCATTAAATTATTGATGCTCTTAAATATCTCATATTTACAAGATCAAATATTTGCTTTGATGTGAACAAAATATGTCAGTTTATGCATACACTCCTACAGATGCGCTTCGGGCTACCATTAAACACATTTTGCGTTATTTGAAAGGTATATTTTTTTCTTGCTTACATATCATATGCAATTCTTCATTTACTTTACATGGTTTTACAAATGCTAATTGGGCTAGTAATGTTGACTACTGTAAGTCAACAAGTGGTTATCTTTTCTATTTTGGTTGGACAACGATTTCTTGAAAATCAAACAAACAACATACAGTTGCTCGATCTTTGACTAATTCTAAGTATAAGGCTTTAGTTGACTGGACTTCTGAGATCCTATAGCTTCAATATTTATTGATAAATCTGCAGATTGCTCATGCTTCTCTACCTATGCTTTGGTGTGATAATTTGGGTGTCACTTATTTGTTCGTCAATTCTATTTTTCATGTTCGTACTAAATATATAGAGGTTAACTATTATTTTGTACGCGATAGGGTTGCCAAGAAAGATATTTAGATTTGCTTCATTTCTTTTAAGGATCAATTTATAAAAAAAACATCTTAAATCATCTCTTTACAACGAATCTCTTCTTCGGAGAAAAAATATTTGTAGATAATTTATTTGAAATAGCAAATCAAATATTAAATATATTATGTGTTTGCTCGATTTTCATTATTAAAGACATAAAATAAAGATAAGTTACTTAATTACTTAATGGATTTTATGTATATTATTATGATCTTTTATCTTTCAAGCGAGGCTCATATGTGATCGAATTAATAGATATATGATTTTTTGGGTTTTAATCGTGACCACTCGTGTTGGAAGCCATTAAAGAACGAGAATTCGAAGAGATTCTCCCTGCTTAAACTTCTGTTGAAGATTATCCCTTGCTTCTCATCTCCTGCTCATCTCCTGGTACTTGACTTGTCTATAGGCACAACTCCCAAGCTTGGCTGCTGGCTACACAATGAAATGTAGGGTTTAAATTCCATAATGACACACACACACCCACTTCATCTCTTGGATATATTATATCGTTTGGATAAAAAAAATCCATATAAATTAATTAAACTCGTTTCAATTTGTTTTGGAGTAATTAACTCGTCTCAAAATTAAATGCCAGTTCCAGAAATTGTAAAATTCCAAGTTTTAATTACTCCATATATCTCTATTTGAACTCGGTTACATATAATCTTTTTAACAATAATATCAGAAAATGATCATAAATTCATATCGTCTATGATGAATTCCATATATATAGGAATTGATTGGTTTCATCGTATTTATTTTACTAGAAAAATATATTTTATTTGCTACTATATATAGAAAGAATATCAATTTATTTCAACTTTTATTATTTTCTTTTTTCTTTTTATTTATAATTATTGTTTAACAAACAAACCCAAGAAAATAAAGGGCAAAAAGTTACACAAGTTCCATACACCCACGAGTCACGGTAGAACTCATTGAATAAGAATCCAATCGTGGAGTGTATAAGAACCTAAACCCCTTCTTCTCAGTCCTCAACTACTCCCCTCCCTCCCTCCCTCCCTCCCTTCTTCTTCTTCTTCCCTTGGTTTTCTCCGTTTGATTTAAATCAGGGCTAGATCTTGACCTCTCTATCTGTTTCTCTCCCTACTTCTGTCACTTTGTTTTATGATCACTTCTTCAACTTCATTTTGAGTCATATTTTTTCCTTTTCCTTTTCACCTTTTTTTTGCTCCAGTGTTCTTGTTGATTTCCAAGTTTTTTGTTGTTTATTTGTTATTTTATTTCCAATTTTTTTCTGGTTCTTCATTCGTTATTTTCCACTTCTTTTTTTTTTTTTTAAGAAATTACTCTAGAAAACCTCTTTTTTTTTTTCTGTTTCTCAATTTGTTGTTCTTTAATCTCTTTTTCCCCACTTGTAACTACATCTATATAACCAACAAAAAAAAAATCAAGAAACCTCAAAACCATGAATTACCAACAAAAAAAGAGTAGCAGAGGTGTTGGTTTTGTGTGATTTTTTTTCGCTCATAAATTTCTGGGTCTTACTGGTTTCTTAGAGGTATATATCCTCTCTGAGGGCTCTTTTGTGTTGGGAACCTTGTAAACCATTTGTTAATTGCCACGTATACTTACAAGACAGATAGATCTCTCTGAGCTCTGTTGGTCTCTTCGTCTCTCTTTGTTTTCAAGTTTTCTCTAGCTTTTACTTTAGTTCTCTTACACAATCCAATATGCATGGAACATGGATCGACATTCAAAAGTCATTGTTTGCAGGTGCAGCATCATCAAGATTCACATTCAAACAGATGTACGGCAGCTAGCTAGCTAGATAGATAGACAGCAATGTATTTCTTTGAAGGTGAGAATCTTGATGATGCTGCATCAGCCATAAATGACTGTATATACACACCTGAAATAGTTGGATCTAAGATTTTCTGCTTCTAAACAAGGTAAAGCTGCTCAAATCCTTAATTACCATATTTGTTTGGCTTTTATTACTTGTACCTAGCTAATAACTTGGGGGGTTCATATTAGTACAATGGCCCTAAAGGAGTAGCACTACCGTATGTATAAAATAATTGATCCATCTTGGCTTGTACAGGAGTCTATTTGGAATTCCCATTTTTTGTTAACACGCTGTGAGACGTACAGGAACTAGCATCTATATAGATGTAAGAACGCTGAAATTAGTCCTTCATGTCATATATATTGGTTATGATCATAGTACTGCTTTCAAAAATTAACACCCTTTTGTGCTTGTGTTTATGTATTAGCTAGGTTATTTCTGAAGACGAACTTGGTTCTTGTAGTTTAGGGTTTTGTTAATTAATTTGGTTAGGCATAAAGGAAGTTAGAGCTTGATGGAGAGTATATGAAATAGTGGTGTGTATGCTTGTTTGATTAATGAATTCTTTGTAGTTGTGTTTTTGTGTCACTCAACTAATTAATTCATGATTACCTAATTAAGAGCTTAGAATTTCCAATTTCAGTTTCCATACATACATACATATCCAAGCTTGATGAAGCAACTTGGCTACAAGTCATGGTGGAGCTTCTTTAGCATCTCCATATCACTGTTACAATCAGCAAACTATTCATTGCTCCATACATATGAATATTAATTGCTCTTTGATTTCCTCCATGATTCTAGAGTACCCTCCTTGATTACCACTATTCCTTGTGGATCGGTCAAAGGAAAAAACAAATACAATGCATTTATATGACCTTAAATTTTACTTTTGAAATATTCTCTTAATTATAATATACTTGCTTTATTCACCATGAACATGCATGTCCAAGCAGCCTGCAGTACGTACAGAAATCTCTTTTGGATATCGCATATATATCCTTTTGTTGTTTCCTCTATTTTTGTCCGAATCTGAACTATTTCATAAATACTTTTTGATTTGGGTATCTTGCAGTCATTTCCTATAGAATTCAACCTTCTCATCTATGGAGTCCTTCCAAAGGGAATCTGTAAGGAAATATATATTGAGTTTCAATGTGCATGAAGAATTTGGAAGAGCACATTATTATTCAATTCACACACTAGCCGTTAAGGACATGTTTACAGTCAGACTTAAGCTGGCTGAATGTCCCACAAGCAAAACAGACAATAAAACAAGAGAGAGCCTTAGCTAGCTGTAACTCAGCAAGATAAAAGATCATTATTATACTTCTGATATGTGACTTGCATTATTTTTTCAACCTATACACGTGAATAAACATGGGCTCATGGTAATACGAATTGATTACAAATTGGCTCAATTAGTCTGTTAATTAGGTAGGAGATATTCAGATTTTTCCTTCAACATTTTATGATCATCTGTATTATGATATGCATACAAGTATTTCATTATATTGCAGAAGGACTGCTACAAAGAGAATCGCCTTAATTCTTGGAGTTGCATAATGTTTTGAACTTGTGCTTGACATTTTTTCCTCAATGGGACCAGCTATAAATTAAGGCAAGCAAACTACATAGCTACTGTAATTTTGTTTTCTGGTGCCAACAGGTGTAATTCCAGTTGGATATGACTTAGAGAGGCCTAAAAGCGCATTACGGTGTCTGTGATCATCTACACACAGGTACCAGTCCCTGGATCTGAAGAAGAATCTTAAGCCAAGTCATTGTGGGGGCAATTAGAGACAAAAGCTGTTGCGTCAATTGACAAGTGAAGGAAAGAGTAGCAAATCATTCTTTCTTGTTAAGGTCCACAAGTACACAGAGTAGGGAAAGAAACAACAGTATGGTGACCTATGCGATCATAGCAAATCAACTTGGTAAAAATGCACTTGAACATAATGCAATTTTGGATGTGCATGTCCGTCTCTCAGCGCTTACACTTTTCCATATATAGCTAAGGGAGGGCTTAATTAATATATATATCAATGTTTCTCGTGAAAATTTAAGTCACATTTTTGCCTTTCATTTGCTATGTATGGCATTGATTCACCTTTTCTTTGAATATACATATGAATTCATTTGAAATATCCTCGGCAGCAGTTAATACATTGATTAATCTTAAAGTATGCATAATTGGTAATTAAAGTGATCTTTGATATGGAATTATACGAGGATTGAAGGAGCCTAATTGATATGCATGTATCGATTTTTTCTTATGAATTAGGAATAATGATCTATTAAACACCAGAGAAAAAAAATACAAAAAATCTATAAAATCAGGAAACTTACTTACAATACAAAAATCTAAAGACAATATGAAAAAAAACTGAATAAAAGTTTTAGCCATGCTACTAAATTAGTGTCTTTAATTATGAACTAGCTCCTTGCTTGGCTGGATGACTATATATCAGCTGCTTGATTTATTATTGTTTTTTTTTTATAAACGACATGATGAAAATCAACAAAAAAGAAAGAAGAAGAAAGCACAGGATTGCTTGTATTGAAAATAACAATGAACGCAAAATGTAAGCGCCAAAGTGATTGAAAATCGGTATATAATCATAGACAGCCATGTTTATGCCTGTACACATGCATGCATGCGAAATAGATGAAAAGAGAGATCGATCGATCGATCATGGATTTTTTGGAAATAAAATCTTGTTTAATGCCACGTACACCCCGAAATCATTCTGATCCAAAACAATATTTCAGCCATGCATTGGCAGAATTATAAAGGATCATCTGCTGCTGGGATCCAATTATTGATCAATGCAGGAGATATTCGATAAGAAAAACTTTCTTGGGAATTAATTAAATTCAAGAAGTCTATTTGTGATGTACTAAATTTTTCTTCCATTGAATGAAAGAGCTGCCTTGTCCATACAAAAAACAAAAAACATAAAACATAAAAGTCTATATTTTTGTGTCTGGTGAAATATAATACACCTGCTTCATAAAATTAATATCAAAATTATAAATGAATTATCGTACGTACGTACGTACTCAATTGAATTATAAATGATTTTTTTAATTCTGCACCAATTCATTAATTTGATTTTTTTATACCAATTGTTGTTAAAAAAATTAATTATATAATTCAAAATTATAAATTATTAAGTACTGAAATTAACCTTTAACAATTATATATAGTTTCTCATTTGCTCTTCAACGAAGGGAGTGATCAGAAAAAGGGGAAATCACTCTAATTCCATCCAAATTAATTAATATATTTCAGAAGACTTATTAGGTCATGCTGCTTGAAACCCCCCCTTTAAAATATGGGGGCCGGGCCGGGAACAGAAGAAAGAAAATTGGAAAACAGCGAAAGGCTAGGACTGCAAGGCAGGTTATATACGAGAGATTTGCAGAAGGACCAAAAAAGAACTAGCCTAGCCAGCAATTAATTCAACCTTATAATAATATTAATTCCATGTTTAATTATAACAAATTTTCAATATTAATTCCATGTTTAATTATAACAAAAGGGCAAGATTAATATGGTTGGCATATTTGTACGACGGACGTAGTTACTGACGGCACCATGAGTAGTCCAAGTCGACGGGGACCGATCTTATAAATGCTCGCTAAACCCTGCTTTCTTAGATCCCTTTTTCATGCCTTTTATACCAAAATTAAGAAATGCCACAGCTCCCTGCCCTTTGTACCTTTTAGCCATTGCTGTTATTACCACGAATTAATTCCTAACATATTCATTATTAATTCACACGTCAATTGGGTTACATCATTTTCACACAAATTAAGAATCAATTAAATCTTATAGCTAGCTAGGAGGGAAGGAGCAATATTAATGGAGGGTCCATATATATATATATATATATATATAGTGGGTCCATGTATATATAAATGCATCAAGAAAATCAACGGTCCCCACGGCGGCAGAGCATGATGATGATATCTCTGTTTCGATGTGGGGTTTGATCATGGAGGAGTCCCTACCCAAGATATATAATGGCAAATGCAAAATGATACCGAAATTGAATGATCGTAACAATCAGCTTTGTACGTGTGATTTGAGGCCACAAGAAGGATGGCAGTCTAAAAGGTTCAGCTTTGATAATTGTGTTGATTTGTTACGTAGCCTCAAGCCCCGGCAGAATGGTCTCCACGTCCTGTTCCTTTTAGGTGTCAATTTTTGGAGATAATAATAATAATAATAATAATAATTTCCCTTTTAACTGATGTTGCACTAGATGTTGCCTGGCTAGTACTGGAAGACAAACCTCCGATGCCGGCCATTTAAAGAGCCGTGCTGCATGGAATGGATCACAAATAAAACCCTAGCTAAAGCTGCTATGCAAAAGTCGTTGTGATCTTCGAGAGTGATAAATTATTGAATACTCTTTACTGCACTAATGTGTACTATTTACCCTCAAGGTAACAGTACTATTAACCTTTGCTGAACCAAGGTTAATAGCACAAATATATATATATATATATATTCAAAATCTTAATGCACTAATTAATTAATATAAAATTTTTTAAATCTTTATATATATATATATAAATTTATAATTTTTATTAATTGTAATTTTTTAAATCACAATTGTAAAAATTATCATAATACTAAACATGCACTAACTTATTGATATTTATCTCAATTTTGATTTTCACTCTAGCTACCGAGGGACTGACCGGACAGGTTTTGCACTCCCACCTCTACTCATTCTATATCCAACTTCAAATGATTAATAATAATATTATTATATATATATTTTTTATTAAGAAGTCAATTTTTTCATTAGAAAATTAAAAATTCCTAACTCAACCAAGCCTAATTTCAAGAGGCCCAACCCCATAAAACTGTAGTGAAAATAAGCCTAGACCACTTTCCTGATTCAGAATATAACTAGAGCCCACTATATTTATTGGGCTTGGTGGCCATGTTAAGCCCATAATTAGTATTCCTTTAAAGCCCACTTTAAATAACCACCTTGACTTCCTCTCTAGCAACAAACGTACAGAAAAAACCGACTTGACTTCAAAAATCAGACAAGAAAACCTCTGCTCCTGAACCAAAAAAAAAAGATCCCAGAAATTCTCAATGGAGTGGAAGAGATTCTTGTCGATCCCAGTTTGTAGTGTGTTTCTGTTGATGGGTTTTGTTTATTACATAACAGTTTTCATATTCATTGAAGATTGGGTTGGGTTACAGAGCTCAGCTGGGACTTTGAATGCTATGATCTTCACTTTTATGGCTTCTTTATGTCTTTTCTCTTTTCTCGTCTGTGTTTTAACTGAACCTGGTTATGTCCCTTCCCCTTATGTTCCTGATGTTGAAGGAGCTGCTGTCCCTCCACATCAAGAACCACTCAATAATGTAAGTAATATACAAGCAAGCATTTAAGTTTCTTCTC
>Ga0325405_1005446_pt1 | contig 12936 bp, 13 predicted proteins | sample PopdelMetagenome_21_FD_205663 | JGI IMG/M metagenome (GOLD analysis project Ga0325405, IMG submission 205663) | Populus deltoides microbial communities from Bellville, Georgia, United States - Xylem-Control-R2 | ecosystem: Host-associated > Plants > Phyllosphere > Stem > Wood/Secondary xylem... | reverse complement strand
TTTTTGCCCCCCCCCCCCCCCCCCCCCTCTTTCGAGTGGGATTATATTATTCATCATTAGTTTTCGATTATTGATCAAAATCAGAGTTTCCTGTTCCAACCGGTAACATTTTTTAATGATTTTAACTCATGATGGAACCATGAAAAAAAGTATAAATAATGTCTGCCAAAAAATTAAAAATTACTACAATATTTATTTTATAAAAATATATCTTAACATGGAAATGACCTCCGAATATATTCTATTTATTATTAACCAGAACAGAAAACCTTAAAAAATAAAAAAATGCAGTATCAAATAAATATCATTGATTAATTAAATGCAATGATCTGACCAACACAACTAGTGTAGCCTGTAGGCCTCTTTCGAATTAAAAAAAAAAAAGAGGCATAAAATGATGAATGTTTCAAATGATTTTAATTTAATTTATTTGCCAAATATCCAATTATCTACTGATAATACAAAAATCACATGAAATATTTTGGGATGAATTATTCGTAGAGATCTTTGCAAATTATTTCTAGTGTATTTTATGATCTTCACCTCAAGATTACACTGACTTCAATTGATTTTCTCGCGAGGGTGTGAATCTCGTCCTGAATAAATACCTGCACAAAGTTCCCTAGGGGTGTTGATGAGGGACCCTCCGAAGATCAAATCAGTACTAGATATATTTGTGTAGCAATCGACATTAATGAATGTATTAATGAGCTTTTTAGAGAGAGACAAGAGAAGAAGATGTAGAATTAAAGAAGAAGAAGCAGATAACATGTTTATATCTCATAGTTTAAGGTTTCAAATCCCTTTCTGTATATTCATGTTCTCTTTTATATTACCTGACTTGACCTGTTTCATGCTATGTAGGAGGGGTAGAAATGTAATTTTATATGAGTAATATAATATTATCTTATTGCTCGTATCATCACATTTAATTAATGTAAGCATGGATTGCTTGTTCGTATTTAACATGATTATGATAGATATTATAATTATTAACCCAGACTCAAGGTATGAGAGACTCTATGTGAAGTGATCTTTCAATTGCGCACTCAACCTAAGGGACATTAGATTCAACTCACACGCTGAGCCTAGAAGGAATTGAGTTCAACTTGTGTCTGTACCAAAAAATAATCAGGGATGGACACATCACAACCCAACGTGGAGATGGGTGCGTTCGCGTCCCTGGCCTAATAAGGGATTGGGCGCGGGCGCTACATGGCCTAATCTTGAGTTGGGCGTGGATGTACCCCTACTCAATTTAGAGTTGATCGAGATCATTTCATGACCTAACATAAAATTAAACGTTGAAAAAAACATAAACTCATTTTGAGTTGTAACTTTGGCTTTTAAATGAGATTGATTTTACAGAAATCATGACCCATCATGTCGTATGCATTTCTCGACATAAGCTATTAAACAAAGTTTTTTATATTTCCGTTGACATCAATCATTGAATAAATTAGTAATCTAACACAAATATATATATATATATATATATATATATATATATATATATAATATAATATAACTAATTAAAAGACAAATAAATAAAACTAATAGTCTAAGTTAATACTTTGTGTTTGACTAATCGTGACAATAACACAATGAGCATTGAAATTAAAAACTAGCGTTCTGATTATCTCATTAATGACTACTGGGCATGACATGTGTTCTAAGTTCTTGGATACAGACATCTTTTTTTTTTTCTTTTTTTTTTTTGTGAACAGTGGCTAGAGTCTTAACATGCATTAGTTTATTTTATACGTACCTTATGTTGGAGTAATATATACCTTGTATTAGTAAATTGAAAAAAAGAAAAAAAAAGGATTTGTTCAGAGAATTGGTATTGATTGTGTATTTTTGTAATATGAAGATTTTTTATTTTTTATTTTTTATTCACTGTAAAATAGTCGCCATTAGATTTTTTTTTTAGGATTAATACAAATTCATTGAGAATTAGATAACAAAATAAATGATTCTTCTAAAAATACTAAAAAATATATTTAATTTTATATATAAAAAAAGAGAAAAATGAAAAGAAGATTGTTTTCAAAGAACTAAATAACTTGTATTCATAATATTGAGTGACTAATAACTAATATTTTACTATTATTTATTCGAGAACTGTAATGATTTTCTTTTTTAAAAAAACAACCATGGCTTAAAAAAATATAAAATAAATCAATTTCATAACCAAACATATAATTGAGTTTTCAGACACATATTCTAAATATGAGTTGAAACATGGGAAGTCAATTGGATGTTGGTTTAAAATTGTTCATGTTCAGTTTTATACATAACCAGTACTTAACATTGTAAGAGAAGCAAAGCTTGAAAAAATACCTTTGCAAACTCATATTCTTTATATTTTATATTTTGATAATGGTTCAATTAATAATAATAATAATAATATTTTTTTCTTAAACCTTAAATTCAACATCTTTTATCTTTTGCAGTGATCCAGTCCAATACCGATCCTTAACTAAGACGATAAGAAACGTGTGGTACATGCTAAATTCCCAGATGCCGGGTTGACTAGGAATTAATCACTCCAAATTCATGGAATAATACACAAAATGATGGATGATGTTCCTTCAATTGAATTGTTCCAACTTGGAGACAATGACAATACAGCTAAACAGCCAAAAATATAACACCAAAGTCGTCTAGGGTAATTACCTTGTGATTTCGAGTAAATACTGATCCAGCTTTTGTTTCAGAAGTTGCAATGATTTAAACTGATTCTTAATTGTCGGCCTTGTTTATATTTCTTGGTTTCTTGATGTTTTTGATCTAGAACAAGCAAAAATGATTTTGAAGTTGTGTGTGCCTGGGCTAATGATTTTGTTTCTACTGTGTTCAGTGGCAACGGCAATGGATCAAAGTGCAGCTGATTCGAAACCTGGCTGCCGAAACAAGTGTGGCAATGTTAGTGTTCCCTATCCCTTCGGTATTGATGTGTCCAGTTGCGCCGAAAACCAGTACTTGTTTCTAAATTGTAATCAGAGTGATGGTCATGGTCCTGAGAAGTTGTGGTTTTATAATATTCCTGTTCTTAATATTTTAGTTCTTGAAGGTTCAATGGTTGTCAGCATCATCACTGCATATGACTGCTACCAGTCAGGGGCAAAAGTGAAGGAAACTAATCTCTCTATCCATCTCGGTCAGGGCCCCTACATGTTCTCAGACACCCAAAACATGTTCACAGCTATAGGTTGTGATACTATGGGTTTTGTCGGTGAAGCTGAGGGCACATATGGAGCTGCCTGTATCTCCTTATGCGATGAAATGGTGAGCCTGGCCGATAACAGTTCTTGCTCAGGTTCAGGATGCTGTCAGACATCAATTCCCAAGGGCCTAAAGTCTCTGTATATTCTCTCTATGTCCATATACAACCACACAAATGTTTCAGATTTCAATCCTTGTGGATATGCATTTTTAGCAGACAAAAGAACCTTCAAGGCTTCAGATTGGCAGCTCTCAGGTTTGCCAGATGGAAATGCTTCAGATGTTGTGATTGAATGGGTCGTCGATACTAAGTCGTGTGAACAGGCTCAAATGAATACCAGTTCATATGCTTGCCGCAATAATACTAACTGCAATTACTCTGAGAATGGCCAAGGATATCGTTGTTCATGCAAAGATGGATTCACAGGAAACCCCTATCTTTCACCAGGATGTCAAGGTAATCTACTGTTCCAATTAAATCGTACACACCACGTAATATGTTGGGTCCTTTATTCGTTGTTTTGATTTGTTGTTAAGTCTTGTTTACGGGTTCTCCTGCTTCTATACTCAAACAGATATTGACGAGTGTGCTGATCGACAAAGGTATCCTTGCAAAGGAAAGTGCAAGAACACGCCTGGAAATTACACATGCAGTTGTCCAATGGGCATGCACGGTGATGGTAAAACAGGTTGTCAAGGATTTGGTATCGCCACCATTGCTTCAGGTAAATTTGCACGTACCCTGTGATTAATTTCTCTCCCCACTTACAGATTTTAGCAACCCCATGCTGGATTCTCTTAACATAGCACAGCAGAATCACTTCTTTATATAAAATTCTCAATAGGATATGTGGACTTAATAATATGTTACTTACAATAATTATATGAACTCCTCCTAGTGTGAGAACTGAGAAGTTAGACCTGAGATAGATTCAGGGTAGATTGCCCCCTCAAAATCAAAATAATTGCATTTTGCTTGTCTATGAAGTGTGAAGTTGGAATCTGGATTCATCCAAACTGACCAAAAATGGACTTCAGGGAACGTGCCCTCCAAAAATTGCTTATACTTTCAGAATTTAGTACAAGAATTCAGCTTTTTAAGTATTCTAGCACCTTATAGAACACGGCAGTGTGCTGTTTGTATCAACAATTGTTTTCTTCCCAGACTCCCAGTTGTCCTAGGTTGATCATCATGGCAGTTCATTTCTTTCCATTGAATATCTTGATGCAGTTACTGGAGGAACTATTTCCCTTGTGATCATCGGTGTGCTGCTCTATATAATTTTAAGGAAATTAAGAAAGGATAAAAACTTTAGAGAAAATGGAGGCATGGTTTTAAAGCATCAACGAGTAAGGATTTTCAGTGAGGCAGAGCTGGCAAAAGCAACCGAAAATTACAATGATCATAAGAAACTTGGCGAAGGAGGCTTTGGCTGTGTTTACAAAGGAGTTTTACCAGATAATACCCAACTTGCAGTCAAGAAGTTTAAGGGAGTAGACAAGGCTCAAATGAACGAGGAATTTCAGCATGAAATTGGCATGGTTTTGCAAGTCAATCACAAGAATGTGGTCAAGCTATTAGGCCTGTGTTTGCAGACCAAAGTGCCTTTGCTAGTTTATGAATTCATTTCAAATGGAACTCTTTTCCACCACATCCATGATAAGAAGTCTCAAGTGTTGAGAACATGGACAGACCGTTTGAGGGTAGCTGCTGAAATTGCACTTGCACTTGAATATTTGCATTCTTTAGCAAACCCTCCAATGATTCACGGGGATGTCAAGACGGTGAACATACTTTTGGACGAGGATGGAACAGCAAAGATAGCCGATTTTGGAGCTTCAGTGCTGATCTCACCTGGCCAAACGGATATAGCCACAAAAATACAGGGGACTTTTGGCTACCTGGATCCTGAGTATCTCATGACAGGTAATTTAACTGTAAAGAGCGATGTCTTCAGCTTCGGAGTAGTTCTTGTGGAACTTATGACAGGACAGAAGCCAAACTCTAACGCTAAGTCTGGAGAGAAGCGTAACGTGGTTCAAGACTTCATCTCATCATTAGAAAACAATCATCTCTTTAAGATTTTAGATTTTGAGGCAGATGAAGAAGAGCTGGAGGAGATTGAAGTGGTTGCCGAGCTTGCAAAAAGATGTGTAAATAGCAGTGGTGTGAAAAGGCCAAGCATGAAGGAAGTATCTGACGAGCTTTCTAGGCTAACATCACTCCATGAGGACTTGTGGGGTCAGAAAAATAGTGAAGAGACAGAGCATTTGCTAGGAAAATCAGCACTTTCTTTCAATGAGAATGCAAGTCCTTCAATGAATGAACCTCAGATGGCTCAGACTGTCATGTCCTTGGAGATTGAAAATTACACGAACAGTATTTAAAACTGAACCAATGCCGGTCTTTAACCGACATTATCGGTTGTAGTTGTGCTTGTGCATGTAATAATAAGCAGCTTTCTAAATCCTTTTGAGCTGTTGAAACTTGTGTTAATACTTGCTAGGATCCTGTTAGTCTCAGGTGAGGCTACAAGTAATAAACACTAGAGCTTTTTCAGTCTGTAAATCCAATTGGATCTGTTTGAAAGGTACATCAATAGTCTATAAAATCAAAAGAGAAGGTAAATCTGGAAGCATTGCTTGTCAGTTATATTCGATGATCTCTTTTTGAGTGTTCTACTCGTTTGAGTTAATTACACGGCTAAATCTCAGCAATTATATCAATTCTGCCTAGGAAGCTAAAATATACGGCAACTCACAATTACGGCAGCTAATTATATCTTAATATACTTTGAATGACATCCCCCTCGAATTAACTCAAATTAATGTAGAGCGATCAAGAAGCATCAATTTACTAATAAAAAATTGATGGCATTGACCGGTCATAATTTTTGTAAAAATATCAGCAATCTGGAGGTCACTGGAAATACGAGGAAGAGAAATGACATAAATATCCAGTACTTCTCGAATAGAATGACAATCCATCTCAATATGCTTTGTATGCTCCTGATAAACAGGATTAACAATAATCTAAATAGCACTAGTGTTATCATCATGGAGAGGAGTGGGATCAGACTAGGAGAAATTGAGCTTGGCAAAAAGCCCACAAAGCCAACTAATTTTAGAACAAGTAGACATTGCATGATATTCAAATTCAGTTGAATATTTCAAAACACAAGCCTGCTTTTTTATTGTTCTTAGAAATCAAAGAATCTTTAAGGAAGAAACACCAGCCAGTGACAGAACAATGAGTATCAAGACAACCAGCCTAATCAGCATCACTATAAGCAATGAGATGAAGAGGAGAGTCAAAAAGGAAAAACAATCCACGACTAGGAGACCTTCAAAGATATCGAATGATATGATGAATGGCAACTAAGTGTAAATGACATGGAGTTTGCATAAACTGGCTAACCTGCTAAATAGCAAAGGAAATCTTAGGCCGAGTAATAGCCAAATAGTTCAAGCTTCCCACTAGTTGGCGATACATAGTAGGATCATAAAAAATATCACCCTCCTCACAACAATACTTCGTGTTGACTTCTAAAGTAGTATCCACTGAAGAAGTATCTTGAAGACTAGCCAAATTAATTAAATCTTGTGTATACTTGATTGAGAAAGATGCTCAAAGAAGTAGTGTGAGCTTCTAATCCCAAGAGGTAAGTAAGAGGACCAAGATCCTTCATATGAAAAGAGGCATAAAGATGCTGTTGGAGATGATCAATCATAGTAGAATTAGTTCTGGTGATAACGATATCATCAACATAAACCAGAAAAAAGAACAATACCAACAGATGTCTTGCAAAGGAATAAAGAAGAGTTATATTGGCTTTCTTGAAAGGAAAACTAAAGCAAGGTAGTTCGAAACTTGTCAAACCATATATGGGGTGCCTGTTTTAACCCATAGAGAGATCGCTTCAACTTACATACATCCGAAGAAGAGGAGGAGGAAAAACGAGGCGGAAAAGCCATGTAAATTTCCTCTTTGAGGTCACCATGGAGAAATGCATTTTTTACATCCATTTGATGAAGTAGCTAGTTATGTGAAGCCATAATAGAGAACTGTATGCATTATAGTCATCTTGCCTATTGGAGTAAAAGTACTCTTATATTCCACTCTATATTCTTGCTTGTTTCCAAGTGCAACCAACCAGCTAGGATGCTGATGATGTCAATGAAGATAAGGAGAATCAAAATTTAAGACCTGAGAGGGCAATTTATTAATTAGGTAAACTACGGTAGACAATGCCTCAACCCATAATTTAGGATGAACATAAGACTCAAATAATAAGATGTAAACAACATCCAATAGAAGTTGGTTTTTATGTCCAGCCACATCATTTTGTTGTGGGGTATAAGGACAGGAACATTGAGACACAATGCCTTTATGGTGTAAGAAATCATGAAACTTGTGTGACATGTATTCCCCACTACAATCAGACCTCAATGTAAGACCCAAAGTTTTGGTCCAAGCCCAAGCCTAAGTCAGCCTAAACCCAACCTAAGTTAACCCTGGTATATAAAAAAAGGTTGCAAGGGAATTACTTTTCTCATTTCTAATTTTTATGGCCGTCATAACTCTCTTCTCATCAAACCAAGGATTTTAGTTTATGATCTTAAGTTTTTCGGATTCAAGAAAGGTGGAAGTAACAAGTAAGTGATTCTCTCATGTTACTTTTGATTATGATTTGTTTATGGAAGGATTAAAAAAAAAGATTTGGGTTTATAAGGATTTGAAGTTTATGTTGTTAAGATTAATTTATGATTATTAGAGGTTTAATGTTAAGTGATTGATTTTAAGTATGTTGTTAGAAATAAGGATTTGTGAGTTGATTTGTTTTAATTAGTTTTTATGGGTTAAGAAATTCATTTTAACCTTGCTGGAAAATCTGGACAAAATGGACTTGAGGTTGAAGATGACCAAATTTTATTTTGGTCCTTGATTTATGAAAATTTCAGTTTAGTCCCTAAACTTTGAAAAAATTACAATTTGACCCCTAAATGTATTTTGAGATTCTTGGTAGTGTTATTATGAGGTTAAGAATGATGAATCTCAATTTGATAATTGATTTGGAATATTTTCAGTTTGGTCCCTCAATTTTGGGAATTTACATTTTAGTCTTTAAACTTTAAAAAATTACAGTTCAGTCCCTGGTTCGTTCTATACAGAATTGAGGATGGTTTATGGGTGAAATTTCACTATGGTTATGTATTTACAGTTTGGTCCAGTTTTGGTAAAACTACGTTTTGGTCCTTGTTTTGGATAATTGTCGTTTTAGTCCCTAAACCTAGGAGACTAAACCTGGTTTTCTTTTACGCATCAAAATCTTTTATTTGTGTTTTTTGAGTTGCTTTTAAGTATATTTCATATATTTATTGTAGATACTTGATACGACCAAAAGATTGATGTCTTCTACCAAGTGTAGGAGTGTCGAAGTAATAAATAACTTGGTAATACCGGAGTCGAACCACACGGAGGTTAACTGTATAAACTATAAATAAAGAAATAGATAATAACAAAAAAGGAGTTGAAGAGAGCTTTAAGATGTGATATTGATGTAAGGATTAAACAAGGATAAAATAATTGTCAATATTAGAGGATCCACTAATGGTATTTCAAACAAGTATAGTATAAACTCTTTTTATTACTCAACTGAAAACCACACACAAAGAAGGTTCCAATCGAATTATAAATTATTAACATGATTGCATTAGTTATCTTATTCGAATAATGTTAATACTTGTAAATGTTGTCAGGTATTCATGATTATAACTTATGTTAACAACAAATCAAGTTCCTTTCATAGCACAAGTGTCGTTATATCATACAGTTGGGCTATAAAAGTGCCAAATATTTGTTGTACCAAGAGTTATACAACATAAATCTAGATTAACCATTTAACAAGTAAAGTATTAAGAGTGAACAAGATAACAAATACAAAACATGTTAGTATCAAACATTAAAGTTCATGTTAAGTTTATACTATACTTATTCTTACACCATTAGTGTAGCCTTTTCACCTTGACATAATAAACTTAACTAAACATAATGAAAGAGAGAAACATAAATAAACAAGATAAGAACATAAATAAGATATAAGTTAACTAAGTAAAGGAAATGAAATGAAAAGTATAAATAAGAGATTAATGAAAGCAAAATTTAAGCATTATAAAAATATAAAGAAAGAGAGTAAGAACATGATCTTGATCTGAAAACCAAGATGTCTAAATGAATGACAAATGCCTCCTTTTATAGGCCAAAATTTAGAACTATTGATTTGTAACTAATTGTTGAGTGGGTGACCACATCTTGACTTGGTGACAATCCTTATCTTCTTGTCTGAACAAAACGTCATTACTAACATCATAATCATGAAAGTTCTAGAAAATTATCTCAGCTTTCCAACAAAAAAAAGATGGTGCATTTGGACTTCTAGAACTCAAGATATGGGTTGAACACTGAACAATGTCTAGGTTGCGGGAGGACAAATTCTGACTTCTCCATTATTGCTACAATTTGAACTTGAAAATGGCCTTTTTGAATCTTGAACTTTCATGAAAGTTTTAGGCCTATGTCTTCTCTTTCCATCCATATAAAGCAGACCTAAATCCAAGTTCTACAGCTCCAGTTATGATCCAATAACCGAATGGTGTTCTAGTTTGGACTGAACCAACATCTTTTTTCTAAGTTTAGCCCTCTCTTTGTCTTCTCAATTTCAGTAGTTAAACTCATCAATCAATCCCTTGATTTATATGATAGGCCTGCATTTAAGATGAACATTTACCATAAATTAAAGGTATTTTATATTATTAGATATGTTATTATAAAACATGCTATAGTTAAGGAGTTAATTGATACTTCAAGTGCAAAATGATGATATAAAACCTTGATAAAAATACACTTTTAAGTACTAATCAGTTCTCCTAACGATCTTAAATAGGTTTTTCAGGTCGTTCAGGTCTTTCATATGATATTCCTTTTAGTTCAATATTTTCCAGGTGAGCGGGATAATCTTTAATATGCATATAATATAAATAAATATGTATGTTGATTATACGATGAGTACAACCAGTAAATTTCTTAAATATTTATATATATTACTTTATTTTTCGAGTACTCATTTATTCTTGAATTTACACTCGCAATCTGTCGAACTAAATTCTATTTGATATGATATACGTTTCTTTGATGATTCTGTGAATATCTTTTATGCCTTGATATAGGACTTGTCAGTAACTCCATGCTAACAGAGAGTAGTTAACCTATGTACACATAGTATTATGTATACCTAGCTGGTGAGAGAGGCATCGACCTGTGACGATTGATCATCCCACATTGATTACCTTGAGGTGTCATCTGGTCATCTTCGAGTATCATCTGATCTCTGACATGTATTCAATTACTTTATGATAATATGTTTAGTATGTATATGTATATGTACGTATATCAAGATAAATCGCCTTGCAAACTATTAATATCATTTATATCGATAATGTATATTGAATATTATTCCCTCAATGAGTTGGTTGAACTCACCCCTCATTCTTAATATTATTTCAGGCTCTTAGTTTTTTATAGCAGTTGGACTTTGTTGAGTGTTCCTGCTTCTTCAGTTTTGATTGGTATGCTTTGCTTGTTTTGCAAGGCTTTTCTTTTAGTTTTGATTCGATGTCTTAAACGCTCTACTATTACCTTGTTTTAATTAAGTTTTGATTTTTGACAATGTAATGAGTATTATGGATTATTGTTTTTGTTTTAATTATTGATGAGAAGTTTTGAACTATTATTTGGTTTCATTAGTTTTGAATAATATAATATTTATAAAGATTATGAAATGTTGTGTATTTTTAAATAACTTGTTCTTTTGATATGTCTATTTTGAGGCTTAGTATAGGTGAGGTGTCTTTTCGACACCGCTCCTGCGTTGCCGGTTATAGTCCCGGGATTCGGGTCGTGACACTCAAGATCTTAATGTTCTTAATAAATGTTACAAATATCTGAAAAATAGACAAGACCTCAGATTTGGACTGAAAAAAATAGACCTAAGTATATCAACTGAAATCATCAATAAAAGTCATAAAATATTTGTATTGAGCATGAGAAATTACAAGAGAAATGCCCCAGACACCACTATGCATAATATCAGAGCATAATATGAGAGCATTTTGTAGCACATTTTGTAGCACGACTACCATGAGAAGAAAATGAGAGAGTTTTACTTTTACAAAGTTTGCATATTGAACAATTAATGACAAAGCTTTAGAAACATGTTTTTTTATTGCCTAACAAACCAGAACTTAACATATAAGACAAAACAATAGAGTTTGCATATCGAACAATCAAATGATAAGGGCGAACATTGCAAAGAGTGTCTAATAATCTAATCAGATGATTAGATACAACAGAATCAACAAGTCAAGATTGAGAAGCAGTAGTACCATTACTTTAGAGCCCCAAGGCAGAAAAAACTGACATAATCACATGTTGAACCATCTCTGGAGTAAGAACAGATTGATCACTAACTGAATAAGGACCAGCAAAAGAAGAAGAACCAGTCGTAGCCTGATAAGCATGAGCTTGACAGTTCTAGAGACGAATAAGACATTCTTTGATAATATGGCTTGATTTCTTATAGTAATTGCAAGATTTCTTTAAATAGTGGGCAACAATGTGCTTATACTCCTTTCAATTGCAACTGAAGGGTTAAACCTTCCACATATCTTTACCCCTACCTTTCCCAAGAGTTGCAAATGCCACGACATTAGACGTGATGTTATCTTGCTGAAATTTGGCTTGTGTTGCAAGACGCTGCTCCTCCCGAATTAATTCTCTAAAAACACATCCAATAAAGAAGAGGGATTACGGTTCATCAAATTAGAGCGAGTTGCCTCGAATTTAGGCTGTAATTTCATCAAAAACTGGTCTCTCTTACTCTGTTTATGAACTTCCTGAACAGTTGAGAGAGATGCATCTGACACTTTAGCATAAACCATGTTAGTAAATTCATCCCATAAGTTTTGAAACCCAGAAAAATAATCTTGAATGTGTTAGGAAATGAAATATTCCCGTGTATAGAATAGCAGAGTTGTATAAAATAAAAGATATGTATTTATTCACTTTCCATTGTAATGCCTAATATGTCGCTACTGAAGCTACAATGCAGCAACTGATTCCTGACTTGTAGGAATCAGTTGCAGCCTCCCTGTATAAGTATATGATTCAGTATCAATAACAATTACGCTGGTAAATTCAATCTTTCTCTTCATTCTTTTCATGGTATCAGAGCTGGCTTAGAATCCTAATCCATTACTGCAATTAAATCTCTCGCCTAGCATCTCTCTTCTTCAGCCACCATGACCAATAATGAAACGTCATCAAACCTAGAAGCTCATACAGATTTTTCAAGAGGGAATCTGTCAAATCCCTATTTCACTCACCATTCTGATCATCCAGGTTTGGTTTTGATTTCCAAACCCTTGAATGGAGACAACTATTCTACTTGGAAAAGGGCTATGACCCTGGCCTTGAATTCTAAACACAAGCTAAGTTTTGTTAATGGCTCAATCAAAGCCCCTTTAGAAGAAACTGATCCTGAAGGATATGCGGCTTGGTCTCGATGCAATGATATGGTCCATTCATGGATTATTAACACTCTCAATCCAGAGATTTCAGATAGCGTGATATACTACTCTACCGCCCATGAA
>Ga0325405_1005445_pt1 | contig 12937 bp, 9 predicted proteins | sample PopdelMetagenome_21_FD_205663 | JGI IMG/M metagenome (GOLD analysis project Ga0325405, IMG submission 205663) | Populus deltoides microbial communities from Bellville, Georgia, United States - Xylem-Control-R2 | ecosystem: Host-associated > Plants > Phyllosphere > Stem > Wood/Secondary xylem... | reverse complement strand
GAATCACCAAATTAGTAATCTAATTGTAATTGTGGAAAGGATAGAATTGATTTTCAAATTGGAAACCCTCTCACCAAGCAACCCAAATTTTAATCAAATGGTCCACAATAGATTTTCTTAATCCAAGGGTCCATATTTCCATTCTTTGCCACTCATTTGATTTAAATCTCTACCACTGGATTTCAAGAATTAATATCTACTACTCATTTTATATAAATCTCACATCAAGGACAACTACAATTAAACAAGCAACTAGGCATATAAATTTCTTCCAATTAGACATACAAAATTAAGTTATTCCTTAACATGTTCTTCCAAACACATGTAAAAAGTTCTAACAAAACTCAATAACAATGCTATCAACATCTATAGTTTTGCATTTTTATGATATATCATAGTCATACATGTATTATATCACATAAACATTATCGTATTTACTTTAATTTTTTGATTTATAGTTCCTTTGCATGAGATGTCAAATACATTCACAGTAACGTTCAACTTTAGGTTCAATAATTCTCCTTAAATTTCCCAAATTTCAACAACATAAATGCTTAAGTCAATATACATAACATAATACATAACGAAACTCCTTTAAAATCATTTTCTTTATAAATATATACATTAATCTATCACAATATCACTTAACTACATACAATTCTACTTCATGCAATGTAACCGCTCATTGGTCGACCATTGCGCCTTTAAGGATGCCATAGTTTTCTTCAACATTTCTTCCTAAATTAATACCCAACTAAACTTAATCCGACCCAATTAATCAACTTAGGCCATGTTTGTTTCCTGAAATTCACTTTGTAAAATGGTAGAAAAAAGCAAAAAAAAAAAAATAAGGCAAAAAAAAACATGCAGACCCAGTTAAGCTCAACAAAACCCGCTACCTAGATCAAGCAAATGGAATAACCCAATTATAATATCAACTTAATCTTGAAAAATAAAACTAAAAAATGATTGAATTCACAAATAGACTTGAGGCAATCTCATGGCTTAGACAATGAAATTAGGTTAACTTGGTAGAAAGAAAATAGAAGAAAAAACAAAGCCTAAATTCTTTTTTTATAAAAAAATCAATTGTCGAATGATGAAATTGAAAAAGAAAATCAATGAAAAAACATCTACCCTATAAAAAGAATATGTGTGTGTTACATTTTCTTTCTATTACCTTTTTATTTTGTATTAAATAGACAAAACAAAAGAGAAAAAAGATGAAAAGATATATATTTTTTTATTTTTCTTAACCAAAGGTTTTCAATGAATATGGTAAAAAAGTCCTTAAAATTGTTTGAGCAATTTTTTAAAAAATGTAAAATATTTTTTCATTTTAAAAAAAGAATATATTGCACGGATTTAACAAGTTTGTAAAATGCCAAAAGATTTTGACCTGTATTTTTAAAAAATTTAAAAATTTATATTTCGTAAGAAGATTATATTATTCACTTGTAATATAAGGATAAAAAACCTAAAAGGAGTTAATATAATAAATATTATAAGGGATAATAATTTTATATTACTTACTTTAACATAAGAATCTCTAAAAGACTAGATAGGGTCCCTAGTAACCACGAGGAGGGCACCCCAACAACTTATAGAGATCCACGCAAATCCTAAGGAGATGAGAGACAAAATAGGAAAAGAAGAATAAAAAATCATCGAGGAATGCAGTGTTTGGCCATCATAGGAAGCTACACGCACCACCAGAGCGCTGCAACTTGCTTCACTTATTGCATGTGCATTGCACGCACCAACCAATCTTTACATGAACATTAACTTTACTCCTCTGTATTTGATTTAGCATAAAATCTGCTTCTTCAACCCCTAATTACTTCAAATTAGTAGAATTCAATTTTATTCTGACAAACCAAGCACCAAAACTTTTCTTGGATATTACAAGGTCTCTATATCTAGGCAATCAAAATAAACGATATATTAAACCAATTCCTAAAAATACCAAATCTAAAGGATAAAATTAAAAACAATCTTATCACTCTTTAAAGCCTTGACAATAACATGCTTTGTTTTTTACTATTGGATGCAAATTCTCATATTCAATTTTTTATGTAATAAGATTGAAAATTATGGAAGGATTTTTAATTTGAGAAAAGAAATATGTGATTTGTTTTTTTACCCTTGTATAAAAATATCTTACAATGTCAAATGAAGAGGTACATAAGAATATATTACTATGTCAAGGTTATTGGTATCATACTAGATTGGTAGCCCTACAACCAAGTCCTTAATAGGGCTTGATTTTTTTCAAATCTTCACATCTTTCACCTGGGTAAGTCACCCATTACAGTGAGACTATTTTTCATATATTTTTTCCACCTGGGTAAGTCACCCATAACAATGAGACCACTTTTTACTTTTCATATTTTTTCCACTTGGATAAGTCACCCATTATAATGAAACCACACACATATTTTATTTGGTTCTGGTTAAAGGAGGTCACCATAAGGGATCTTGGGTTAACCTAACCACATGGAGATTTTAGCTTTGGTTTAAGGGAATCGCTAGATGGGATTTCAGGTTAACTGAGCTACACACTGACTTTGGTTTTATTTAAATGAAGTCGCTAGATGGGATCTCAAGTTAACCCAACCACACATAGAATTTAGCTTTGGTTAAAAGGAGTCGCCAGATGGAATTTCAGGTTGACCAAGCTACATATAGACATAATTTTGGTTATGGTTAAAAGAGATCGCTATATGGGATCTTAGGTTAACCCAATTGCAAACACAGAGATTTCAGTTTTGGTTAAAGGGGGTCACCAGAAGGGATTTCAAATTGACCGAGCTAAACACATAATTTTGGTTCTAGTTAAAAGGGATCACCAGATGGGATCTCAGGTTGAACTAATCACACACAGAGATTTGAGCTTTGGTTAAAGGGAGTTGTCATAAGGGATTTCAAGTTGACTGAGCTGCATAAAGACTTTGGTTTTGATTAAAGGAGATCATCATATGGGATTTCAAGTTGACCGAGCCACTAACATTATCTTAACATTAGAGGAAAAATGACAAAAACCCTACCATTAGAAAATTCTCAAGAAAAAAAAAGAAAGAAAGTTCAAACCCTGCCATTAGGAAGAATATTTTTTCTGGTTAAAGGGAATCGTCAGATAGGATTTCAGGTTAACCCAACCAAAGACAGAATTTAGAGGATTGCCAGATCGGGATCTTAGAATAACCAAGTTGTACACAATTTTAACCATGTAAAAACAGAGTTTCAGATCAACCAAGCTTTGAGAAGATCAGTTTCAGAACTTCAGTTTTGTTTATTTTTACAAAACTTACTATGCAAAGCACTCAACTAGTCTTTGCTCCATAATCATTGTAAAGAGGGGGCAATTGTCATAGCCCATTTTTGGGTTATTCCCCAAATTCAGTTTTTCTCTTCCAAAAATTAAAAAAAAATATTTTGAATAAAAACAAAAAATCCAAAAAATAATAATAGTGAGAAGAGGATGCCAGAGCGTCTAGAAAATGGCTAGAAATTGGTTAAGGAGTTTCAAAAATACAAAGATTGAATTTTGACAATATATTTTTGACTGATGAGAGCCCTGTTAACAAATAAAATTCAATTTAAGGAAGAAAAGTTCAAAATCATATGTTTATAGACTCAATTAAATTTTATTGAAGGTTTAATTGAATTAATGAAGGGTTTGATTGCAAGAAAAAATGATTTCTTAAGTCAATTTAGGCTTTAATTCGAATAAATTAAAGTTCAGGGGTCAAATTATAATATTTCAGAGTTGATTTAGCTAAATCAGGGGTTTAATTGCATAAATATTGAACTTTGATGGTCAATTAGGGACTTGATTGAAGAAATATGAAATCAAGGACCAAACTTAAAAACACGTGTAAATAGAGGGGCTGGAATTGACTAAATCAGGGGCTAAATTGAAGAAAATAAAACTTTATTATCAATTGAGGCTCAAAATGCACAAATTCAAAACCAAGGACTAAAGTGAAAAAGGCAGCCAACTTCAAGGCTGACGATTGAATTTGGTAAGGATGCAATTGAATTGATTCTTAAAATCAAAATTAAACTTGAGGACTTAATTGAACAAAACACAAATTAAGGACTGATTAATGAAATAACGCATTTTTAGAAAAACAGTGTTGTTTCATCCATTGTTAAAAAAAAAAGAGAAGAAGCCATAACGGTGCCATTTTGAATGACACTGTGGGTCTTCTTCTTCCCTTGGACGCACAAAAGCAGGGGAAAATGAAGTTTGTTCCCTTACATTTGTCTCTCTCCCTCTCTCTCCCGAAAACCCAAAAACTAACAAGACTCACACTCGTGGCCTACCACTAGATGAAAAAACAAAAGGGACAAGCCCTGCGGGCAGCTGCACAATGGCTGTCGGCGAACCTACCCCTGTGCCATGATTGGACAGGGGTAATAGCCCTCCCTCCCTTTTTTCTCCTTATAAATACCAGGGGGAAGAAAGGAGCTAAAGTAGGGATGAAGATGACATTTTAGAGAGTTTTGAGAGGTAAAACATAGGGGGGAGAAGAAAAAAACAAAGGGACATTATAGAGAAAAGAGAACGAGACTGAAACAGAAGAGAAACGAAAGGGAAGAAAAACAGGGGAGAACAGAGGAAGGGAAAGGAATAAGAAAGAAAGAGAAAGAAAAAAAAGACAGAGAGTAGGAAGTAGATAGAGAAAAACAGAGAGACTGGTGTCTCTACATAGAGAAGAAGAAGAATTGTTCCTCGCCGCAAACCATTACTTGCCGCCACAATACTGCCATCATGAATGACTACACCGCCAACGCCACCACTAGGTCAGCCTCTCTCTCTACTTCCCTCCTCCTCCTCCTCTTCTTCTTCTTCTTTTTCTTCATTTTCATTGCCTCCACTGTTCTACAAGTGAACAATGGAGAGTATCTCCATTGTTTACTGGGTCGAACAACACCGGCCCAAATTAAAATAGTTGGCTCGGGTCTGGTCCAGTAAAAAAAAATTCCAAAAATCCTTTTAAAAAAATGTAATTTTCCCGCGTAGTTTTCTATCAATCTTGCTTAATATTGATTTGTATTTTTATACCGTAAAGATACAAATCCGGTATTAAAATACCTGGTTTTCATTGAAACATTGCAAAAAATTATAAAACAAAAAAACTGTCTTGTTTTCATACATATAACCAAGTCTCTCAAAGAAGAAAAAAAAATTAGATCATATTTTCACACAACAAAAATTCAAAAAATATATGTTTTACCTTGTATTTTGGCTTTAATAACCAATTTGTAAGAACTAGACCAATATTTCAAAAATACCCAAAAACTATTTGTATGTAAAATGTATTTTCGATATTAAAAAGGTAGTTCTTTTTATTGAATGGTTAGGTTTTACTCGATGAGATAAGAATCTCTTTACTGAGGAGAACTTTTCTTCAACCTTAGACAGACCAACAACTAGAAAACACAGCTATACCTTAGCTTTTATTAGACAATCAAACAATGCAGCTTACCTTGGCTAGGGTGTATTTGGGGTGCTAATACCTTTCTTTGACGCAACCAGTCCCTGTACCCAATCTTTGAGACCACTTAGGGTTCCTAGTGACCAAAATACTTGGTGGTGACTCGCATTCCCTTTTTTCACTAATAAAAGACAAGAATTCCTTGTCTTCCCATATTTGCCAAATATAGACGAGAGCAAATGATCTTCGCAACGTCGCACACGTGTGACAAGACTTGTGAAGGTGACAAACATGAGTTGGCAAGGTAGGGCAGGGTCGACAAACCCCGTTGACTGTTGCATATAAACAACCTCATGAAGTGAGCCATTTAGAAAGGCATTATGGACTTCAAGTTGCCGAATCTACTAATGGTTAGATACATCAATGGTGAGGACTTGCCAAACAATGGTTGGTTTAGCAGCAAGACTGAAGGTTTCTGAGTAGTCGATACTTTCTTGTTGAGTGAATCCTCGTGCAACCAAGCATGTTTTGTAGCATTCAACAGTACCATCAACTCGGCATTTGATTTTATAAACTCAATGGCAACCAACAACATTCATATACGGCTCAAACATAACCAAAGACCAAGTACCATTGGCATGTAAAACTGTAATTTCAGATCGTATAGTAGAATTCCAGCACAGAAAACAATTAGCTTCTTTGAAAGTTAAAGGTTCTTGATCAGAGGGACATGTTACTCGTGAGTTGGGAGGCAATGGAGAGGCATAAATCGAGATTAAGTTGACAAACTTGTGCTGTCGGGGATGCAGCACCATGGGGTGCTATCGGGAAACCACTAGAGTAGAAGAGTAGGAGACCTGATGGACATGTGTTGTTGTGGCAGAGAGTAGCTAGAAAGATCAATACAAAGATCTAAACCTAGTAGTGACTGAGCAAGGACCCGTGAAGGAGAGACAAGTCCTAACGGTGAAGCTAGGGACGCAACAGAAGGAGGAGAATTAGATGTTGTGATGTCCAGAGTAGCAGACCCTGAACCTGTAAAATGATCAATAGGCATAGTTACTGTTACACCCGAACATTGCGATGACTGATTAAAATTAATCACTTGAGTGGAAAAGGAACAAATATCTGACATCTTGTTCTTTTAGGGGAAAAGGTCTTGTTCAAGGAGTCGCCACCTAGTATTATGGTCACTAGGAACCCTTAACTGGTCAACAGAGATTCTATGGAACGGAATTGGTTACGCAAAAGGGAAGATGCTATCACCCCTTAAGCATCCTCCCTAAGGCAGGCTGCATTGCTGGTTTTGTCTAAAATTGCTAAGAATTTGTTCTCCTTTTTCTCTTTTTTTATTCTTCCTTTCATGTTCTAGACTCTGGCGCCAATGAACAATTCCTACAAATATTTCCAACTCTGCATTGGTAAATATCGCACAAATTCAAAAAATATGATACTTTTAACTCTGGCGTCAATGAATATTTTCGCAAAAAATGAATTTGAAGAAGAAATTTTCTGTGTCATTTTTTCTTGTTTATCCTTTATTATTATTTGCCCTTTTTAGATGGAAATAAATAAATAAAAAAACCTTGCACGACATATTTGCATTCAACAATAATAATCCATAGATTGAGCACATAGCTAAAAAAATACAAGCACAGAGAAAAAAATTAAAATAAAGTGCGAGGGCCCATAAATAAATCAACGAAGAACCTCAAATATTTTTGGAATTTTTTGATATAAAAAAGGGGCTCGTTTGGCCAAATGTGAAACTAGAATGGGCATAAAAACTATGGCCAAGGTATAAGGGTGTGTTTTGCCAAACACACTTTTGGGCTGGCTGGGCCTAAAACCCAGACCCGGTCTACTCCTTTTTTTTTAGAGGTTGAGTCCAACCCAGCCAACATGTACCGGGCTAGACCCAGGCGGCCCGGCCCGATTATTGGCTCAGGCCAATAACTAGGCCAAACAACAGGCACGCGTGAACTGGTTCACGTGTGCCCTACATAGTGCGAAGGTAATTAATTTACCTTTGCACTGTTTTGAACAGCATTCTAAGGAATCAAATTTGCAGAGCTTGAGGAAGAGAGTTTACCTGGGTGAAGACAGCGATGAGGAAGCAGATGGGGTGATGATTTTAGCTCCAGCCGATGAACGTCCTTGTCCTCCCTTTTATTTTCAAACCCACTCTCCTCTGTTTTCTTGTTCTTTTTGGTTTGCCTATTCTGCTTGAATCCGGAGACAAAGACAAAGCTGGGTTTTGCTTTATTTTATGCCTTCCACTCTTTTGCTCTATTTTTGCCCCCTTCCTCTCTTCCTTTCTGCTGGGGTATTTATAGGGAGCAACCTTCCTCTCCCTCCACCTGACGTCTCTCCTCCTGATGAGCATGGTTTGAGAGATAAGCATGGTTTGAGGGAGTCGGTTTCTGCTGGGACTCGGACGTGAAGTCCAGTCCTTATCATTCTGGATTGTGATTATCATGAAGAATAGGATTGCTGCTCTGTGTTTGGATGGGATTAGGATGCCAACAGTCCTGCCATTGTTGGGCTGTTTGTGGTGGTTTTCTTCACGTTGTTGGCATGTCATGGCGGCGATGGACATGGGGGTGAGCTGATGAGCTAGTGATAGAAGTTGTGGGTGTTGCCGTGTGTTTGGTGACCGGTGTTTCATTTTTGCAGCGAGCTTCCTCTGTTTTTCGAAGGAAGAAGACAGTGAACAGTAATGAAGAACGGTGTTGTTTTGGACTGGAAATGGCAATCTCTTAATTTGGTCCTCCAAGTTTCAACATTTTTAATTGAGCCTCTGGACAGAATTTCAGCCCCTTTTACAAAATGATCATTGGACCTTAATCACTTGTAATTTTGTCCTTAATTAACTCAAAAATTTAATATTTATTCAATTATGCACCTGATTTCATTAATTAACTAATTCTAAGCCTAATTAAGTCCTCAAACTTATCCATTCTTCAATCAAATTCTTGATATCATTAATTAAACCTACTCAAAGTTTAATTGGAACCCCATACCAGTTAATTCTTTCAATTTCTTTCAAAACTAACATCCAAAGTCATGAGTCCAACATGATTAACCTCTCAAATCTTTCAATTTGTGTTGTTTTGAGTCAAAACCTCAAATTTTCATTCATTTCATTTTTTTTCATTTATGTTGTCCAAAATTGGGTTATGATAGTTACAATTGGTGATAAGGGGACCGAGGGTTGTGTGGGGAGGTTTGTGTGTCGGATGGGTGTTGCGATGGAAAGTATATTAAGGACGGAAGGTGTGAGATAGGGGTCGGCGGTGGGTTAGTACGTTGGAAACTATAATCAGGTGGCTGATGAAAAGAACATTGAAATGGAGATTTGTTTTGTAAGACCGATGTTAGCATACAATTAATAAGATAAACATATATTTTAAATGCACAATTCCATAATTTTAGAGGTGCCTTACAGTGACAAAGTAGTGTGAGACCAATTTCAACAATATGACGGTGACGACGCTTAACAGTACCATTTTGTTCTTGTGTATATGGACATTTTATGTGATGATGAATACCAATAGTTTTGAAGAAGGAATTTAATTTACAATATTCACCACCCCAGTCAGTTTGAACCGATTTTATTTTGTGAGAGAACTGTCGTACAACCAAGACTTGAAATTGATGAAACACATCAGATTTACACTAAGAGGATAACACCAAATAAATTTTGTGTGTGCATCTATAAAGATCATAAAATAATAGAAATCATTAGAAGATCAAAAAGGGGCAGGGCCCCAGACATCAATATGGTGGACACTGAAAATTTAAAGGACGAGACGTAAAAGTGACCTTTTTGTTTGATGCTAAGAAACTCAGAACCCGGGAGCTTGGGTGACCAAGTTGACAATGCCAAACATCAGCGCAAGTGGATAAACTAGCAGCAAAAAAGCTTAGGGCATAAACATGGCAAAAGACTCCAAAAGGATGTAAAGGTCATCTTTACTCTGACCAAAAAGCAAAACTTCCTTGGTTATGAGATCCTTAACATAGAAAATAGAAGAGTGAAATTAAAAAAAAAAACACAGTTTTCATGGCAGAATTGTTGAATAGACAAGTCTTCTTTTAATTTTTGTAACATGCAAGACATTAGATAACTTAAAATTCATTTAGGGGTACATAAGATATTATGGGTTGTATTAGATAATGACAAGTCCCTTACCATCACGAACATGCAATTGATCATTATCAGGATAGGTTTTTGCATGTGTGTGTCATACCAACAATATTTAGATTAACATGCTGATTCGTGTCAGTGTCAGGAAACCAAGTGACAAAATTTGCTATTGAAATGTCACTAAATGAGTGGTTAGTCGAGGCTTGATTACCATGGTGCACAAGTTGGGAGCATTGCTGTGCGGAGTGCCCAAATATGTTACAAAGCTGACACTTAATCTGTCATTGCCACTAACCAACATTACTTGTTTTGTTCTGCTGCTAATAAAGTCGATTTTGCTATCAATTTCCACGTTGTGGCTACTAGAAACCACTGTTGTTACCTCTGAAATTCTAACCACAATAGTGATTTCAGGAAGGGCATATATTCCTCCACCCATTATGTTTTCCCCTATCCCATTATGAAGAAGACTTGTTATCATTAAACACAAAAGAAGCACGTTGAGTAGTGAAGACAGAGGGGGGTTGCACAAGTGTTGGCAGCAACGATCAGCTGTGGGAAGAGGGTGAATGGAGCTCCTATGTAAAAATTCATGAGTAGATAAGTGACTATGAAGCTCACAATATGGCAAAGGATCAGATTTCATTGATAAACTTGTAACTAAATCATGAAATTCACCGCGAAGGCCCCAGAACATGTATCGATTGAAATCCGTGAGAAAGATGGGGCAGCATACTACAACGAGTTCATCAAATAACCCCTTAGCCTTCTAAAGATAGGTGGTGACGGTATCATCACTTTGATGAAGGTCTTAAAGGCAGTCATGCAATTACATGATTCAAGAGTTCAAAGGAGACACAAGGGCACGTTCTAACGTGCTCTGTACACTGGCAGAGGTTGGATAATCCACCACAAGGTAGAGGACATCTATGGATAGAGAAGAGAGGAGAGTGTTAATGATGAGTTAGTCTTGCTATTTCCATGTCAAAAAGCTTGTGAAAAACCAAAACTTAAGACATGTGAGGTGGTAGAAACATCACTATTCAAAGAAGAACATATCGTCAAGACATCGACAAAAGAAAAAACACATTGACCAATCAGATATGGCTTCATCTGCATGCACCAAAATAAATAATTGGTGTTGGTCATCTTGAGATTGATGACTTGTTGTGTGTTGGAAAGAGGAATAATGGGTGGTGGTGCAGTAGAAACCGATGAAGCAGTTAGAGTTATATTGTGTGCAGAGACAGGCACACTAGCCGAAGCAAGGGCCACAAGGGAGGAGGAGGTAGGGGAGGTCGAGTTGACATTGATGCCAGTTGTAGCAACAACAGAGGAATCCATTGGTGAAGTTGGAGAAGACTGATAGGTGCGTCGGGAATGAATTTGCAATAGAATTATTTGCACCCCAAATACGCCCTACCTAAGGTAAGCTGCATTATTTTATTGTCTGATAAATGTTAAGGTTTCATTGTATTTCTAATTGCTGGTCTGTCTATGGTTCAAGAAAAGCCCTCCTCAATAAGGAGGTTCTTATCTTATCTGGTAAAACCTAATCATCCTAACATCAACAAAAGAACTACCTTTTTAATATCGAGAATACGTTTTACGTATAAATTCATAATTCCTGATATTAAACGAAAACAAAATAATTTTTTGGATTGTTTTGAAATATTGGCCAAGTTCTCGTGACTTTAATAAAGTGGTTATTAAAGCCAAAATGCATGCCAAAACATATATATTTTTTGAAGTTTTCTTTATTGTATGAAAATAAAATATGATTTTTTTAGACTTGGTCGCATGTGCCATAACCCAATTATGGGTTCTTCCCCAAAAAAATCACATTTTTTTCAAAATAAAAATCAAAAAAATAAAATAAAGGCTGGCAATATGGAGAAAGCAGATCAAGGAGGACTACAAAAATAGGAAACAATCAAGCTGTAATTTTTGAAGGAAATTCAAGGCTTAATTGTACCCCATTATGCCCAAAAAAGGAGAAAAAAATGCAAATTCAAGGTCAAATTAAATGATTTTGCATAAAAATTAAGTCCAATGACATAATTAAATTTTTAATAGGCCAATTTGATTTAATCATGGGCCAAATTGAATTTTAATTATGTTTAAGAATTAATTTGGGTCCAATTGAAGGATTTAATTAAGTGCAAGGACGTAACTATACTTTAAATGAGTCAAATTAATTTTATTTGGGGCTTAATTGGTGAAAAATTAAGTTTGGGGCCTAGTTTGGGCTTAATTGAGAAGATTGGAATTTTAAGAGACCAAATTTAATTTTTACCAAGTTAATTGATTGAAATTAAGGGTCAAATTGCATGAAAATTAATGTTTTTGGGTCAATTAGGGGTTAAATTGACAAAATTCACAGCCAAGGACCATTGTGCAACAAGCGGCCAACTATGGGGGTTTACTTGACAAAATCAGGGGCAAAATCGTAAGAAAATTGAAGTTTTAGGGTCAATTATAGGTGCAATTAAATCAAATTTAAAAAGGGAGGACTGAAATGAACTTTGGTCAAAATCAGAACTTTGGTACTGTTCATCTTCTTCTTTAAATCTCTGAAATAACAGCTGAGGTTACCTACTTTGTAGATGCATTTAATGTACTTAACATCCACCAAATTTGCCAAAACTTGCACAAAACTGATCACCAGACATCCCTCTACGTCCTGGTATGGTCTTCACCGGCTCACTAGCAAATAAACGGACGTGGCACCACCCCAAAGAGGCCAACTCAGGCAGCCTGCAGCTGCAGATTTGACAATTTGACAGTGCACCATGCCTACTTTGAGCCAACGGTTGGGATCTCTCCCATCTGAATCAAGGGCTTAAATTTTACCCCGGTTCATACGAGATTACCCTCTTCCATCTCCTATAAATAAAGGTGGATTTCATGGCCTGAGGGAGGAGACAATTGGGTCCAAATAAGCCAAAAAACCAGCCTTCCTCCCTCTCCCCGCTACAGATTTTCTTCTTCTGTTTCTTCTTCTTTCTTCCTCCGCCACATGAAACCAGCACCGTCACCATTTCTTTCTCTAGCTCTGCCTTGAGCAACCAGCACCACCAAGCTTTGCCAAGACCACTGGCTAGCCACCACTGCCTCTGTAATAAGCCACCGTGAACGTCTTTCTCTCCTCTGCAAGACGTTCCTTCTTCCTTCTCTCTCCACCGTGTCTTCAGCCCCTGAAGACCCCGCAGACACCTTTCTCCTCCACCAACAAATGGCGGTGCAGCCTCCCTGCGAACTCAAATCCACACTAGTGGAAGAATAGCCACCGCGATAGCCGGTCCCTCTTCCCCTGCAGATTTTCTTCTCCTTCTTTTATCCT
>Ga0325405_1005443_pt1 | contig 12945 bp, 3 predicted proteins | sample PopdelMetagenome_21_FD_205663 | JGI IMG/M metagenome (GOLD analysis project Ga0325405, IMG submission 205663) | Populus deltoides microbial communities from Bellville, Georgia, United States - Xylem-Control-R2 | ecosystem: Host-associated > Plants > Phyllosphere > Stem > Wood/Secondary xylem... | reverse complement strand
TCATATGATGTATCGTGTTGTGTTGGGTAACTTCGCTTTTTCAACTTTCAAGTAATGATGCGGCGATGCTACGAAATGCCCCACGAGGTTAAAAATTCAATGTACCATATCTGTTCACCGATGACACCCCTCCCTCTGTTAAGCATAGTTGTAAAACCGGTTCGCAGCGGGTTAATTTAGAACCCGGTTGATCCAAAACTAAAATAGGATAGGATTTAAAAAAAATAAAATAAGTTAAAAATCTGGATAACATGGTTTATCTAATTAGATCCAGTTTAAAATTTAATTATAATATGTTGATTTTATGTTTTTTTAATTAAAACAATATTATTTTAATTTATAAAAAAAATTAAAATTAATTTTAGTTATCTAGGTATTGAACCGGATCATTACCAGGGAAGGTTTAAAAACTCTACTTTTAAATATAAAATAGAAAATATAAAATAAATTACATGTATAAAAATATTGGAAGTATATATACAGTAAATTAATGTATACCACATAGTATCTAGCGTGTGTATTTTGGCATATGGAGAAAATGTAAGGTAGGTAAGTAGGTGGTAGGGAAAGGATATGGCTTTTGGGCTGGGGTCATGGACTAAAGGTGTGGTTTGATTATAATATGCATACGCCTTCTGGCAACTAACCATGGGCTTTATTACTATTACTAATTAGTAATTTATTTTTTATTTTTTTTGGATTCGAGGAAACCTCACTCCTAGGAAAGTGTATTTTGTAGGCCCAGGTAAGGGAGTAAAACCCCGGCTATTTCAGGCTCTTACAAGAGGCGCACGCCCTGACTCGAACTCGAGACCTGCTGTGCAGATCTCAAATCCTTTACCATCACGCTACGCCCCTTGGAGACAATAATATTAATTACTACTTTCTAATTAATAAAAACTCTAAATAGTGTGGAGAAAATATTTTATATCTAGGTATAAAAAACTATTCATTGTCAGTGTAAAATTACTATTTTTTTCTTGGATGAGAAATTAGATGTATTGGCTTCTGGGGTGAAATGGTATTTTTATGCATCTAAATTTTTTTACACAATTAAATTACTTTGTTACTCTTAAAAAAAAAGAAAAAAAAACTCAACCATGATCTTCGGGAATTTTTTATGTTTTACTTTTTTAAACATTGTATAATTACTATATTGCTCTTATATTCAAAATTCTAAAAGCATGCGTTCATGAGCTTATTAGTAATTTTATAATGGTTTTCTTGTAATAATCAATTGGTTCTAGTGACAGTGTTGTATTTTGATAAATAAAAAAAAAAGTGTGTTTGCACACATCAGCGCATCAATTGTTCCGCTGTCTTTGAACAGCACATACGATTGACTCAAATGGCAGAAACCATGATTCTGACGCCTCATTTGAGTATTCTCAGTGTCCTCTTTCTCCATAGGCAACACGTGCAAGGTGATTCTGTTTGGTTTAGTGCTAGTTTGATTTTCTTTTTTGTGCGCTACTCCTTAAAAAAATCATAGCAGCCCTTTGATTTCTCTTCCCTTCATTTCTCTCTCCCATACCTCGATTTGTGCGCTACTCCTTAAAAAAATCATAGCAGCCCTTCGATTTCTTTTCTCTTCATTTCTCTCTCCCACACCTCGATTTGTGCGCTACTCCTTAAAAAAATCATAGCAGCCCTTCGATTTCTTTTCCCTTCATTTCTCTCTCCCACACCTCGATTTGTGCGCTACTCCTTAAAAAAATCATAGCAGCCCTTCGATTTCTTTTCCCTTCATGTTTAGTCCTTCATCTTTTAATCGTATTTTTTTATGAAAAAATTATTTCAACTTAGAAATTATTTTCAATTTCATCATCCTTCAATGTTTTGTCTCTCAGATTTAGTCGTTATTCTTTAGATTGCTATTTTTTTATTTGAAATTATTTATAAAATTGAATTTTTTTACGATTTCACCCTCCTTTATTTTTTTTTCTATCAGGGTTGATCCTCATTATTTTTATTTCTATCTTTCTACTTTGACAAGTTTTTTAGATTGATTTTTTTATTTTATCATTCAACATTATTTGAAATGATTGTGTTAATTATCAAATTCTTTCAAGTTTGAGATGTTTGAGTTAACTATATGATGAATCTTCTTATTGTTTAGCAATAATTTATTCATACAATAAGTAAAGAGTCTTCGTATACATACTTTATTCCTAAGGCGATAGCTTTAATGAAATAGTAATAAGAAAAAGTAGAGAATTCTTTTGCCTACGATCTTTATCCTTTACCTTATGGCTCATTTGTAGTCATTTTGCCTAATCTACCTTCAATAACCACAATAAGAGTCTCAAACTTCGTAGTAAAAGCCTACGTTCATCCCAAGAGAGTGACATCTAACCCTTTCCGTCTCTCTTCTCCAAGAAAAATAATGTGTTAATACCTAACCATAAAACTTTCAAAGTGACTCTCGATGAGAGAATTTAGGCTATTCAGAAATAATGGTTGCAATTCTTTAATCTTAACAAAGTAGTTCTTTTGGAATCCAATGAACCATCCTTCAGTTTTTTATTAAATAAAGATAGGAAGGGACAGTTGAGGGGGTAAAAAGATTGATTCAATTTGGACTTTGTTTTGGGGTTTCCTAAAGCCTCTGGATCATTTTTTTCTAACAAAATAAACGCAAAGCTTGTTCTGGAAGTGGATATCATCCAACATGTCACCATTTAAGTTTTTTTTTTTAAATGTTTTGGCCAGTATGCATCCAATTTCTTGCTTCCTAACATCTTTACATCTTTTTAAGGTTGAAAAAAAAAATAATCTAACCCACAATGTATCGCAGGTCAAAAAACTAGTTATTACTAATTACTGTTATTAAAAAACTAAAAAGAGTTGGGTATTTGATCAGTGTTCAGCCTGACCACAACATTGTGGACTAAGTTATTCATTTTTATAGTGCAATGTTTTTTTTTCAATTTCAATAATTAAACAATTGTTTTTTTGCAATCTTATCCTTCCAAGTTATATTAGCATGATTTTATGTGTTGAGTTTTTTTTAACTTTGCATGCTCTCACATATAAAAGTATCATAGAATAGTCCAATATTGAATTAAATATCGATGTTAGAAGATAGAATTTTAGGCTATAAAAAAAAAAGAACAAGAACCAAAATAAACAAATAAAAAGAAAGACATAGCTTCACTTTCAAAAGGCATGAGAAATTTCAATTTGGTCCTTAAAGTTTCAATTTGACATTATTTGATTTTTAAAGTTTTAGCATTTTACATAGAGGAGTTCCATTATATTGTCGAGAAAAGTACATTAATGCTCATGAATGTTTTTTATTTAGTTTAATCTTGGGTTTTTAGATTGATTAAAGGATTTTTTTTTGTTAAAATGGGTTTAATGAGGTCCCTATGGTTTTTTTAGGTGTTTGTAGTCTCAAAACTCAAATCTCAACTTTTCAGTCGCTAGAGATTGTTAAATTCTTCTTTAGAAAATGATTTTTTTCTCCTTCAACCCCAATTTATATCGAGACAACCACCACATTTCTTTCCTTGACAAGTACTACATAACCAAATAAGTCATGTAACCCTATGAACCTTGTGTGAACAGCTAGAAAAAGAAAATTAAAATAGTGAAGACAAAAACACAACTACCAAAACTTTCAAGTATTAAATCTCTTTCACTAGCTGGTGATGACCTACATCACCACCATAAGAAGGTGGAGTAAGAAGTAGTGCATTATGTGGGCTAGTTTATGCATCAAGTAGACATTTGTGGCATATGGAACGACGCACTAATAATGATAACCCTCACTAATATGAGGCTGTCATATGCAACCCTTGTTTCCTCCTATCCAACCACTACTTTTCAGTCAACCTCAGCCATCTTATAAGGTCTATTTCAAAACCTAAACATCTTTTGAATAATTATTTTGGTTTATTATTGATTTTGATGTGTTTTATGATGATCTTTTTGGGATTGAGTAATATTTATCATATTGATAATTTTGTTTGAATGCATTTAATTGAATCCTTTAATCTTGCATCTTATTTTTATTCATGTCCTTGGTCATTCCCCCCATTATCCTTAGCATTGCAACATGTTTTTCTTTGTGTACGAGCATTGATCTATTCAACAATATGTATTGACATGGTTTTTTTTGTTTAAAATGATAAAAAGAAAAAAAAATCAATGTTCTTGCATACATTTATGTTGGGTTTTGTATCTTGGTTTAGTTATAAAACCTATTAAGGTTTGAGCCCATATTAAAAGGCTTTCAAAAGGCCCACATTAAAATATTTTAACAAATCCTCTATTTGGCATAAATATTACTTATTCACTTTTCCAAGAAAAGTTGTTAATGGTTAATATGTTAATCACCGACAATATTTAAAGGTAATGAACCATAATGGGTCATTACTTTGGACATTGATTGGGACTAATACCTTCATTTTATACTTAGTTTTTTTTTTCAAAATTCAAATTTTCTTTTGAAATGCAGAAGTCATATCCATCAATAATTCCTAGTATTAATAAATCCTTAAAGGGCATTACTTTTAGGTATCGATTATGGGTATCAAAGTGAAACATTTATGTCTGATGTAAATATTTTATCCTTGAATGATTATCCATTGACAATGGTTATACATACATAAGTCTTCACTGACTAGTGTGCATAAATATAGATTAAATACAATATTCTAAAACTGAACCATTAATATGATTGTTCATAGTAGCAAAACATCCTTTGAAAAATGAATCTATAGAGGTCATTATTGCATAAACATAATGTTTGGCAACAACTCTTTCTAGGCGAGGACTGGGTTCAGTGAGCCTAATAAAGGCTCACCTAATTAATCATTTACATGACTTAATAAATTATTGTGGGTCATAGGTAATGGTCAGGAGTAAACAGTAGTAAATACATCAATTTATTAAGTAATTTTGGAAATGAAAAAAATGACCTGGACTTAAAAAAAATAGGATCAAACTCTTACCTAGATTTTAACTCATTATAGTAGACCTATTCTCACCCATGTTGATAGATTATTGGTATTAGACAATTGACCCATTATGAATAGAAGACAAACAATAATGCAACTTACCTCAAGTAGGATATTTTAGGGTGATAATATCTTTTCTCTAACATAACCAATCCATTACTTTAGAACTTTGAATACTAGTTAAGATTTTTAATAGTCATAATACTAGTTGGCTACTATTTTTTTATATATATAAGTTTTAAACCTTTCTCCCTTGTAATAATAATAAAAAAAACCTTTCCCTTGTAGGAAAAAAAGAGGGTTACCACGATGTTAGGTGTGATAGAATGATAACTCAACTGAGAACTTTAGAACTAGCTTTGCTTTCTTATCTTTTATCATTAATGTGCCTTTTTATTTTATTTAATTTACTTTAATTTATTTGTTATTTTCTCAACCTAACATTCATATTTTATTCTGCCATGAATATATTAGATTGGAATCCATGCCTTCATACAAACACAACACTATGTGAGAGCACACACTTTACTTTAGGTTAGGTGGGTAAGTAGCAGTACCTCAATAACCATCAACTTAGGTAAGACTTTTAAAACCATCAACTCCTGTCTGATTGTCAACTTGGATATGGTTAGTATGCCTAAATAACATGCTAATGACCTATGCTTTCACACATCTTGTAGACCTTATATCGACTTTTAAAGGATGGTCACCAAGTATCAAGAGATCCTTTGTGACCAATTAATAAGTAATCCTATTCATGCATGTAATGGCTATAACCTTTTTTTAGGGTGTGTTTTTGTACTATTACCACTCTATATTCAATGTCTAGCTTACATCATTACATATTTTATTTATTTTTATTTGTATATATGTTAAGCTCAATTTATAGATAAGATATAAGTCTTTTAAAATCCATCCCTTCTACAAGATGTACAATACCTCAAGAGATTCAGAAAAGGCAAATAGGAGACAAGAGAAAGAACTCGATAGAGGTAGAATCAAGTCAACTTTTAAAAAATAAAATGACCTAGCTAACTAATCTTCTAAAACAAATCATTTTCTTTGAAAGGTTTGAAAGAGGACCACTACACATAGAAACTAATAATATGAAGTTCAATATGGAAATGCCTCTCTCTCATTCTTCTACAATGTCCAAAACCTCTCTAATGATTCCTCCTTTTTATCCCTCAACACACCCTCATTAAAAGAGAATATGGTCTGCCTCACATGTTAACCAACTCAGTTACGACACATAATTGTTTTAAAATAATTAAAAACATATATTAACATTCTTTACTATTCATATAAACAGTAAAACACCATATTGAATCCCAATTATATTACAGTATTTAGATGATAATTTTCTTGTCACATTTGTATGTTACTAAAAAATTTATAATATTTTTTAAAAAGTTTTTCAACATTTTAATATTAATATAATATGTCAACAAATATCTTGATTATTGAATCCTATTAAAATATACTAAAAGAACTTGGTTTTTCACTGGAATAACAAACTTTGAAAAGTAAAGCACTTTTTTATTTTGGTCCCCAAAATTTTTTAGCATTTTTTTTTCTATTTTAATTTTATCCTTCAACATTGATTTTACTAAGTGTGTGTGTGTGTGTGTGTGTGTGTGTGTATTAATGTTTTTCTATAGAGTTATCCTATTCTCATAATATAGGTCACGGGTTTTACGGGGGTAGCCATGTTAACTGGTTTTTTTTTTAATTTTTTTTAATTTCATCCTTCAACGTTGGGTTGATTAAGAATTGAACTTTATATTTTTCTTTGATTCACTTTTTATAGGATGATTTCATTCTTCTAACCTGAGTTTTGCAAGTTAACTTGGATTGATTTAAGTATTTTTTTAATACTTTTATTTAATTTTAATTTTAATTCAATCCTTTAAAATCAGGTTGATTGAGAATTAGGATACATAATTTTTTTTATTTACTTTTTATGGGTTATCACAGTCTTATAACCCGGGTCGCAAGTTAAGCCAATTGACTCGAGTTTTTGTTTCTTTTTTTTATTGATTTTTTTAAAAAAAATTCATCATTCAATGTTAGGTTAATTGAGAATTAGACTTCATAATTTATTTTGATTTGCATTCTATGAGGTTATCTCAATCTCATGAACCAAGTCACAAGTATGGTTGGTTGACTTGAGTGAGTTTTTTTGTCTTTTTTTAATGTCAACCTTCAACATTAGGTTAATTGAAAATTGAGTTTTCTAATTTATTTTTATTTTCTTTCTATGGAGTTACGGGCTTATAACCCATATTTGATAGGTTAACCATAGTTGAATCAACTTATTTTTTTAGTTGAATTTTGTTTTCAATTTTATCATTCAACATTAGGTTGATTAAGAATTAAGTTTTTTTAAAAAAAATATTTGTTTTTTATAGAGTTATCAGTATCTCATGAATTGAGTAGCAAATTCGATATGTTAACCCAAGTTGATTTAAGTCGATATAATATATTGTCATTTCAATATTTTTTTAAAAAAGCTGTTATCCTAATTTTTTTTTAAGTTAAACTATGTTTTTATCAGTCATTAAGGTTATATTTGAATCTGTTATGTCGACTAAGTTACATCAGGTCAATTCCCATATAATTTTTTTGACTAAAAATCACATTTACAGCAACTGCATATTTTTTTACGTTAAAAAAATTGATTTGACTTGCAATGTGGTGTGAGCAATAATCTAGTATATGACTACTACATCACCAATAAATATTATATGTATTATCTAAAAACTTTGTTTACTGAATACTTCAATAACTAAAATTGAAATGAGATTAGTTTTAAGAGAAATAATTTAATCTAATAGACAAGTTTCCAACATTTTTCTATCATGTTTACTATTTTCTCGTATAATATTCAATTCTTTATTATGTTGTTATATCAAGTTTTTATATCCATATTGACATAATTATATTTTTTATTCTAAAGTTTTCCTTGAACCATACGAGAATATAATTTTATATTTTTAAAAATATTTTTTATTTTTGAATTAATGGTTGAGTAATTTCAAATCTTTTTTTTTTATATATATATTTTGATCAATTTTGAGCTATTTTACTATATATGAGATGGCATGCCCGCGTGCTGCCGCGGGCTTATAAAACAAATGTACTTGATAGTATTATAATTGTGAACTAGCGCTAGATAAGTAATAAAAACTAAAAGTATGTTGGAGCCAATATTTCATGACAGAAAAAAAAAAGTTGTGTTGGTGATCAAAAACTTAGAGACTGAACAAAATGATTTGTAGCAATCTACAGTGTTTTGTGAGGAAAGATACAGTGCTTTCACCACATGATTTAGCTTTTCTATTAATAAAAAGCAAAAAAAAAATCACAAAACTAAGTTCTCTACTAACTTAATATTAAAAAAAAAACCAACAAAGATAATTTTGGAAGGAAAAAAACCCATGAGGAAAAACATTGTAGCAATTGATAATGTTTTGTGAGGAAAACTACAATGCTTTCTCCAATAAAATCGACAAAGATAATTTTAGAAAAAATCATAAAAAAACCATTTAGACAAATATTGTAGCAATTCACAGTGTTTTGTGAGAAAAGCTACAACGCTTTCCCCATATGATTTAACTTTATTGTAATTATAATTCTTAACCAACTCAATATTTAAAAAAAAATCGACAAAGATAATTTTGGAAAAAATCATATGGGAAAACATTGCAACAATTCACAATGTTTTAAAGAAAAAAAATTACAAAGTTAAATTCTTAATAAGCTCAATATTAAAAAAAATAAAATTGATAGAGATAATTTTAGAAAAAAATAACAAAGAAAGGAAAAAAAAACCATGTTAGAAACACTGTAGCAATTCACAGTGTTTTGTGATGAAAGTTACAGTGCTTCCCCATATAATTTAGCCTTATTTGTAATGACTTGTAATTGTAATTATCAGTCAGCTCAATATTAAAAAAAATAAAATTGACAAAGATAATTTTGAAAAAATCATAAGAAAAAAAAACCATGTTGAGAGACACTATAGCAATCCACAGTGTTTTGTGAGGAAAGCTACAATGTTTTCCCCACATGATTAAGCTTTATTACAAAGTTAAATTCTAACCAGCTTAATATTAAAAAAATAAAATCGACAAAGATAATTTTGAAAAAAAAAATATTACAAAAAAAAACACAAAAGAAACTAGAAAAAAAACCATGTGGGAAAAAAAACTATGGCAATTTACAGTAATTTGCGAGGAAAGTTACAGTGCTTTTCTCACATATTGTAACTGTAATTTTTAACCATCTCAATATTAAAAAATAAAATTAAAAAAGATAATTTCGGAGAAAATCATCAAAAAACAAAAACAAAAAAAACCACGCGGAGAAACACTGTAGCAATCAACAATGTTTTAAAAAAAAATTACAAAACTAAATTCTCAATCAGCTCAATATTAAAAAAATAAAATCAATAAAAATAATTTTAAAAAATAAAAAAAATAAAATAGAAAAACCATGTAGGAAAATACCGTAGTAATCCACAATATTTTAAAGGAAAAGAATTAAAAAACAAAATTTTTAACCATCTCAATATTAAAAAAATTAAAAAAAAAATAATTTAAAAAAAAATAAACAAAAAAAGATGAAAAAAAAAGAAATGTAATTTTGGAAAAAAAAGAAAAAATAAACAAAAAAAAAAGAAAGTTGGAAAACAAAAAGAAAAAAATTAAAAAGTAAAAAGAAAAAAAAAGAATGCACTGTAGATTACTGTTGTAATCTACAATACATTGAGTGTGGGTGAATAATGAATAATCCACTCCTTTAGTTTATTTTATATATATATATATATATATATATATATATATATATATATATATATATATATAGAATGAAGATAATTTTGTTAATTTGAATAGAAAAACTTGACCGAAGAATATATTAGAATTGTGTACTCTACAAATTAAAAATATAGGGATATATTGAGGTCTTACTCAATTATATTAAAAAAATTGAGTTGCTTATGCTAACTTTTGCAATATGTTTGGAAAAATAAAATAAAAATACGATGTTAAACATTTTAATATTTTTTTTAAAACATTGTTTTGATTATAGAAATTTAGTAAACTCTATAGTTGAGAACTCTCACAAAAGTTCAAGAGAGAAAAATTAATATATTATTGAATGTCACATATTAATATTAATATTTTAATAGTGTGAAATCGAAATGTATTTTTCTACATAATTACTATCATCATTATAACATATCTAAATTCTTTTGTCTTAAGGAATCCTAGATTCAAATATATAAAATATATTTATTTATACTTAAGGCTCTATTAATTTTTAGTATATTAATAGCAGCATTAGCATTTTATTATTTTTAAGTCATTTTATTTTAAATAATTAATTGTTTATGATATGAATAAATTAACAATACATACACTTTTAAGACTTTTATGAATTCTTTTTTTTTCTTTCTATATTAACAAAATATGTTCAGAAAACAGTACAAATGTCATGAATCATTTCATTCAAAAAAGAAAAAAGAGAAGTAATTCTTGACAAATAAAAATTAAATACCATATAAAAAAGATTAGGATCCAATTTTAATGATATTGATTTTATTTTCTATATCAGTAGACTTTGTTAAAAAAATAAATATAGATGTTATTTATATTCCTCCAACCCTTCTTCCTTCCTGTCCAGCTTTCATTCCTTTCTCACAATAGCGAAACTAACGAAAGGGTCAATTTATATTTAACAGGATGCTAAAGTAAAGGAGATAATATGGAGAGTTTTAAAACATGAGAGACTAAGTTATAGCTATATAAAAATTCAAGGGACTAAAAAAATGCAGGACATAGTTGTCAAATCCGGATTAATTGAAAAAAAAAAGTATGGGTTAATGGTTTAGTATTTGTTTGGAAGTCTGACACAAGTTGTGTTTCAAAATGTTTTTTACTAAAAATATATTAAAATAATATTTTATTTATTTTTTTAAATTTATTTTTGATATTAACACATCAAAACGATCAAAAAATAATTTAAAACAAAAAAACTTTCAAAATTTTTAAAAAGTACGGTTAAACCATGATTCCACAATACCTTTTTACTATGGTAACCTGATTAAATATTTTTATTAAAATAACATCATTTTATTTTTATTTATTTTATATTAACAAGTGGAGTTTAACTTTGGGTTTGACTGCATTAAACAAATTATTAAATATATAACCGGATTAAACAAGTTTTATTAAAGTTAATTAGATTTTAAATTCTAAGTTTGATGGATTAGTATACTAAGAATCCGTTTGTTTTTGCTTTTCAAAAATAATTTTTAAAAAAAATAATTTTTTCTTTATTCTAAATTAATTATTTTTTATATTTTTATATTATTTTAATGTATTAATATCAAAAAAATATTTAAAATAAAAGAAATATTTAAAAAAAACAATTGATTCAATATTCCTAGAAGCTTGGTCGAGTTTTATAATTATCACGGAGGAGGTTCAGAAACTAATAGAAAAGAAAGAGAAAAAAAAGAAAAGAAAGAGGGACGCACGCAGGGAGAGAAAGGGGCCCAGTCAATGAAAGAAAAGCGCGTCCGAGTATACGGAAGTGAGGGCCCTCAAATCACCACTCTCTCTTTCCTAAACTGAACTAAACTAGTCGATATAATATATAACTCAAAACCTGACCGTTGGCAGTTACACTTCCTTCCTTCCCTCCACAAAAATTATACTAGTACTCACCTACACTCCCCTAATAAAATTATATAAAACTCTTTCTTTCGATAATTTTTACAACTTACTACCAACATTTATTAAAGAAAAACTAAAAACCAGGCTTGGAAATTGAGGAGAGAAAAGTTAAAAAAGAAAGGAAAAAAAATAGATCACTAAAGATACACCGAATCTATAAAGTCATTATTTATTGTTATAAGAAGAAGTCTCGACCATGATAATTTTAATAATACTAAAAAAAGCTATTGTAAGAGCTTTAAGGAAACCAAATGCGCTTCTCTTATTCAATGACCTTCATCATGCATTAGCACACGTGTCACAAACATTAAACATTTTTTTATCTTTTTCGTTCAATTTAGTCTCTGATTCTCTAATAACTCTTCAATTTAATCCTAAATTTCATCCCACCCTACTCACATGAAGGCCCAATAAGGGAGGGAAGAAGGAAAAGGAAAAGAAAGAGACGAATGAGCCAATCAGATTAACTTAAAGTTTAATTTGAAACTTGGTCTAAGCAAGAAGTTGGTTTAAGAGGTTTCAAGGTTAACCCACTGGGTCAGGATCAATGACACACTATCAACGAGTTCCCCACAACCTATACATTCTTTTCTTGTATTTAGAATAACAAGGTTGTATATTTTTTTAAAAAAGTGTGAATAACATTATTTTAGATCTTTTTAAGTTAAAGTTTCGACCGAATCAACTTGTTATGTTATGAATTTACACCTTTTGCTTAAAACAATTATGCTTACAATAACATCCTAATACCTTGAATCCATACCATATATAATACGTGCAACAAAACTAGTTCTATCTAAAAATGTTGATAATTAACTATTAAGAAATTCTAAATATTACTGCTTTATCGCATTATCTAAAAATGTGACTATTCTTTGGTTTTATAAACTATATGTAAACTATAAATACATATTATAATTTGATATATATGACAAAATCAACATTTATGTCTAATACATATATATATATATATATATATATGTATCTCCATTATATTTTGTTGATCTGATAAAACCAACATCTTATATTTAACACACATACAAACCCTTGTAAATTAGAGAATGAATATTATACTTTGATTCGCATGATAAAATCAACATATTAAAATTAAAAAAATACTAAAACAAAACTACTTTTATCGTGGGTTCTATCTTGAAGTAATGTGAATTACATTGTTTATTTTATAATGCCTTCTTTTTTTCTTTATCTTTTTTTTTTGTTCCTTTAATTTGATTTCT
>Ga0325405_1005442_pt1 | contig 12948 bp, 6 predicted proteins | sample PopdelMetagenome_21_FD_205663 | JGI IMG/M metagenome (GOLD analysis project Ga0325405, IMG submission 205663) | Populus deltoides microbial communities from Bellville, Georgia, United States - Xylem-Control-R2 | ecosystem: Host-associated > Plants > Phyllosphere > Stem > Wood/Secondary xylem... | reverse complement strand
AGCTCACAGATCTAAGAAAACACACCAGGCAAACCTCCAAAACCATGGCTCCACTGTAGGGAAGCTTTAATTTGTCTTTCGTTCTTGCAAAGCCAACTATACTCTTTGGACCATCATCTCCTGTGACAAATGGACATTTTAGAGAGATGCTCTTGCTTGTAGTGCTGGCTGCGGTGATCCTCCGAGCAATGGAATCTCTCTCCTGGTGAGCATGAAAGACACCTGTGGATAAAAAGCACAAGCCAAACACTGGAGTTACGATGAAACCTACCTCAATGAAGGACACGTAACCCCTGGACATTCTTCGAAATTACAATGCTGTACTTGACCTTAGAACACACGTCGGGGATGTCTGTACGTTACTTCAGACGCAAGTTAACTTTTAAAGTGACCTTTTTTTTTCATGATGATTAGAACACAGTATTTCACATTTAATATTAAAAACTAATATAAATAACAACTTGGAATTTTATTAAACAATTTGAGTTTTTGAATTTAACCTGTTGTTTAGCAATGAACACTCTCTAATTGTTTTGATAAATAAGATAAATTCAGGCTACACATATATTTTTAATAATCTCGATTTTTTCTTACATTGAAAAACGACAACGTAGTACCAGGACAACAATCTAGTACTATTGCTATACCATTATAAAACCCACACCTATCATTATCTTAAAAAATCGAGTCAAAAATCATTTGACTTGGATTTTTTTGTCAAATCGTAAGAGAACTAGATCCATTGTCGTTTTCTAACACTTAAACTCTTAAAATTGTTTTTTTTAATTTTTTATCACCGAGCCGAACCTCCTTGTACAAGTTAAAAAACCAACAGCAAACCCAATTAAAATATGGCCCAAGTCCACGCAATCACTTGTAATCCTAACTCTAATCCATGCTTAACTAACTAACACTAAAAATATCAAAATAAAACCGCACCCTTCCGAAATATCATTTTCACCACCTCAACCAACGTGAAAAGAATCCAATGACAAAACAGAAAAGACTCTTTGCCTACCAAAGTTTCCTTGCCGCTACTATCAGATTCACCCACCGGAAAAAAACACACACCACAACGCTCCTAAGACGAACGGTCACTACACGCGCGAGCCCCTACCGCAGTTATTTACACGCTCCCCTTCTCTGTCGTCCGCAAACAGAGACAAAGCAACAGAGAGAGGGCAAAAGTGAGAGAGAGAGAGAGAGAGAGTATGTTCTGTGTGTATTCTCACAGATTCATTAAAGAGAAAAACAAACACTCCTGCTAAAACTAAAACTAAAACTAAAACTAAAATAAAATAAAACAAAAGGCAAAAGCACTATTGCGACTCGTCCCCTCTCTCTAGAGTTATCTTCTCTTCTCTTCTCATCTCTTCTGTTCCCTTCCCTTCCCTTCTTCATTCTTATCTCTTCCCTGTTTATGTAGATGAAGGAGCGCTAGGGTTCTTTTTCTAGATCTTCTTCCTCATGTTTTTCGAGGTATGCTAGGAGCAATCCTTTTTTTCGCATTTTAGTTTCATACAATTTTTTTATTTTATTTTTCTCTGGTTTATGTTGTTAGCCTGCTTTTCAAAGTTGTGACGTTACTGTTTTTTTTTTTTTTTTAAATTTTCCGTGACCTTTTTTGCTTATTCAGTACTTTTATTTTCTGTGGAAATGAGATAAAAAAGTGAAGGACAGCCCGAAAAATCTTAACTCTATGCAAGCTGTGTTAGAACCCATCTTCTTCTTGTAACCTTTTGAGAAACCAAACAAGAGTTTTTGAGTGTGCTTTTCTATTAAGTTGATGAAAATGAATTTTTTTTTTTAAATCAGTGATAGTAAACGGTTTATTTTCTTGGATATTTCTACATTTTCTGAGCAACCAAGCGGAAAAAGAAAGTTTACGGTGCAGTTTGTGAGCATTTGTTTTTTTTTTTTTTTTAATTTGAATCAATATATCATTTGATGTTTTGACTTATAATTTTGCTGTGTCTGTTTTTTTATTTTTTTTTACAGTGTTCGGTTTCAGATCTGAAGATTTAAGGATTTTTTTGTAAGCAACAGTCATTTAAAGGATCCGATGAAATATTAAAGATCATTTCGTGTAGTTTTTCTTTATACTTATGAAATATGTCGTTTTGAGTTCCGTGTTTCAATTTTCTTTTGGTATTCTGTTTCATATTTATCTGTTAAGGTTATTGCTGGTTCTTTGAATGTTTGGATTTTTGGTTTCTTTCCTATTATGAAGTCTCCTTGACTATTTAAATTACTCTTAGTTTGGTAATTAGTAACGGCTGGTTGGGATTTTTTATTCCTATATTCCAGGGTTTTCGAATTGAAGGACTTTGAATTCAAAGCCTGTTTTGATTTTGGTTCCTTAGAAGACAAGCTCTTCAACTTCAACTTGAAAAGGACTATTGGGGTTGTTTTTTCGGGTGTCTCCCGTTTGAGCCAACATGATGCAGAAGCCACCGCAGGATGATTTTCTATTGAAAGAGACCAATCCCCATCTTGGAGGAGGAAAGATCACTGGCGACAAGCTTACGAGCACCTATGATCTTGTGGAGCAGATGCAGTATCTTTATGTCCGGGTCGTTAAGGCCAAGGACTTGCCTGCGAAGGATGTTACAGGTAGTTGTGATCCTTACGTGGAAGTTAAACTTGGAAACTATAAGGGCACTACTCGGCATTTTGAGAAGAAGACGAACCCGGAGTGGAACCAGGTGTTTGCATTTTCAAAGGAGCGGATTCAGGCGTCGATGCTTGAGGTTACTGTTAAGGATAAGGATCTTGTGAAGGATGATTTCATTGGCCGGGTTTTATTTGATATGAATGAGATACCAAAGCGTGTTCCTCCTGATAGTCCTCTGGCACCACAGTGGTATCGGTTGGAGGATAGGAAAGGAGATAAATTTAAGGGTGAATTGATGCTAGCGGTATGGATGGGAACACAGGCAGATGAAGCTTTTCCAGAAGCATGGCATTCAGATGCTGCTACTGTTAGTGGAGCAGATAGTCTTGCTAATATTCGGTCCAAGGTATACCTCTCCCCGAAATTATGGTATTTGAGGGTCAATGTGATTGAAGCACAGGACCTGGTACCGAGTGATAAAGGCAGGTATCCAGAAGTATATGTTAAAGCTATCCTGGGAAATCAAGTCCTGAGAACAAGAGTTTCTCCTAGCAGGAGTATTAATCCTATGTGGAATGAGGACCTTATGTTTGTGGCATCAGAACCTTTTGAGGAGGCCTTGATTTTGAGTGTGGAGGATAGAATCGCGCCCAACAAGGATGAAGTGTTGGGGAGATGCGCAATTCCAATGCATCATGTAGACAGAAGGTTGGACCATAACCCTGTGAACACTAGGTGGTTTAATCTGGAGAAACATGTTATTGTAGAAGGGGAAAAGAAGAAAGAAATAAAGTTTGCCAGCAGGATTCACATGAGGATCTGCTTGGAGGGTGGTTATCATGTTCTGGATGAATCAACACACTATAGTAGTGATCTTCGTCCGACAGCAAAACAGCTGTGGAAGCACAGCATAGGGGTACTTGAATTGGGTATTCTCAATGCTCAGGGATTGATGCCCATGAAAGCAAAGGATGGTCGGGGAACAACTGATGCATACTGTGTGGCAAAATATGGACAGAAGTGGATTCGAACCAGAACCATCATTGACAGTTTCACGCCCAAGTGGAACGAGCAATATACTTGGGAGGTTTTCGATCCCTGTACTGTCATAACAATTGGGGTCTTTGATAATTGTCATTTGCATGGAGGGGACAAGCCCGGTGGGTCAAGGGATTCAAGGATCGGGAAGGTACGAATCCGTCTTTCCACACTTGAAACTGACAGGGTTTACACACACTCCTATCCACTGTTGGTCCTGCATCGTAATGGTGTCAAAAAGATGGGAGAAATTCATTTGGCAGTTCGTTTTACATGCTCATCATTGCTCAATATGATGCACATGTACTCACATCCTTTGCTGCCAAAGATGCACTATATCCATCCACTGACTGTCAGCCAGCTAGATAGCTTGAGGCATCAGGCCACTGTGATTGTGTCATTGAGGCTGAGCCGGTCAGAGCCACCATTAAGAAAGGAGATTGTTGAATATATGCTGGATGTGGGGTCTCACATGTGGAGTATGAGAAGAAGTAAAGCCAACTTTTTCAGAATCATGAACGTTTTCGGTGGGCTAATTGCTTTAGGGAAATGGTTTGATCAGATATGCAATTGGAAAAACCCAATCACCACTGTGCTGATTCACATTTTGTTTATAATCCTAGTCCTCTATCCAGAACTTATCTTGCCCACAATCTTCCTGTATCTCTTCCTGATTGGTGTCTGGTATTATAGACGGAGGCCAAGGCATCCTCCTCACATGGACACTCGTCTCTCTCATGCGGAGTCTGCTCATCCTGATGAATTGGATGAGGAATTTGACACGTTCCCAACTTCTCAGTCTGCTGATATTGTAAGGATGAGATATGATCGTTTGAGAAGTATTGCAGGGAGGATTCAGACTGTTGTTGGTGATTTAGCTACTCAAGGGGAGAGGCTGCAATCTTTACTGAGCTGGCGAGACCCAAGGGCCACAGCTCTGTTTGTGCTCTTTTGTCTGATTGCTGCCATTGTTCTATATATTACTCCTTTCCAAGTTGTGGCAGTTCTCATTGGATTGTATGTGCTGAGACATCCCAGGTTCCGCCACAAACTTCCTTCAGTTCCACTCAATTTCTTCCGGCGGTTGCCAGCAAGAACCGATTCCATGCTGTGAGCAAAGCCAGTTTTATCTGCAATTGCATTTTGCATCTGATCTTGTCAAGTCAGAGAAGAAGATGGTGGTTCTGGCACAACGTGTAACCTTCCTCTGAAGGTAGTAGATTTTGTGGATTTGCGGGTTATTTAAAGATATTTTAATAGGATTTCTGTTTCAACTTTCGAGCATTATGGTAATCAATCCATCTTCATTTGTAATTTTGTAGGTTTTGGTTGGAATTTAACCTTTGGTGAACCTTCTCTGTGCTTCACTACATCTAGTAGATATTGTTGTCCACTGGGATTTCTGATCTCAACCTTGTTATATTCCTGCAATGGAATGGCTTCTTTTTCCTTGGTCATTTTTTACTAAAACACAGCCTATTTCACCTGTCCTGCTCTTTTCTTTTTTCTATCAAAAAAGAATTGCCCGTTTAGATTATATTAAGGAGCACCAGCTTGTTCTTTTCTATATTGTAATGTTCTCTTGCTTGTTTGGTATTCTATCATTCCCAGGACATCCTGTATGGCCTGCGAGAAAAATTTATATCCACTTCCTGCCTTCTTGTCTAACTTACAGCAGACTCTGTTCATGTTAACCTGTGTTTATTTTACTTGATAAATTATTCAAAGTCACGGGGAAAGACAAAGATTGCCTCCCTAATTATTGGGTATTTCTATTGAACAAAAGCATATTATAAATGCTATTACTGAGCAAAGACTAGATATACATGTGCATTCTGTTTTCTATTATATTTTAGATTTGCATAAATATGCTGTATCTAATCTGCCCATGTCTACGTAAAATATCACTAAGGGATTTATTTTTTTTAATTTCACGCAGTGGATGGGAACAACGCGTGGGATCTGACTCACCAAATAAAAATGGAATAGATAAAGAACTGACAAGGATATGCTAGAAAATGAAAGTTCGGAGTTGGTTTTAAGAGGGCATGAGCTTATTGTTGTGCGATAATAAATATATACTATGGTCTTGAATAGGATAAGCTGTCCATCGTGATTCGATTGTGCCCTACAGACATTATTGTTATTATTAGGCTTATGAGAGAAAGCTATGGTTCAAGAGATGGACCGGAACATGGTAAGGCAGGTTGACTCACTGGCTCACTCCGTTAGGGACCATGGCTTGCAATTGACAAAGCGGTGATATTCTTTAATGAAGAGGAACGCACCATCTTTATTATCTCGGTGCCCCATGACGGGAGCACGTCAAGCCACTTCGAGACCCAGATAAACTAGACATGGGGGAAAACGAGTTTCTTACTCATGGAGTGGTGCTCTGATTAATAATTAATAATATGGTTAATATTTTTATATTATTTTGATACGTTGGTATTGATTATACAAGTTAATTTAAATTAACTTAATTAATAAAAATAACATCGTGTTGAATAATTTCTTAAAAAGTTAAATCAATTTTAACATGCTCAACTCTAAATTATTATTTTTTAAAAACTCAATCTAGGATGGAATTGAGACTATTGGGTCCCAGGTCAACAAGCACCGTGATGGAATTAGGCCTAGCAGAGATGTTAAGGTGCAATCCAGGCTTGTAATAAATTGGATGGACCAATACACAATGGATCGTACATTAGACATGTTATGATTTTGTATTTTTTATTTAGAAAATCTGAATCTCAGGCCCAGCTTCCGCTGTCCTAAAATAATATAGGAAACTGTTGTTTTTATAGCGGTGAGAAAAAAAATATAAAAATTAAGAAAATTTAAAAATAATAATAATAAAAAACAAACCGTAAAAAAACCAATTAAAATTTTAAAAAATCAAACTGAATCAAACCCAAATAAAAAAAACCGAGTCAAACTAAAACCGGCTGGTTTCGACCAGTTTTAATTTTTTTTAAAAAATTTCAATTTGATAATTTTTTTGAATAAAAACCGAATGAAACAAAAAAATTATTACTTCTAATTTTTATGAATGTTGACTGTTGACTCATGTAATTTATGTATAACAATTTTTCCAAATGTAAGAGGAAGCAACGAGTACTTGAATACTTTCATTCACACACGGAATTAGGTAACATGTCTGTAAAACTACAAACCCATCAACCCCCTTGGCGTTTCTCAACGAATGACTTGTCGTCTCCCACCATCATCATTTGCGGAGGCTGACGAAAGAGTTGAGTGGTCAATCCCACGTCTTGATTTCCTCCTTCTACTTTAGAGCTCATATTTGATTTCTCTAGTTGACATCTTTGAAGATTCCTTATGGAACCCAAAATGAAATTCTTAACTTTTTAATTTAATCTGTGCTGGAATGAAATGTTTTCTTTCTATTAATATAAATAAATAACAATTAATAAAGAATTGGTGTAATATTAGGTCACAAAAAATATATCATACAACAATTAAATTTATTTGAATCTAAATTTTTTTTACAGTAACTTAAGATTTTAAAAATATATTATTAAGATGTATGAATCACTAAATTCTTAACTCGAAACAAACTTAATTTAAATATATGCAAATTAAAAAGATTATTTTAAACCATCATATGTTTGTAATAATTCTAATGATGTGTGTCAACAATAGCTGTCCATGGTAGATTATTCAAGAGGTATTGCACCATCGGAACCACATAGTAAATTTTGTCCTTTTAAAAAAGTCTCCCGGAGAAAGATGTATTTTTTGTGCTTATAAGTAACCAAGGTCCTCATCTCCTAGCCAGTGTGGGATTAATTGGTGACATCATCATAGCCCTTCGGCTTAGATAGTTGCACATGGATGACGTACCTACAATAATCCATCATGTGTAATCATTCGGGTGAAACTCAATACATTTAAGAACGATCATTCATTATTTATATGAAATTTATATATAATATTGATGACAACATGTATTAATTAATTATTTGAACTAAACAAATTATCGGTATCCAACTAATTAACTATCATTGGTTTAACTCAAACTTATTTAATCTATTTTAATAATACCTTTAAATCATTATCAATTTTATACAAAAATTCAAATTCTTCCACATCTACTGAAATTTTCAACTTAATAATAAAATTGAAAAAAATATAAAATGTACTCATTAAATAAGCCATTATTTATTTCATTATAAAACATCTAAGTCATAAAATCAAACTCAATTTTATCAAATTACAAACAAATATAATTTTTTTAAAATCTCAAACAAACCCTAACATGTATAAATCATACATTCATATAATAAATTTATAAGGAAAAAAGCTATAAAACAAGTAAATATACAAACAAATTGCCTATACTACATCAGAATGCAAAAGACAATTACATTTTAAAAATGATTTATAAAAAAAATGGGTAATTTTGCTTATTTAATGTGGAGAATCTTTAGTTTTTTTAATCCAGAATAGAGATGCTGACATAATAAGTGTTGGGGTGACCAGATTTGTGATGATGAGGCATTGATTTGTGATAAAATGAGGGGTTGCTTTTTTCTTTTTTTACAGAAAAAATGAAAGAAGAAGACGAAATAGGAAAGGGGGAGACAAGGGGTCGATTGCCAAGTTATAACTTAAACACTACCGATGGATTTACTGACAAATAGTAGCGACATGTTAATTTAGTCTATAATACCGTCTACAATAATGACACATCATTTTTTTCATTCCATCATTTCCAACTGTAATTTCATCGGTATATACCAGTATAATTGTTTTGTTGGTGTATACCGAGGGACCTAACGAGGAAATATTTCATTGGTAAATATCATTTTAATTTACCAATGATTAAAATTTTGTTGGTAATTCCATTTATGTTTGCCAATGTTCTACTAGTGGGTGGCGTCATCATAGCTTCCATACGAGGGGCTTGGGTAATCGCACGTGGTTGATGTTCCCATAAGAAAACACCAATAATAATGTGTACTCACATCTACACATGATAGCCCCCCAAAAAGTATTGTTCTACTGGAATGTCCACATAACAGATTTTATCCTTTTACAAGGCACCTCATGGAGAGATAAATGCCTTTTGATTAAATTAATCAAGTCATGAATTTACCTTTCTAGTTAACCACCTGAAATAAAATCAATTTTAGATTGATTTTTTCAAAACCTAATTTAGCTGGCTAGTTATAGGTTGACCCTCTTTCGCAAGCTTTTATATATATATATATATATATATATAAAAGCCTCCAGCGTCATTTCATATCCTTAACGATTAATTATTTTGGTTGCCGTGTTAAATATTTAAGATGTTAACTAGTGGAGTAAAGATTTGAAATTTATTATGTTTGATTTTCGTGTAGTGGGCTTCAAATTGTATAAGGATATGCACCTTTCTTGCTTTATGCCACCCATACTTGCCTATATATTCATAAAGAGTTGATAGATAGATTGTTTTTACTATAAATTCAGAGGACATGGTAATAGCAATTGATCTATGTGCTTTCCCTTAACAATGTCGAGTCGTGTTCTAACTGTCAATCCAAAATATAAAGGCAAGATTACGCAATCAAATCTGGCAATAACATCTAATATATGTATATATTGCATGCGGCCATGCTTATATTTCAATAAAAGCAAAAGCTAGCTAGCTAGCGAGTAAATCTGCAATACCACGCTTCAGAAGGAGGTTGTCATTTCTAACTTTCTGTTCGAAGAGTTAATTGATCAAGTAATTATCAATAATTTTGGCTGTAATAGTTATGTTTTTATTTCATATGGGGATTCTTTATTTTTTTTTGGTAGTGTGTTGGGTTGTATTGAAAGTAATTCAATTAGCACTTGTTAGGCTTACCATTTTAATTTAATTTTTTTTCCTTAATTTTGAATCTCTCTCGCGTATGAAACGAGTTTCATATGAAGGTGCACGCACAAAAACAATGCATTAATTAGGTTTGAAAAGGAGAACAATAAACTCAGCTATCGTTCTTGTGGGCAAGAATTCAGACAGTAGAAATTAAGGAAAATAGGACTCGGAGGGAGGTGGTGCATGCACAGAATTAATTGGTGTGTGAAACCTTTGAAAAATCGCTTAGTAAATTTGTTTCTATTGTCCTTTTCAATAAAATTCAATTCATCTTTTGCTAGTTTTTCAAGTGAAGCCAAGTCAAAGTACTAGACTAAATGCAAGGTAGAAATGGAATTACTCACGCTATTAATTTAATTTGTATGCCTTAATTTTCAACTGGGATATCGATTTACAAATTAAAGAGAAGAAAAAAAAGAAGAAAATAATTTGAAGTAAATCATCAACCTGTATATATATTTGCGTGTTGGATCAATAATTTGGCTATGGATAATTATATACAGCTGCCCACCTGCATGGCCAAGGAGCAGGAAGGAAGTAGGCGTCTGGGTTAAATGAAAACATGGAAGTTTGCGATCAGGCCATAACAGAGAAAAACCCCATTCAATGTGGTTGCCAGCTAAAACAGATAACCCTAGGAAAGAGGTCCCCCTCCTGTGCAATATTTGCTATATTTAGAAACTGTGAAAGGACCCCACATGAAGATTTTGGACTTTCTTGATGGCTTTGGGAATTATTAAGGTCTACAGTGGCCCCCCTCCCTCAAATATTGCAAAAAAAACCAGTGCTATAGATAGCAAATCTTTATCCCCACCATCCCATTTATCAAGAAATTCAATGAACTTCGATCTCTTAACTACAAAGATGCTTCATGAGATTCTCAACCAAAACCTTTTACTATTTTCGGCTGACAAAGCCCTGTATTCCGTACAAGACATAAATGGCGTTGGATGTGTCCACCTTATCAATGGTGCCCATTCCCATCCCTTCAAGATAAGAAGATACATCCCCTTCAAGTTTTGATCTCTTAATTGGAAGTTTCAAATTGCCTAGCACAACACGATTTCCCTTTTATGTTAAAGAGACGCTCGCCTGATTAACGTGGCTTTGAATGGCAGGTCTTAACTGGCTAATGATCAACAGAACTTCTGGGGACATGATTTTAGAGAAAAGTAAATCTTACATTACACAAAAGGCATAGTTTTACTTCCAAGGGGAGATTTATACACATTCTTCAAGAAAAATACAAAGATGAGGGTGATTTTGAACAGATTATAATCTTTGGAAGGCCATATATAGCCCCTGCTAGCGGTTCTCTGAATCCATAATTGATATGCTATAGTTGAGCAATGAGCTTTTTCGTGAAATAGTGTTGAATTCCTAGGCGATACACTGAAAACAATGATAGCGAAATTGTGTTTTATAACATCAAAGTGTAACCAGCACTGTTACGCAATCTCAGTGTTTGACTTGCCGAATATATATACAAGGTGGATACAATAATTTTACAATAGAGGGAACACCAACGCAGAGCTCACATGGCAAAAAAAAGTAGGTGAGCTTGTGAAAGTAGGTTTAGACTCATGAATTTTATCGCCATATGACTTGGAATTATTAAAATTAATCTGGTCAAAAGTTATTGGGATTATAAATCCCCAATAAAAACATAAACCATTCAAGGGAAGCAAAATTAGGCATACAATATAGCATTGGATATGGTATTGTTAAACAATAAGTCATTGAGGAGAGTCAAACCCTAATTTAAGCAGGAATTAAAGCATAAACAAATAGTACAGGGGGGAAGTGGCAACCCTCGCTACCCTCTCCCCCTGAATATGTCAAGAGTCTGCTGCAAACTTCAAGGGATACTTAAATTGACTTATGATCTCCTAACCTAATTAACTGCAACAATTTCCAAGCCTTCAGCAAGTATATATACATTGGCTTAGCTAACACTTCATATTCTAGCTTGTACACCTTCAAGCTTAGTTGACCAAAGGCTTAATTTAAAAAAGTCAACCAGAAAATAATGTAATGGGTTACATTTATATATTGGATGGTTCAAATTAACGAGTAAAAAACTTTTCAATGCAGGGAAGATGCAATGAATGTGATGCTGTTGGTCCTCAATCATTATCATCATAATAAGGAAATCATAATCTATTTCTAGAATAATTATATCGAAATCATCGATCTCTTTCTCAGAAAACTATTTGTTAAATGATAATTAAATTTAATTTAAATACACACCACATTCAAAACATTTGCCAAAGAAATTAAACTGCAGTTCCCACGCCTTCTTTCCCACAAGAAGAAGAAACTGAACATAAATTTTTTTTTTTTTCTGGTAGAAGATGAAGATGACTTTATATATTGACTAGACTGAAACACAAAGCTCATGAAACAACAACAACGTTATTAAAGCCTATGCCTTTCAGTAATGAAAAGTCTTATTGCATGCTGATGCTATAATTAGCTGCTATTAATTTCCTAGCAGCCCCCTTGCATGATAAAATCAAATTATTCCCCATACAAAATGCATATGGCTAGCTAGCTCCAGCTTAAAAAAAACTGGTATGCATATTAATAATTGCAACAAGATGATTTTTGAACGACGAGTAAAGAAGGGAGCATGCATGAAAGTAACCTGTAGCAGACAACATCAAGCCGACACACAGTACTTCAATCTTCGTATGTTTGTGTCGACCATGAAGTTGCTGCAACTCATTGCTGTTTTCTTCTGGAACTCAAAACGAAAGAAGAAAAAATATTAAATTTATTTTTCTTTATGTTATACTTGACAGTATCTAGAATACCTTGATTGCATCGATCGGGTGACCTAAATCTACATCAAACATTAGAAATCATTGGTATTCTTATTTAGATATAAAAAAACACCATGCTAGGTAGACTGCAAAAGAAGATTGATATCAGCATAGCAAAAAGAGGTTCTACACTTACGAATTAGAGATAAAATCTCTTAACTAAATATCCCAAGAAACATGTAATTAAGTATGAACTAGATTAATCATCTATATATAATTATGGATATAAGTATACTTTCACAACAGCCAGCATTACAGGTAAATTTGCTTGACATCCTGGTGTTCATATGATTTACATTAATATCAGTGGTCGGTATGAGTACCACACATATATGGAATTTTTTATCACGAATATACTCTTATTCGTGATAAAAATTAATGCGAGTCAATGCCATACGTGTCCTGTCAAGAATCTTGTATGTTTTGGGAAGCAAATTTCTCTAATCAACACCACACACACACACATATAATTAAGCTGATCAAGTGTACTTTTCGAACTAGAACTTAGGGTTTCCTTTGGTATACGTTGTCATTTTCAGGCTGGAAATGTCGACTGTGCCAAAGATAAGAGTTGGTGAAAATCCTAACAATTTGAATGG
>Ga0325405_1005441_pt1 | contig 12949 bp, 8 predicted proteins | sample PopdelMetagenome_21_FD_205663 | JGI IMG/M metagenome (GOLD analysis project Ga0325405, IMG submission 205663) | Populus deltoides microbial communities from Bellville, Georgia, United States - Xylem-Control-R2 | ecosystem: Host-associated > Plants > Phyllosphere > Stem > Wood/Secondary xylem... | reverse complement strand
AATTGAGTTTCATAAATAAAAGTGTAGTGATTGATTTTTTTTTTAACAAAAAAAGTGAGATCACTAATAACTTATTCAGTATATGACTCTCTTCAGGAATTATGATGTGACCGTATAAGTGATTGAATAGTGTAATATCACAAATTTCTTACATGATTTTGGTCATATATAATTTATTTTTTGAAATATTGTAAAAAAAATAACTTATTTTTGTGTAAAACCAATGCTGATTAAGTTTACTTTATAGGTTAACCTACAATCAATTTAAAACTCAAATAAAACCTAGTTTAATTTTTATTTTTTTTAAATGACATTATTTAACTTCAAAAAATATTAAAACAATCAAGTTAATCCAAGCAACTCGTAACAAGAAATGGAAGGTTTTATAACTATTTAGTAAAAAAAACAAGAAAGAACAAGAAAAGGTGAAGTCATCAATAACTTAAGTCATCATTGTAATAAGAAAATTCAAAGAATGAGCATCAAAGTGAAAAAAGTACTAAAAATAGGTGACGGGTTCAAAGTTACTATAAAAAGTTTACTTAATTTTTACAAAGGCAATTGCTTGAAATCAGGGGTAAAATTATAAAAAAAAATCAAAGTTTAGGGTTAGTATGGGGTTAAATTGAAGAAATTCACAACTAATAACCTTTTTGAAAAATGCACTAAGCTTCGTGAACTTAATTCAGCTGAAGACAGGGGTGAAATTGAAGAAATTAAAAATTTAATGTTCAATTGATGGTCAATTTGAATAAATCCAAGACCAAGGATCAAAATAAAAAAAACATTAAAATTCAAGGTTGATGTTGAAGTTTGGCAGGGAAAAAATTGCATGAAATTAAAAGTTTCAGACCAATTAGGAATGCAATTAAAAGAAATTATAAGTCGAGGGACTAAATTAAACTTTAATCAAATCCCTAAAATTAAAACCTTAAAAGCCAAAATGACATTGTTTCATTTAAGTGAAATAACACATATTAACTAAAACAACCTTATTTTGACCAAACAGTACAAAAAAACCCAAATAAACGAGGTTTATTCTAAAAGCATTGTTATTTTTTGATGTTAATGATTGTCTTCCTAGAAAGGTGACTATATACCTAGAAAATCCCAAAGAACAAGAATGATGACTCCACTAACTCTAAGATTAAATTTATAATTTTATTATACATCAAAATATGAAATGCCTGAAAAAATCATTGATCGGAGCTAAATAATTTTGTACTTTTAAGAGTAGCAAAGTAATTTTATTATACATCAACATGATATTTTACAACAAAACCTCTAAACAATTATCAAATAACAAATGAACTAAAGAAAACCATGATAAATAGTTTTTTTAAAAGTAAAATTATCATTTTACTATTACCACTGACGATGAATAAAAACATATTTAGGCCCCGTTTGTTTGCTGAAAAGTAGTTTTTTTTTTTAAAGTGAATTTCAGAAAAGTAAATTATTTTCTAATGTTTAGTAGTGTAATGAAAAATAAGTTGGAAAACACTTTCCAGTGTTTGGTTATGTTATGGAAAATGAGCTGGAAAATAACTTATTAATATTTTATTTTTTTCAAGTTTATTAAAATAATGAGGAACAAATTTTACAAATTAAAAAGTTGAATGAGAATGAAATTGAAAAAAAATATATAATTTCATAAATTATCTCAAATAAAATAAAAAATAATAAAAATAATATAGATCAAATCTAAAAAATAAAAAAATTAAAAGATGAAAAAAATAAAATAATAATAATTAACATTTCATAAATTATTTCAAATAAAATAAGTAACAATCAAAAGAATGAGGACCAAATTTGATAGATAAAAAATTTTAATTAAAAAATAATAAGAAAAAAAAAATAACAATTATAAAAATAAGAACCAAAATTAATATAAAAATTAAATTCTAATAGATGAAATTGAAAAAAAAATATTCAATATATATATATATAGGAATTAAAAGTTTGAGGACCAAATTTGATATAATCAGCAAATAATATGATATTTTTAAATTATTCACAATTTCCGGAAATTGTTTTCCGCCCAAAATAAAAGGAAAACACTTTCCTGAAAATCAAGATAAATTTTTCTTTGATAAAAAAATGTTTTTCATTAATCAATTTTTCTAATAACAATTAAATACAAAAAAATTTAAAATTTTTTAAAAATAACTAATTTTAAAGAAACAAACACGTTCTGAAAGACAAAAACGATCCGCTTTATAGCTGTTCTTGTAATTTTAGTGCAGGAGTGGTGGATATAAGAGGTTAGTGGGCTAATCTATAGAGCCGTCCTGAATCATAAATGTGGAGAGCCAGCCCAACCTCATAGTTTTTGGTTGTCAGATTGGCACAAGGTCCCCGGGCTACCCTTGATCGGGAGTAAGCACTGATGTGATGACACGAGTTTAGCAACGAAGTCAGAAATCATCTGAGCACAAGCGCCTCCACTAGTTAAGGCAGGTAGATATGGGGAATCGAGTAATTTAGATTTATAGGTTTTTGTACAGACATCACTTTGAAAAGACTGTCAGAGAGAGAGCTCCACCTATGAGTGTGAACATTACTGTTGAAGAAGATATTGGCTGGATTTTACTTGGAGGATTAGCAAAGAGATTGAAACGTGGTTGAAACGTGGCTTTTGTGGGGGCATGGAAACTAGCTTTTTTAAGCTTTTCCCTTTGAACCTGCCGATCACTGTAACCAGCACCAAAAGAAATGTCAAAGCTTGTCGTTTAGCAGATAGAACAATCGCTATATTCTACCGAGCACTAGCAAATGGCCATTCCGGGAGCATATATATATAATGCTCCTTCGTAGATGTTTTCATGTTTTTTGAGGCCATCTTGTCATCGTACAAGCATGGCTCTTTTATGGCTAGAACATGATCACCATTTTCATTCTCAATCATCATATTTCACGTGATTCCTGTACCATAGACCGGAATACAATGGATGGTGTTTTTCTCTTTTAGCTAGTTTTTTTTTTTTTTTTTCCTATCATTGATTTCAATTGCTAGATCTATTCTTAGATCAGTTTGTATATAGTATATCATGACTAAATTCTTTTGAAATCAATCATCAAACACGGGATTGGAACAATTGGCATAGAGTTAGTGGATGATTATTTTCTAGATACCATCATTGCTTTTTTTCTTTTTTCTTTTTTCTGGGAAAAGAAGTTCACGGCCCGTGAACCTTCTACCTCGATGCAGCATTGTTCCGTCAAAGTTTTCATCAATTGCAGAAAATTCCCCACTCCTGCCTCTGATTGGAGCCTAGGATGTGTCTCAGTCTTAGTTTGGCTTCTTTTAGAACCAACTAACGATCATCATCTTGGTAAGCTATTACCTCAAATATTAGCTAATGAAATGCGAGCCTCTTCTCTGGCAGATTCCTTCTTTTGCCTCTCAGCTTACATGGCAGTTGCCGCTGAAAACCCCACTTCCCTTCCGACTTGCATGTGTAACCACTATATTCATCCTCCCAGCCTCTGTTTAATACAAATCGAAAATTGATGACAGGAGGGACCAAATGTCTTACAATATCCATAATCTTCTCCATAATATCAGGTCTGAGTTACTGTTAACCTAAATAACCTATAAATTGTTCGCAGTCGAAACTTGGAAATAATTGAAATACACTTCCATTCTTTTCTAAACTAATCAAAAGTGCTAAACAAAAAACTACTGTTTTGAGATTTCTGAGCACTCGTGAAGGAATCAACCTCCCTGGGCACAAGAAAGTGAAAGAACGAAAGGGACAAGAGAAGCGTGAAACGTTGTCTCCCTGTACCTCCCGTCTCCTCTCCTGTGGTACGTCTGCCTAATGATATAGATTGTAGACCTATATATCACTCTTTCACCTCTTTATTTACTTATCTGATATCTGTATGTCATCTGTTAAGGGAATAAAGGCACCACCAAACATTATCGTCCTTTTAATCCAATAGAGTGGAGTGGCAGACGATAGTCTTGTTTTGACCAAGAGAAAAAAAAGGAATCCTTAGTGCGTTTTATATGCAGATGTGACTGGGTTGGGATGAATTGTCCAGGTATCATAGAAAATTGGCATGGGAGGAGACAAAAAAAACTGGCTTTTGTCTTAATCCATGTGTGCTTTTTTCTTATTACACACTCTACTTCAATGAGCACTACATGTCTTTCATAGAGGAATTGCTTTTACGTGTAAAACATAAACTATCATCAGTCTTTATGAAAATTTCGTAGGGGTGGGTTGTCTTCACATATCTTTTCTAAAATTTTCCTTTCTTTCCCAAACATGTCATCCTTTTTGCCCCCACATTAGTGATTATGAACCACAATTGAATTTCATGAATGACCTATCTAATTAACTATGACCAGATGCTATTATACACCCGCACATTTTGCACCCCTCATTACCTAGAAAAACCTAAAACATAGATATTAAACCTCATTCCTCGTACCGAACCCCTGACTTTGGAGGTTAATTTGTTAGTTGCTAATCTAAAATCAGACTAAAATCAAGTTTTATTTTAACCCAATCAAACTTAAATAAAATCCATTAAATTATAAGATTGATTCAATCAAATCCGTTCAGACCTCGATATGAGACCAGACGCAATCAAATTTAAGGATATTTTTTTTTTAATTCTAGTTCAAAATAATATCATTTTATTTGAAAAACACAAAATCATGTTATTTTAGGTTATCCCATGAACACAAAATCCTAGCCTTGAATCTTGTTAAACAATAGGCCGGGTCCTCTAAGGAATACGAAAAGCATCGTAGTTGGACCCAGCTAGTTAAGATTTTGACAGGCATATAACCATTTACGCGCACGAGCACTGGTCAGCAAATGACTGCTATCGGATACCAATCCTTTTGATCCCAAATGATTATATAAAGCTTAGCTTCTACTACCAATCAGAGTTTAACCAGTCCGGGTTTGAACTCAGGACTCGGTAGCTAGGGCGTTTGGTTACATCGAGCCAGCAGGCTAGTGTCACCCTCTCGAAGATCATTAAAGCAGCTTGCTCTTGTCAGAGGGAGGAGTTAAATAACCTGGAACTCAATTTTAGCTAGCCTGGCTGGCTATCAAGAGTCTCTGCACACAGGCGGCTATGTCAACCTAAGCACAGCAGTATGCATCCACGTCATCAGTAGGTCCGATCCCGGGAACTGGCAGCCTTTCAAGCTTGCCAAACTGATTCTTGTGTATTAAAATCAAGTTTGAAAGTGCTGCGCTATTGTAGTATTACAGACAACTATAGATGTTTGCTTTCTCAAGTTTTGCATTATAATAGCCTTTTCGACTGAGGCTTGAAAAAAAAACAAATCTAAAAAAATTATAAATTATAGTTTTTAATTAACTAGAATTTTAAAAAAGTTTTAAATCTATGATTAAAACAAAAACACAGAAAGCACAACACCATGCCACAGAACACATTTAATAAAGCACAACTAGGCGACCCACCTCGCTTGTCTCTAGGGCTCGCCTTATCTTCTTCTCCAAATAAGATAAAAATCTGAGGAAACATTGGTCGACAGATGAAGCTGTTCATGACAGAATCCTCAACCATGCTTCTTTTGGGATCGATCCTAACACTGTTTAGTGGAAAGAAAGCTGGACGTGTGGATAAGACGGAGAGAATGAGCTATTTTTCCATCTAAACAAAGAAAAAGAAATCTCCCGTTGCTATGTCTTATATGGTAACTACTAGTTCCATTCTAAAAATGATATCTTGAATCTCTGTTCCAGGATCGTTATAATAATAGAGGTTTCTTCAGATTGGTTTCAAATAATCATGGGGTGTTTTTTTTTCCTTAAAACAAATAGAAAAAACTTATATAAAAAAAAGATTCTGTTTCCAAAAATATAAAAAGACAAACTTTTTGAAAACCAAATAATGGTTGGAAGAAAAAAAAACTTGAGATACTGTTGTTGGTTTTGTTTTTTTCTTTCTCAATAATAGAATCCAAACAAATAAATTTTTTATTTCTATTTTCAAAAAATTGAAATAATAATAGAAAATAGAAAAACAAACGATACCGGACAATCATAAATGAGTGGATTGATGCTTATTTTTCTCCATCATCTAATCCTTTCATCTGCTCTCTCAGTTCTTCACCATTACTCATCCTTTCAGCCAAACAAAAAGGAAAATAACACATCATCCCCCACTACCTCCTGTCATGGCAAGTTGAGCAATGGCTGAGGCAATAACTTGCACTGTGATTTGCCAATTGGAGAGCCCTAAAATTGATTCGGCCGCATTCTATCCAGGGTAGTAAAAAAGTTCCTTGTGCTTCTCATCTTGAATATTTTTCTTATTTTGATAAGGAATCTGTACTGGCCTTGTGGCCATCCAGAGGAAGAAGATTGGTACAATTATGGATGATTGTACATGTTCCATCATGTGTCATATCAAGAAAAAAATGAGCATATAAATTATTCAGAATTTATTAATATTTTTTCCAACAACAATAGATTAAATTATTATTCAGAACTGTTTTTAATCTTTATTAACGTATTGATCCAACATGGCAATTTAATTGTGAACTCGAAATCTCTGTCTCTATACTTACTAATAGGAAAGAATAACATCATGGCAGTTTTGATGTCAATGTATTAAAATCAATAAGAATAATCAATTAATGCACTTTCGTTGTCATGGAAAACTCTTTTATAATTTATTAAACCCGATCTGGAGATCCAATCAACTTGAATGGTTATTTTTAATAAGTTGATTGAAACAAAAATTGTTTTTTTAAATTTTAAACGCAATGCTTAAGGATAAATTTAGAAACAAATTAATAACAAAAAAAATCTCAAAAGATTAAAAAAAAAAATCATTATTTTAGTCCATAATAAATCCTTTTTCACCGTAAAATGAAATATTTATTAGAGGTGTCATTGCAAATGTTGAATTATCAGTGTTGTTGTTTTTTATAATGTTTCTACCATTGTATGATTAAGGTGTTGTTGTTATGAAACTTGGTTTGTCCTGCTTGTTACCGGTTTTAATTTGCTGTTTTCAAGAGGACATACCATGTGTAATGTGTCCCTGTTGTGTTGGTTGCTTACGTATGGGTTGTCAAAGACTTGTAGTTGCGTACCCTATAACAAATATTTTCTTTACTTTTATTGCAATTGCTGAGAATGCTTTTAAGTTGTTATTTATTGTAGCCTATTAAACATAAGACTATTAGGTGAAATAATTAGGTTTTAAATGTTCGGTAGATTGTTGTTGTAATGTATGTTCACAGGAGTTTCATTTCCTGCCTATATAATTCAGCATTTTAATAAAGTAGAACACATCACTTTGAACTAGGGCTAAGCATTTTCGGTTCGGTTCGGTTTTGGACCAAAATAAACAACTAAACCAGTTTTTTTAGTTTTGGAACCGAACTGAACTGAAAACCAGTTCAAACCGATTAATTTCGGTTCGGGTTTTTTCCCTTCCAAACCGATTCAAACTGAAATTACTCCGGTTGAGTTTTTTCTGGGCATTTTTCAACACTTCTGTTTTGTACTTGCTTTCATTTTCTAGAAAATCAACTTCAATTTTTGTTTTGATAGATCCTTGCTCAGAAGTTAAACCCAGCAAAAAAATACACAAAACAAAACAAAAAAGATATCCCTGGCTGTGACTGCTTTCTTTGCAGTTAGGTTAGCTAGTCCGTTCTTTCCTGTTCTTCAAGCCCAATGAGCTTAAAGTGCTGTTACACCCCTTCAATTAGAATAGATCTTGATTTAGTGTCCTTTCTTTCTGGGTTTTGGAATTTCCTGAAAAGTGTGAAATAAGAGTGGTTAGAAGTAGGAATCGTTGGAACTAGATGAAAGCCTAGGATAGCCTCAAGAAGCGATGTCAAACACTACTTACAAAATTTTGTAATAGGATAACCTCAAGACTGGAATTCTTAAACCTTTCTTTGCATATTCCCGCGTCGTCTAAGATGAGAGATGAGAGACAGAGAACATGGAGGAGAAGGAAACAGATTTGAGAGATGAGAGATGAGAGATGAGAGGCAGAGAGCATGGAGAAGAAGACAGTTTTGACTCAGAGAGCATGGAGCATGGAGAAGAAGACAATGCACAAAACTTTTGAGAGATGAGTGGCAGAGAGAAGGGAGAGGAGGCGGCTGAGAAAGTGAGAATAGTGATTTAAGTTTAGGGTTAGAAAATATGTTATTTATACTCTTTTTTTTTCAAGAGCCAGCTTAGTTGAACCGGGCCGGTTCGGTTCGGTTCAATCGGTTTCAGACTTTAAAAACCGAAACCGAACCAAACCGGAAATATTTTATGATTTTCTAATCGGGTTTTTTTTACGGTTCAGTTTTTTTGGTTTTTTTTTTCGGTTTTCTCTGTTTTTTGGTTTTTTTGCTCACCCCTACTTTGAACATCATTTATGGTATAACTCATCTTCTTTAACTCTCTTAAGGAATTTTCATTAAAGTATATCAGCCGACATCTTTTGTTGTAGTAAGTTGTTTTCCTTTCATTATATATTCTTGCTTTAGGTACATGAAATTTCATAATAACAATATTGTAAGTTTCAGCACAAAAAAATATAAATTATTGCCTGATTACATATTGGTTTTAAGACACATATAAAATGTTTAAGGTTTTTGGATGAGATGGCTTTTAATGTATAGATATGTTTTGATAAATAAATGAAATTGGTTAGAATAATGTACAAAGTGTATTTTTGTTCTAAATTTAAAAGGGGTTAATAAAAATTAAAAATTATATTTGTTATACAAGTAATGAGATTTATTAAAGGTGTGAAGGTAGAGCTTGTAACACCTCCACATTTATAAAAACAAATAATATGTTATTCTTTGATTATAATTATTTAATTTAAATTATGGATATGGATATAAATTGGTTTAATGACCTTTTTGACGGAGATTATGAAAATGTCATGAACAATGTCACTCAATATGTTTCACATGGCTGTAGTGGTAGGAATAATGTAAGGCTTATCGGTTATAGTAATGGTGATGCTAATGAAAAATGTCATGAACAATGTCGTTCAATATGTTTCACATGGCTGCAGTGGTAGGAATAGTGTAAGTCATATGGCTTCTAGTAGTGGTGATGCTAATGATAGCAATTGCAAGTAATGATGACGATGACAATAACAATGATGACAGTAACGAAGACGATGAAGGTGATTCATTTTGGCGTAGAGAATTTGATCTTTGAAACTAGTATTGTGCACAGTAGGTGCACTTGCAATGTATTGCAATTACTACATCTATAAAGAGCCCTATATGATTTTGTACAACACAGGAATATAGTGGTCGAATGAAATTTTAAATGGGTATTGGGTATATTATGTAAATATGTTTAAGATGAATGCAATGACATTTCAGAATCTTTATTTTGAATTAGAAGTACAAAATGAACTAAAATTGTTAAGGAGGATGAGTGTTATAAAGAAAGTTGGCATGTTTCTTTATATTTTAACGTTGAGTGCTTCTAATAAGAAGATCCATGAGAGATTTCAACAATATAGTGAAACCCTGAGTAGGTATTGCAATGAATTTCTGAAGGCTATGTGTTTGCTAGTAGTTGAAATTATCAAACTAGTTGATCCAAAATTTTTAACTACACCACGAGAAATCACCATGAACCCGAGATATATGCCACATTTTAAGAAAACATTGAATATTATTAGTGATTGAATATATTTGTTGTTCCAGTTTCATTATATAATTCATTTCGAAGTTAACTTACAATAACTAATTTAGATTATTTTTTTCGAATCGTATAGTAACAATTAATGACTCAAATGTTTGTACTTGTGTGTCATAGGAAAATCAAATACCTAATTTTATGCCATAAGATTTTTATGTGATGTTGTTCTATGATCACAAACATATAGAGGCAACATGACTTCTTATATGGATTGTGTTCATGATGAAATTGCTTAAGTTTGATGAGAGAATTGTGGAATTTTTAAATTTACAAGTAGGTAATCTTAAATATGTATTAATTGTTCAATGTCATGTTTGGAAGAAATTAATATTTTATTTAGTCATTTCATGTCTAACCACAATCTTAACTACAATTTTAACTAAACATTAATGACATGCTTTGGATGAAGAAACAATTTGAACCATAATTTTTATCAAACAAATAATTCAGATATGCTAGCTATGTAAAAAAGTAATTTTTTATAAATTATTTTTCTCTAATTACAACCATAGAAGCAACACAACACCACACATAATCTGAAGCGATTTTATTTATTTTTCTTAATTTTAGTTTAATTTTTAAAAAAATTGGGTGTGAAAAATGTTAATTTGAATTTGTTTTGTATCAGAGTTAATTTGTATTTAAAATTTCGATATATATACACAGTAGTACATTTATGAAGAGAACCAAGTCAATCAGAAAGAAACATCATTTCATCCCCTGTTACTCCTAGTGCTGTTTTCCCTGTCAAAGCATGTGGTCATCGCCAGGAGCAAATATTGATAACAACAACACGAGCAACAGTAAAGTCTCTGGCAATTCTCCTTCAAAATGCTTTTCCTCTACATGTTCTTCTCCTTCACCTTTCTCTCCTTCTCCTCCAATACCAAACCAATCAATGAACGGAGCCTCAATGGAAGAAGTTTGGGATGACATAAACCTAGCTTCTCTTCATGATCATTCAAATACTAACACAAGCAGCAACACCAACCACCATTCTTTTAATGGTATGGTCTTTCAAGATTTCTTGGCTAGACCTTCCAATAAAGACACATCAACAAGGGCTGCCTCTAAGGAACCCTCCTCTGGCGGGGGTAACAGTTTCTTGAAGAAATCTTTAGGGCCACCCCCAGCTACCATGCTGAGTTTGAATTCTGGGTCTGATCATTTTCATTATCTGGAAAGCAGTGATACTGTCCCTGTGAGGCCAAATCCACAAATGCATGGTCATGCCAATGGTGGCACAATAAGTTTTGATTCTTCTCTCGATTCCCCCTTTGATGCCTTGGGTTCTTCTTCAGCGTTCCTTTCCATTTGCAAAAAAAGGCCTCAAGAAAACGGTGATGTCTCTGGCGGCGATCGGAGGCACAAGCGCATGATCAAGAACAGAGAATCTGCAGCTCGGTCCCGGGCTAGAAAGCAGGAATCTAGCTCTCCTTTTGAAAATTTGTTTTTAGTGAAATTTAATGATTATAGAATGTTAATGTTTTATCTTTTACTAATTTTGCAGGCTTACACAGTTGAGTTGGAACGTGAAGCTGCTCATTTAGCACAAGAGAATGCCAAGCTTAGAAGGCAGCAAGAAAGGGTCAGTACTGTAGAAGAGGAGTGTTTGTTTCCTGATTTGGAATGTTGCTAATTTACACAAACCAAGAGATTACGTCATAGACTGTGAATTTCTTATGCATATTTGTGTTTGCAGTTCTTGGCAGCAGCTCCTGCTCAGCTACCAAAAAAAAAAACCCTCTATAGAACCTCAACAGCTCCATTTTGAGAATACATTAATCCCACTTGCTCTATTCACCCATCTTTCTGGCTTCCCAAATTTATCCTTAAAGGAGAGTGAGATGTTTCCAATGTAATATTGCAATGGGCTTTTGCTGTTGTGTTAGATACATCTCAATCAAGCGGCTGTGGTGACAGGAGGACAAACAAAAGCTAGGAAAGTGGTAAGGACAAAATAAAGTTGCATGGATTGGAAGCCGCAGGACCAGTGGAGGGTTCTTATTTTTGTTTGCTTTAACTATTCCTCGACTCTCTTGTCTTCTTTCCCATTTCTGCTTTTATGCTTCTTCCCACTAAAGACGCTGGGATGTTGGGACAGATAAATGCGAGTGAAATAGCATTTTCTAGTCTTTTTGCCTATAAATATGCATCTCCGTTTGGCTATCGTTATCACTGTCTCTTCTAACGTAATCTCTTCGCTCTTATTAGTATTTCCTCGAACCCCCTTTTCAGTGCTCGCTTTTCCTATCATAATTTATCGATTTCAACATCTTTTATGGATCTTTCACAGAGCTTTGTGTTTTCCATCTTTTCGTTTTTCTGTGATTCCAAACAATCTTGCAATTTAGTGCTGTTTAATTGAAGAATCTGGCATTCAAATGTGAAGGAGGCAGTGGGTTAATTTCATTCAAATGAATAGGAATAGGATACTTCCATTGCTTTGCCCCTTATTTTCCCAGAAAGAGGGCGCAACAGAAAGGAGTCTGCGACACCTCTGTTCCATCGTTCAAGCTTCAAACAACTATTGTTGACACAGTAAGGACCGTTTCATTGCGTTGGCCATGTTGTAAGATGTGGGTCAGCATGAGACCAAAGCAAATTGACATCTAGCTTGAACATTCCACATAAAGCATCAGCAACTTTCTTGTGATGCTACAGCCTACAGCTAATATCAACTGAAAATTATAATTGAAAATGCCTTTATAAAGAAGTTTATGATTTTTTTTTAAAATTAGTACAAATAATTTAAAATGATAGGGGAACAACATCATTGAAAAAAAGATGGGCGAAGTGGTATAGTTTGTTTGTACATATCATGGTTAAAGAACATGATTTTTACTATTCAGAATAAAAAAATCATCAAGACTATGAAATTTAAATTATAATATTATTGATATTATCAGAAAAATATAAATTTAACAATATAAAAGAAGGTTATCAACACTGATATGAGCAAGTTATACTTTCCGTTTAAAAATAAAGAGGCTAAATATAAATTTAAAGAGTGACTCACTTGTTTTTAGAGATAAGTATAACCCATTTGAATCACTGTTGATAATCTTCTTTAATAATATTAGATTTATTTTATTTGGTGTTTTTCAAAGTTTTTTTTTAATTTTTCTTTATGCTCTCTCCTGTCCATTTAATATATTTTTATTGAATTTATTATATTTTGTATTGAATTTATTCTGAAACATGTAGAAGCTTTGTTATTATACCAAAAACAAATTTACTGTATTGTATTATTTCACTAGTTTTTT
>Ga0325405_1005435_pt1 | contig 12957 bp, 9 predicted proteins | sample PopdelMetagenome_21_FD_205663 | JGI IMG/M metagenome (GOLD analysis project Ga0325405, IMG submission 205663) | Populus deltoides microbial communities from Bellville, Georgia, United States - Xylem-Control-R2 | ecosystem: Host-associated > Plants > Phyllosphere > Stem > Wood/Secondary xylem... | reverse complement strand
TAATGCTCAGTATATATACACAATCTCTCTTAATGCGTCATAAAGACACTAATTAGGTCAGATAGGGTTGGTTTCCTTTCATTTGTCACTGTGCATAACTCTTCCAATTATGGGGTGCCAATAACTTCTAAGATCCAGCAATACCATATATCAGGTTGGAATTTAAGAGCAAGTTACAAAAAATCCTTTATCTTTTCTTTTCACGAATGAATGCAGTAATTGAAGTATGAGTGACCTATTTTACATCCACCCAAGTCATGGAATTCACTACAAAAGCCTGAAAAACATATAAATTAAAATCAATAAAGAGAGATGGGTCGGATTATTGCTGCTAATTCGTCAAATAAACTCTTGGCTTTCTGCAAATAAATTGTGACAGTATCATCATCTTGACGAAGATATTGAAATGAGCCATGTAATTGCATAATCCAAGAATTGGATGAAGAAGCAAGAGCGTGTTCTAGTGTGCTTCAAATACTAGCAGAAGTCGGACAATCAACCACAAGATCAAGGATATTCACAGACCATTTGATTAAAACAATGAGTTGCTTGGTAAGAGGGTTTTCATTTTTTAATTTGATCCTTTCCCTTCCACAATTACAATTAGATCACTAAAATTAAATGCATTTTTTTCCTTTTCCTTTTCCTTTTTATTTTTTTGAATTTTAAATTCTTTGGAAAAGATGTTGAAAATGACACGAATACGTCAAGAACATATTTTTTTGGGTTTTTGTTGTTTTTTTTCTATTTTTGAATTTTTTTCAAAAGATGGGGTAAAAAATTAGGTAGCAACAAATACCTCCTCTTTACAATACTTACGGAGCAAATACTTGTTAAGTGCTTGGCATAATAAGTTTGTAAAGACAAACAAATTGTTTTTTTCAAAACTAATCTTCTTAAAACTTTTAGTTCGGTTGACCTGAAACTCTGTTTTCGCAACAATCCCTTTCAACCAGAACTACGATCAGATTATGTACAACTTGGTTATCCTGATATCCCACTGTGACAATTTTCTTTAACCAGAACCAAAAGTTGCATTCAGCTTGGTCAACCTGAAATCTCAATCTAGAGACTCCCTTTAATTAGAACCAATAGCTTGGTCAACCTGAGATCCCAATCTGGCAATCCTCTTTAACTAGAACTAAAATATAAAAAACAACTCGGCTAACCTGAAATCCTTACCTAGCAATTTCCTTTAACAAAAACCAATAGCTTAGTCAACCTGAGATACCATCTGACGATCTCCTTTAACCAGAACCAAAATGTTGCATTCAGCTCAGTTAACCTGAAATCTCAATCTAGAGACCCCCTTTAATCAAAACCTTGGTCTTTTTTTTTTTTCCATCTCGGTCAACTTCTGATCCCATCTAGCGATCAACTTTAACTAGAACCAAAATGTTGCCTTCAGCTCAGTTAACCTAAAATCTCAATCTAGAGACCCCTTTAACTAGAATCTTAGTATTTGTTTTCAACTCGATTAATCTAAGATCTCATCTAGCGATCCCCTTTAACTAGAATCAAAATGTTATCTTCAACTCAGTCAACCTAAGATCCCATTTGATGATCCCTTTTAACCACAATCAAAATGTTGCCTTCAGCTTAGTTAACTTGAAATCTCCATCTAACACCCTTTAACCAGAACCTTGATTTTTATCCTCAACTCGGTCAACCTGAGAGAGCGATCCCATTTAACCAGAACTAAAATGTTTTTTACTTCTCGATCGTGGGGTTTTGAAAACTTGGTGCTTCCTAAAGATTCTTCTTGGTGATAGGGTTGGTCTTCTTCTCTTCTTGAGAATTTTCAAATAAAAGGATTCTTCTCATTTTTCTTTTTGATTGTAAGATTGAATTTCTTGGTGTTTTCTGATTGTAGGTTGATGTAAGATTTCCTGATCATGGGGTTTGAAAACTTGGTGCTTCTTGATTGCAGGGTTTACCTGAAGATTCTTCCTGATGACAATGTAGATCCTTTTCTTTTCTTAAGAATTTCCTAATAGTTGGGTTCTTCTCACTTTTCTTCTTGATTGCAGGGTTAAATTTCTTGGTATTTTTTGATTGTAGGGTTGACCTAAAATTTCCCGATCGTGGGGTTTGAAAACATAGTGCTTTTTAATTGCATGGTTGACCTGATACTTCCTGATAGCGGGGTTTGAAAATCCTGATTGTAGGGTTTTTGATTGCATGGTTGACATGATACTTCTCGATAGCGGGGTTTGAACTTGGCGCTTCCTGATAGTGGGGTTTGAACTTGGTGCTTCCTGATTGCAGGGTTGACCTGAAGATTCTTCATAATAATAGGGTTGATCTTCTCCTTTGAGAATTTCTTAATAACAGGGTTCTCCTCACTTTCTTTCCTAATTATAGGGTTTAACTGATATTTTCTAATTGTGGGGTTTGAACTTGGATTCCTTGCTATCAAGGATTCTTTCTTTGTCAGCTCTGATTCATCAAAATCTTGCTGGATTTCAATGAGGATCTTCATGAAAAATTCAAAAACATATATGCAATGATTTAGAGTTAGATGACATGTATGCATCCTTACCTGATTTGAAATGTAGGCCCCCTATTTGATGCTTCATTGTCATAGGCTGCGTTTGTTTGCTATCCAAAGCATTCTTAGTTTTTTTGATTCATCGGCTTAATTACCTTATGCCAATCCTTCACTTAAATATAAGTGCAATGCCCATCCTAAGTTGTTCACGAAGATTACTGCTCTCATTATTTATTAAAACTGACCATGCCCCCAAGTGTGGTATTACTTGCTTTATCATGAAGGGTTTAACAAATCATTCTGCTTTTTAGATTCTTTTAAGAATTGCCCTTTAATTAACTGTGTGCATCCTACTAACAATCATTAAAAGATTTTCTAGTGTCGACTTCTTCATGGATTGTCAATTAGCCATGAAGTTGCTTTCAGTTGAACCGTACTCTTCAAGCATATGTTATCATCAACCTTCATGGAACTGTTAAGTCATTCAGACAAGCAACAAAGGCTCATCGTTGTATGCTCAGTGTTCTTTTCAATGAATTCCTTTCCCCCATCTAATTAGATCATGAAAAGAAATGCATTGTCATCATCAATGATGTTTCTTTTATCACCTACATTCATGTGATGAAAGGCACCTTGAATCGATAGGTTTCAAAGTTGATTGTCCCATAACCAGTCTAGGTAGCATGTATCTTTCCAACATTTTTCCAAATGTACTCGTGTGATAACATCTCTTAAGAGTCATAACCATATTTTAGATGGTAAACCAAGATTTCAAACATGAAGATACCCCTTAAGTGCAATATTACTCTTAATTGTTGTTGGAGTTCATTAAATCATTAGTTGTCTTTGAGCAATATTGCCCTTAGTTGATCAGGTCATACTTATTTTGCAGTCTATCATCAAGAGGTATTTGTCATTGACATAGCTTTGATGAATTTCACTGATTTATCATTTGATTTTCCCACCAGCTAATCTAAATATTTCTTGTTTTTCTTCTCAGGGTCCACTATATTGTCCCCAATTACTCAACTTTTCAAGGATAATCAAGAAGTGTCAATGTAATTTTTATCAAGGATTTTGCAAACTTGGTCCATGGTTTTTTGCTCAAGAATTTTTTCTTGTTCTGGAATCAACTTGCACATTTCAAAGATCATGTATTCATGTCTATTCAAGTCTAAATGTTGAAATAAAATTAGAGAGATGTCAAGTTTTGAAAGTATTTTTTTTTTTGAAAATCAAGCTTCTTTGGTTAAAGACCCAACACATACCTTGTATTTTAAAAACAGAAATTGACCCGTTGTAAGTTTAAAATAGTTTTTCTATGGTTTTTTGTGTCATTTTTAATCTTTTAATTTGGGTATGTCATTTAATGACACGTGATGAGGTGACCTTTTATGGATTTAAAAAAATAGGAGGCTCGAGTCAAAACTCGAGGCTCTATCAAGAAAGATTGTCTCTTTTGAGCATCTATTTTATCAGCATGCATAATAACTAGTAACATAGTTCATGAAGCCACAAACCTTATGGAAAAAGCTCTTCATGTATTTGAAAACGCCATTTATCGGTCTAAATCGTTTGCTTGATTAAAAAGGGTTTCACATAATGCAGACTATGGTTCATGGTTACGAAAAAGGGAAATTCATACATTCAAAAGGTGTTTTAGGGTTTTAAAGACCTAGGATCACTTTTCTTCTGGCTCTTTTCTCTTGTGAAGTCGTCTTATAGACTTTGTTCTTATATACTCTCTTTCTTAAGGAAGAGTCTTGCTTCAGGATCTTTGCCTTAGTCTTAGAGCGTCATTTAACCATTATTTTCTTTTTTTTTCTATTTTTCCTTTTTCCTTTTCTTCTTGTTCCTTTTTTTCCCTTCCTCTTTCTAGAGTTTGCTCATATTTGTTTTTGCCCCTACAGTGTGGGGTGTGATCCTAGTTAGGGTTTCTTTTCAAAAGAAAGGTTTTATCAAGATCAAAATAGGACTACAAGGGATATAAGAATTGTGAAAGGAATAAAAAAAAGATAGCCTTTTCTCATTTTAAGCAAGGTTAGTTAAAATCAACAAATTTTAACCTCATTCAATATAATAATTTGGACTTGCAAAGAATCATGATTCGCGAGTCCATAACTACAGAATACACTACATGTCGGTATGCATACTATTAAAAATTAGGTACATGATGTGTGGTTCAATTTCATGTGTGAGTTCAAAATTGGTTTGGTCACCCCACATTGTTTACTATGCCATTTTAATGAACATCGATTTATTTTTGCAACCAAAACATTTTTAATCTTTCAGGATTAATTAACTTTAATTTCGCATATTGGAGTTTGATCAAAATATTTTGTCAGAATACCCTTTGAAAGAAAACATCTTTTTATTTCAAGACAATAATAAGACAAAGAACAAAGCACAATTCATTGAAGGTATGTGATGCACTCACAATATATGAAAACATATTGAACCAAAATATAATGCTTATTCTCTAAGTAGTTGCATATTATCTATGCCTTGTCAGCATTTTGCAAGCTATTGGTCATTGCTGAAGATAGGGATGACTATGTGGTAGGTACTTCCAAACTTGATACTTGAATTTTTAACAATTTTCAATCGAATGGCTTAGGACCCCATCACAATATTCACATCTCTCGTATGGATTATACCACCTAGAAAATAATGGTTGTATGAGATTTGATGGAGTTAGGGTAACAAGCTCGGAGTCTAACAAATTTTGGTAGATAAACTCAAGTAGCAGAGGTATGTCAATCTTTGACAAAAGCACTTGATACTACAACTAAGACTTCCAACCTGAGAGCCATCTTTTGATTCATCTCTCGTCATTGTTCTAAAACCAATGGTAGGCCCTCTAATTTTTTCTATTTTGATAGCTTGTTCAATTCTTTCAGTAATCCTTACGACTTCGTAGAAATGCTAAGCTGAGCTTCCCATCAGATGCTCATAATAAGGTGATAGGAAGGTGTTGGCAAATAACATCACCATTTCTGTTTCTATCAGTGGAGGTTGAACATGTGTTGTCTTATTTCACCATCTTTGCGTATATGCCCTCTCAGACTCTTGTTTCCCTTCTCCATGGCCATCAGGCTGGTTCTCTCAGGAGCAATTTATAGATTGAATTTATACTGCTTCAAGAAGGCATTTGCCAGATCCTTTCACTTATTAATTTTGGTACTATGAAGTCTGGCATACAAGCTCAAGACAGACCCTTTAAGACTATCCTAAAAGAAATAGATTAGCATTTATCATTATAAATCACTTCAACCGTTTTGTTTTAGTATGACTAGAGATGACTGTTTAAACATTCTAGTCTAGTATAGTTGATGAATTCGGACACTCTGAACTCCTTTAGCACCATAATGTTTGGAACCAAACAAACTTCAGCTGCCAATACAGGGTTAGTCAGATTATTATTTTAAATACTCTCAATATTTCTTCTAGGGCAACCCATTTATCATAGTCCATGAGACTAGTAAATCTATCGTTAAAAGGTCCTTTCGCTGTTAAATCTACAACGACTTGAGCTTGAGTTAGCTAGATGGAGGGAATGGGAACAAAATGCTGCTCAGTTATTGAGTCTGCCCCCAAGTTCTAAGATGTACGAGGGACATGGGCTGATAGTGCTTCTATGAGAGGTTGTACAAACGTTCCCTTTCTATTCTTGAAACATAGCACTAGTTTGACCAGATTTGTGAGTCTGGCTACTTCACCTTTGATGCTCTCAATTTTCTTTTGATAATGAGCCTCTATCTAAGCCTTTTCTTTATTTTTCATCTTTTCTCTCAGTCAAGTGTAGTAGACCTTTGGTGGGGGACCTACGTTTCAACCAGTGAGCATGCATGTTAAATGTATGAGCATGTTTTTATATGATGAACTCACCCTTCAAGGGGTGACACATGGTTGTAACTCTTGCATGATGAATAAGAATTTTGATTCTTGCCTGAACTCTACAACAAAAATTTCCTGAGTGACAACCAATGTCACCCTTAAGTCCTAAACTCAAGATGGGCTTGCCTTTATGCAAAACATATATAAAAAGCATATATCTTAAAGGCAAGTTCCTTGACATGCTGTCAGAACAAAGAAGGTGCTACTAGTGCTTTAATAAAGGTCATGGTACATCTATTTTAATGGAGGGCTGCTGGATTTTCACAATGTTGAGTTGGTGTTGGATCGAGAAAAAAAAGTTGCTAGTGTTGGAAGATCATGAGCAACTATTTCAATGAAGAGCTGTTAGATTTTCACGATGCTGAGTTGGTGCTGGACTGAGATGAAAAAAATTTGCTTGTGTTGGAAGATCATGAGCAGCTGCTTCAATGAACGACTACTGGATGTTCACGGTGCTGTGGAGGAAGGCAGTAGGTGCAAGACTAGGAAGAGATGTGCAACCATTGTTGGTGGAGGCTAGCAGGGCAGGGGAAGTGCTGGGAAATAGGTGTTGCTCACAGTTGAATCAAGCTATGGTGGTTGTTCTTCTCTCAATTGCTGGTTATTCAAATAAAGAGGGTAGGACAATGTTGTTTTTTTTTTAATGAAAGAGAGAGAGTCCCAAGTTTTGTGTTGTTGGTGAGTTTGTGAGGGGGCAATTGGTCACGAGTTCTTTGTGTGTGTGAGGAGATAATGTTTTTGATGATGTGTATGACTTTTTTTATACTTTAAGTAATTTCTCCTCTAAAATCTCCCCCCCTTTTTTTGCGTGTATGTGTGTGTGTGTAACCACTCATTTATAGGTGAAAATTTTCTTTGGTTTAAAGGCAAAAAAAACCAAGATCAACCATTGGATTTCAAGAATAAATCTTAACCATTCATTTGATAACTTGGAGACAAAGTAAAGCAAAATGGACCTTCGGATTACGAGAATTGATTGCAGACCATTTGATTAAAAAAATGGGTTACTTGGTGAGAGGGTTTTTAATTTTCAAATTGGTCCTCTCCCTTCCACAATTACAATTAGATCACTAAAATTAAATGTATTTTTTTCTTTTCTTTTTTATTTTAAATTTTTTTGAAAAAGACACTAAAAATGATGCGAATACATCAAGAACATATTTTTTTTTGGTTTTTTTGTTTTGTTTTGTAATTTTTGATTTTTTTCAAAAACAAGGTAAAAAATTAGGTAGCAACAAGTTTTATTCAAAATTTAGAGAAATTAAATTAATATATAATTGATAACAATTAGGCTATTAATTAATGTTATTTATTCTTGAATTGAGTAAATAATAGGTAGTTAGTTGGGTACCAATTAATTGATTTCTTTGATTTTATGGTTTAGTTGAAAATTTAATTTGTGTGGAATTGATAACAAGTAAGGGTAAGTATATTTCAACTTATGAAGTGTCTGATTGCTATTGGATAATGAATTATATTTTTCTAAATTGGAGGTATTAGTTACTTTGAATTTAAAGAAATGATGGATTATTAATTTATTAGTTGGTTCGTGTAGGTTAATTGTGAGTCACTTTTAATAAATAATTGAATTTGTGTTTGATAGTATATTTTAATTTTTGAATTATGTTTATTTTTTTTGTTTTAGGTACCAAGTATTCAAGAAAAAATAAGTCCAAGTCCAACAAAAACGCTTCTGTTTCATCAAGTAATAGTATCGATGATCATGTCATGAATCTAGAAAATGATTATAAAAAGACACCTAATATAGAAGTTACCGACCACGGATGCATAATGGAAAGGCGACCTTATTTGATAGAGTCTATTTAAGACAAATGACTAATAGAATAGAAAGACGACCTCTTTATGTAATTGTTCTGTATCATTATGTTATTTATTTTTATTCAGTTATTTCAAGTTTCACAATTATATGAAAAAGGATTTCTTAAATTTATTTTTAGATATACCAATATTGAACCTATTTGAAGAACATCAAGAGTGGATGCCTTTGTTGTAAGTGTTTTAATAGTTTATCATTGGTTTAAGATTGTTTATTTGCATAAATAATATGAAATGTAATTAAATTTTAAAAATTGATTTTTTTTCTTGTTTTATAGGAGAGATATAACACTAACATGGTTAAGAAATTTTGCAAAGAAACTTTCACCCATCCTCCTCATGATCCTTAAGTGTGGTTGGGGGCTGCTGCAAGTGATGGATCTGATATGAATCATGTTTATGGTTTGCCTATGACATCTGCCCAAGAACCAAGGGTAGCCGTACTCTTCCAACTTTAGACACACCATATTCCTGCCCATATTATTCTTCATAAGAATTTAATGAGATTTTACGTAAGAGGGTTCAAGAACAAATGGCTATTAAGATGAAGAAGATGAGTGTACTAATTTTAGAACAAAATAAAATGTATTGAGTTCAACTAAGTGCAGTTATGCATGTACTTTCTCCCTCCTCGTGAACCTTCTAGTTTACTATCTTTTCCTCCTCCTCCACCTCTATTTTCAGCACCTAAGGTATATATTTCTTATTGTTCATTTCTACTTATTATTCATCTTATTGTTGTGCACTATTTAATTAAATTTGCTATTTAAATCTTCCAACTATGAATACTCATAGGTTCATGTAATCCATTAGCATTATTAATTGTGAAATTTGTATAAGTCAATTTTTGGAGATGCTTTTTGTTGTGGTTGTAGGTTTATTACGAGCAAGCAATTTTTGGCTTCGAGATCATAACAAACAAAAGAAAATGTTGAAATCTCTAAACGAAATTGCCTTACTTTTAGCGATTCCATTGGAAATTCCACCGAAATATTCATGTCTTTTTTTGGCAAAACTTACAAAATATGTAGGGACTTGGTGATGAAATCGCCAATATAATTTTCAGCCAGGAAAATAATTACAGACAAATTTACCAATGGAAAATAGACTGCAAAATCTGATTTTTAAGCACAAATATTCTATTAATGATTTTGTCGGTATTGTAAATTGCTGAAAGAAAAAAAAACTTGACGAGATACTTTTTAAAGAAAATATTTCATCAGTAATTTTCATTGCCGAAAAATTTTTTCTATATGTCGATGAAATATTCCATAGCTATTTTTCAGTTTTCTAGTTATGCACTGGCATAACTTTCAATACAATAGTTAAATTAGGCTGAAATTTTTAAAAAACATTCCATAACCTTGTTCCCCATTTTTGTATTCAAATTAGGCTTAGAAGAAGATGTTGCTTCTAAATTTTCTTTATTTTCCAAGATATTTACTTATTTCTTTCTTATTTTATCTTAGGTGGGTTTAGTAATTATTTAATTAGTTGTAAGTTATTTTCATAGCAATTTTTATCATATTATTATTCGATTTGTTATCTTCTTGTGTGAGAATATTTGCAACATTTAAGTTTCTTTAAAAACCCTTTTTGTTTTCATGTTTCCCTGAGTTTTCCTTTTGATCATTAGTTTCTTACCACTTAGCAATGACAACAACTTAGCCTCTTATGTATCTTTACACAAAATTTAAGATCTTAAGTTCTTTTTTTATATATTCTCTTGAAGTTTCATTACACTTCCTTTCTTATACTTTATTAACTCAAAATAATAAAAATAATAATTAAAAGGTTTGAGGGATTTTTAAATTATTGTATCTTGGGATGAAAGCTTATTATATATAAAATTTTCCTAGAGAAAATGAAGCATTTTCTCTCTAGAGATAACCCTACTACGTGCTATAATACCTTATCTCTTCTAAACCTTACTCCTTTCTTTATTTACAATAATATTATTAATTTTTGTTGCTAATTTAATATTGAAAAAGGAAACAAAAATTCTGGTTTCATTTGTTTGCCTAATTCTTTCCAGTTTTAATTTCCTAACAGATTGAACATCCTCCGGTTGCTACAAGTTCATTACTTCAGCCATAGGGTCATTAAATAGCATTAGCTCCAAATCTACTGGTCATAACATTAATATATTCTTCCATTGAGCAACAACGACTCCATGCTTTCTAACATAAACTTGGTGTCATTCAAAAGCCTCGCCTTCAAAATGAATTGAATCTAGATTAACCTTTGCATCCTCGAGTGTTCTATCAACTACATAAAAATTTCTCAGCCCCAATCCCCACACTTCAAAATCTTCCCCGAAAAATCTTGGAAATCCCACCCTAGATATACGTGTATTAGTTTGATAGCCCATATTTTCTTCCATACCCATTATTAAAAGAGCTCATAGTTAGGTCCTCCCCTGTGGAACCCGTGCCATTAACCACAGCAACTCTTTCATTACTATTAATTTCATTCACTAGATAAGTTGCTAATTAACCCGAGGGTTTTAAGTAAAATTATTTTTTCTTACTTTTTTTTTATTTTTTTATTTAGTTTAGAAGTGTAAAGAATATAATTAATAATTTTGTTGTTTGTAGCTTGTTTAGGACTTTAATAGTTTTATTTATTTATTTTTGAGTTTTCTAGTTTGATTAGGTTAGTTTTTGGGGTTGTTTAAGCGGTTGTAAACATTTTAGAGAGACAAACTACTTGAAAAGAAATATTCAGTACACTACAAGATTTCACAGTTTTACCGACGGAACAATTCCGTCGGTGTATGATTAGAAGTTCGTCGGTGATTTTTTTACCGACGTCATCACCGACGGAATACGTCCGTCGGCTTTACCTTCGTCGGTGATTCCCCATTCCGTCGGTATATCGGTCGGAAAACCAAAAAAACCATTTACCGACGGTTTTACAGACGGAACGTGCACGCCAAAAAAAAAAAAGATTCCCGCTTGAAATATACCGACGGATTTTTATTCCGTTGATGAAATTGTAATTACCGACGGAAAATATCCGTCGGTACATCGGTCGGTGAATGTATGAAATACCGACCGAATATGTCCGTCTATAAATTCGTCGGTACTGGTGGAAGCTACTGTCAAATACCGACGAATTAATTCCGTCGGTAAGTCTGTCGGTGAACGTTTAAAATACCGACCGAATTAATCCGTCGGTAAAATCATTGGTAATAGTTTTTTTCTTAATTTGTTTTTAAAAAATTATTTAGGATATATAATATAAAACTATATAAATTAATTGTTATACAAACCAATTATGCAAATAAAATTTTTATTAAACATAAAAAAACCAAAGTTAAATAATATTCATTACAAACTAAATATGTTTCAAGAAAAATATTAAATGAAGTTTTAAAGGTAAATAATGTTGATTACAAATTAATATAAAGGTGGAGCTGGAGAAGGAGGAGGAGATCCTGGAGGAGGCTGGTGGTTATACGGCCAAAAAATATTAGGCGCACATGTTCCACTATTTGACATGTTCATGATTATTTCGTGAAGTTGTTCATAAGCCGCTTTTTGTTGTTCATGAGCCGCTTCATACTCCGCTTTTTGTTGTGCTTGAGACGCTTTGAGTTGCTCAAACTCTGCTCTTTGTTCCGCTCTGAATTGTGCGTACTCTGCTTTTAGGTTATCGTATTTCTCGGTGAGCTGAGCAGTGTGTTGTTGTAAGGCCACGAACTCCTTAGATTGGGAGCTCGATATTGATTAGGAGCTCCCAACGGTTGAAACACTACGGGTCGACCGCAAGTTGTCGGCCGTAGTGTTGGAGAGCCCATAAACCCGATTTTTATCGGGTCCACCTGACGAGCCAACCTCCATCCACAAATCCGGATCGAATTCCGGATGGGTCAAAGTATTGTTCTCTTATCTCTCCCTCAACCGATTATTATATGTCTCCTGAAAATGAAAAAAAAGTAATCATCATATTCAATACAATAAACATAATAACTTACATAATAACTTACAAAATAAAATGGTTGAACAAACATACCACGAAATGCTGATCACGGTTATCAACGAACTGTTGCGCCCCCTTCTAACGGTCTTGACTCTGCACATGCGTCTCCACAAACAGTTCCATCGGGCTTGGCTCACGTCTAAGAGACGCAGCCTATAATGAAAAAAGATATACTAATAACAACTAAATTTAACGATATATTTCATTTAAATTAATTTTACCATCCGTTTCGCATGTGCAGCAAACGGAACGGAGCCGCCAGTGTGCGTTGTCACCCCACCATGAATTGGCCGATTCCGGTTGCCAGCATCAGACTGTGAGCGTCGTGTGAACCGCTCAGACGTCACGTGCTCAAGATAGTGCGGCCATATATCTTCCGGGATGTATATCGGTTTGAAATCCCTCCAAACCGCAACATCGTTCCAGCCTTCGAAACCCCTATCCCTCGCGGTTTTTTTTGCCTTTTTTTGTGCTTCATACCAAAAATCACGCAACCTACTTCACGCAACCAAAAATTACATTTCGAAACATAAATTTTTGTCTAAAAAAAATCCTGTATTGTTTTCGATCTTACCTAGTTGCCGCGTGATTTTCCCACACCCTCCTCACAACAGTGTTATGCTCACTGTCCCAGCAGAATTTGTGCTGTGTATAAATAAACAAGTTTAAATAAAAACAATAATTTATTTACAATTATATTAATAATTTATTAGAAATAAGCTGAAAATTATAAATTAACACCAACCTGA
>Ga0325405_1005434_pt1 | contig 12957 bp, 7 predicted proteins | sample PopdelMetagenome_21_FD_205663 | JGI IMG/M metagenome (GOLD analysis project Ga0325405, IMG submission 205663) | Populus deltoides microbial communities from Bellville, Georgia, United States - Xylem-Control-R2 | ecosystem: Host-associated > Plants > Phyllosphere > Stem > Wood/Secondary xylem... | reverse complement strand
TTTTAATGTGTTGATGTCAAAAATAATTTTTAAAAAATAAAAAAACACCATTGACATGTATTTCAGCACGAAAAATTATTTAAAAAATAACTACTACCATATTGTCAAACATACTACTGACAAACACCCTATACTTTTAATATACTCTATCAATTACATTTATTGCCCCCAAAGACTTTGCTCATCTTCTCGTAAGAAACTACACATCACAAGTATTAGTATGGGAATATATTCATTTCTTGTCAAAATTAAAGTACAACATATTAAAAAAACACAAAAAAAATAGGAAAATGAAATGCTAGAAAATTAATTTTCTTAGAAGGTCCTACCTAGATTCTAAACATTTTTTCTTTAAGTTTTGTATTTCTATCTCAAAATAATGAATTGAGTTTGTATAGATATTTTGGCTTCCGGCTATGTGTCTATTTGATATTATAGTGCATGATGTTTTTCAAAGTGCTTTTTACTTGAAAATAAATCAAAATAATATTATTTTTTTAATTTTTTATTTTTAACATCAACATATCAAAACAATAAAAAACACGAAAAATACAACTTGAAGCTTTTTAAAATATATATTTAAAAATTTTAAAAAGTATTATTTATCATTTGGGGGCACGGAACTGAGCTAGTTAACAAACAATCCAAAGAACTTTATGTAAGCCTAAAATCACTTAATCTTCAAGCCTTCTAGTTGGTGTAAATTTATTTTCCCTTCTTTCTATCCTTTTACTTGCAATGAGGTTAATGAAAAGCAATGTGAAGTCTTTGATTTTATTTTTTTAGGGGGCAGGCACTATATAATTTGAGATATATAAAGTTTTTATTGACAAGAGTTGACCCTTTTAGTTTTATACCAAAGCAAATAGACACTGGTCTTGCTCACCAGAAGGATGTTTATATTATTGTTATTGAAATAATTTGAATTTTTAATATTCATATTAGATTTCTTATTGTTCCGTAATATTTGTATATCGCAATAATTATGGAGCATTCATTCAAATAATTGATAATACTACATATTCATATGGTTGTCCCTTTGACTAGTTGAATTTCTTATTGCATTAAAAATAACATGTTAAGTGTAAAGAAACGTTTGAAAAATACGTACAATTTGAAATAAGAATTTTAATACCCTAATTAACAAAAAAAGATAATAATGGAAACAACTCATTCCAACCATTTTAAGACATTCTCTTCCTTTTAAAGTTTTTAAATCTTGAGTAGTTGTTTACCAATCAAAGTGTACTAAGCATAAAAATAGAATAAGGTGAAGGCAACTTTTACCTATATTCCACAAAGACAATTAGTATGAATTACGAGGGGAAATTGTGGAACAAAGTTATTAAACTCTGCCTGATCTAAAGCTTAAGTCACGTGTTACATGGGTTAATTAAAACGACGTCGTTTCAATTTTTTAACAGTTAAACAATATCATTTTGATTTTTTTTCTAAAAGTCAACCTAGGTTGTCTAGGTCACATGTTGACTTGCTGGGTTGATCGAGTCCAACCAGTTGACTTTGGGTTGATTTTCTTCACTTGTCCTATGTTAGATAATGGGTCAATCAAATTCTAAATTAACCTGTCAAATCAAGCGAAGTTTAATAATTGTGTTATGGACCTCAATAAACAATTAAAATCCAAGTTTTATATTAAATAAATTTCAATTGCAAAGCATAAGGTTAAGAAAAAAATATTATTAATCATTATGATAAACACATTATTTCATTAATCAAGTTGCTCCCTTTTAGAATCTCTAAATTGGACATGGAAATAATTAAGTCTTTAATTTAGCCTTAAGATGATACAAAAGTTGTTGCCTAATTGTTTTAACTTTCAACCATGACAATCAACACATTGATAATGAGTTGATATTTGAACTTTGAAGTACATATTGTTTAATTACATAACTTTCATTTCTTTAATTATGTCAAGCAGTAATATTAAACCAAGTCTAGCTCGACAAGTCTATCTAGGACTTGGTCTAGATTATATATATATATATATATATAACTAAGAGTTAATCTGGTTAAATTTAAACAACCTAGCTAAAATCAAACTAAACTTTTTTTAAAATTACAATGTTATTTTAATTGATTAAGACAATTTATTTCTTGAACTAGATCATACGCCAAGACTGAGTTTAATAATTTTGATGTTAAATGCATTTTTCTTTTCAAGCTAGAGTTAGAAAAGAATGAGAGCTACAAATCATGCTTTATAATAAAGATGGAAAATACTTTAATAAAAAATCACTATAAATGATCTAAATACTAATTAATTGATCATGTCTGGACAACCTGATAAGTATGAAAGTGATTTGTCTAAAGGAAAATGCAAGACTAAAAGAAGATTATATCATGATATTAACAATAATTTGATTCAATTAATTGAATCCATATTTTTCTAGTCATCAAAATATTGTATGGTCCTACAAAGTGATTAAGGTGCCAATAATAATTAAGTGGTAGGAACTAACTATAATATTGTATAATCCTTTTTTTTATCAACTTTTTTTTTCTTTTCTTTATCTCTCTTGCTCTTTATCTTTTTCTCTTCCTTGGTGGTTCCTACCTTAATTTCATCATTTTTTGCTTCTTCTCTTCCTAGCAAAGGTTCTCTTTACCTCCATTGTTTTGAGCTCTCAAATTTACTAACTCTGGAGTTTAGGTCATAAATAAAAAAAAAAAGAATATAAGAAAGAAAGAGAGCTTGTGTAGGGTGATCATCAAAGTTATAAATTCAACCAATATAGGAGGTCTAGGTCAATTTGGAAACACTACTTATATCAAGGTTTTTGTTAAGGATTTAGCACGAGGGACCCAAAAGAAGACCATGGAAAAATACTTTGAACAATTTGGAGAGATCTTGGAAGTTGTAGTCATCATAAATAAAAACATTAGAAGATCAAAAGGATACAGCTTTGTAAGTGATCATCACTATTTTTCTTCACTTTGTTACCTTGAACAAGTCTTAGATGTAGCAATGAAATTTATAAAAACATTTAACCAACCATATTTTTTGGTATATATTTTTTAGGTAACTTTTAGAGAAGTATAAGCAGCAAAAAACACTTGTGTGGATTTAATACTTATGATAGATGGCAAGAAGGCTAACTGTAATCTTACTTCATTGGGAGTTCAAAGATCTAGACCTTCTACCCCACAACATGATGCCCACTTTTATTCTTTATTATTCATTAAGTTAATTTCTCTATGATATTTTTAAATTGATTTTATGCTTTCAAAACAAGAGGTGCATGAGACATGTCCCCTCTATCTTCATTGTTTCTGTTTTTCTTAGTAGCTAAACACTACCCTAACTATATTTCATACTTTGTTTTGGATATTATTAGAATAATATTGTGATCAAACCTAAAGGAGTGTAAAGTCAAGAAACTCCACACAAATAACATATAAAAAAAACTTTCATCCATCAATATTGTTAAGATTATTCACATTTTAATTTGTTTTTGTGTGAAATATTAGTAAAACTAATTAGCTTAACCTAATACTACACACACAATATTTATAACTTTATTATATATGTTGCCTGATCATTATTTAATACATGATTTTGTACTAAGAACTCTCCAAATTACACATATCTCATGGTTAGTGTACACATTTCTACCACGCTTTTTCACTTCAAAATGTTCTAAACAATTGTAAATGACACTGCTTCTAGTGCAAATTCTACTTATTTCTACTTTTTTTTTGCAGTATGGGCAGGGATTTGATTATCAATATCCTCTTCAACATCTATATATTTCTTCATCTTCTACTCTCCCACAATACTATACAGCTCCCATTTCCTTGAATGTTATCCCACCTTTATAAGTAAGTTTGTAATGTTTTTTTTTGACACTATCAATTTAATTTTTTAGCTTAATTGTATTAGATTATCTCTTAATTAATGATTAGTCCCATTTATAATTATATAATTCAATGTTTGCAAGTGCAATTGCGACCACTTCTCTTGTAATTCCATCTGTTCATATCTTAACACCTCATTACCTTACTCAAACCAACTCACTCCACCCCATTAGCAACATTTAAGCAACTTTATGATTTGCTTGGTCATGGTTCCATTCTCAGCCTTTTCACACATATTAGTGCTTATTGGAAGCATGAAGACCAATATACCTCTTAAATTTAGATGAGGTTTTTTTAGGTTTAATTTTAGAGACTCATTGGGATAGATTGAGACATGATTTGGCAAATGAAAAACAACACAAAACTTCCATTCCTAACCCTAAGCCATTCTTTTCTTGTCTTGTATGAGACCAACTCAAGACCAGTTAACTCTTTTAATATATGTTTTTGTAAAGCCAGTTGCTTTCAAACTTCAAGCATACATCCTCTAATTCCTTTCTTTGGGAAAGGGAAGAAATTCTTTGTTACATAACTAGGTCTTTTTTCTCCTTTTTTTTTCTTCTGTAAGTTCATTACTTGTAAAGATCAACTATTCAATATAGCTAAATTTTTAGAATTTTTGCCCAATTTTGACAAATGGAGTGCAAAAGAGGGCTCCTTCTAATCTAGTTATAGTCAACGAGGTTAAGCCTCATTTATAGGTAAACATTTTACTTTCTAGTTTAGCTAGGTAGATCATGTATACTTACATTGAGATAGCTTAGAGAGATATTTTGATCCAAAAGTTAATTTATCTAACCAACAACCACACATGATGGCTATAACTATAATTTTCACTTTCCACCACTCATTCCACTCCTCCAGCCCCATCCTCTATTCTCCACTCCTCTGGCTCTCTATCTCAATGAGATTAGCTTCCTAACAAGAGGATCTCATCATAAGTTGGTATTGCTTGATAAATGTTGAAGATGGTTTGTGATAACAACTGTATTTAAATCTTTTATGGATCAGCAAGACTTGTATTATTTGAAGATGGTTTATAATTTTGTATGTAATAAGTTTTTATCTTAAAATTTGAAGCTTAAGATTTGTAATAAGTAGTATCAGAACATTTGCTACATTAATATATTTTGTTTGCTTCTATACAATTTATAAGAAAAAAATATTATTACAACTCTTACAAGGCATTTTTTTTCATTGTAGATGGCTTATGCATGACCCATATAAAATAAATAAATTTAATTTCAATATATATACATTTGTTTCTTTGTAAATACATAATTTATTTTTGACCTAAGTAAAAAAATGAATTTGGCATCAGTGCATATTTATTCCTTCGTGAATGACTTATTTAATTCTGAACATAAAAGAAAAATATTCATTTGTTTCTTTAGAAATCATTTTGAATGAAAAAAATAATAACATTTGATATGCTAAAATTTACTTGAGACATTACTTAATAAACAAACAAAAAATAAATTTAAAATTTATAGCAATTTTTATTAAATTATAAAGCTTTAAACCATAGTTATTAAACCCGGCCTGGAATCTAACCCGGTCAAGAGATCTAGTTATGGGTCAACCCGGGTCAACTGTACTTTAAAGCAATAATTAAGGGTTGAGGTTGGGTTAAAGATAAGAAATGACAAAGAGAGGCAATAATAAAGGAACCCAATGTGGCAGTGCCAATCAAACATGTCTATAGAGCAAGCTAGACTCTCATGCTCCACTCTCCACGTTAAGTCAAGAATAATACCCAATAACATTCTGCAACATCCAAACATCTGACTGACACATCACACCCCATCCGATCACCCACCATTGCAATTCTGAGCCAATCCAAGCGGTCAATCACACTCCTTTCTTAATTTATTAAGTAGGTCCGACCTGACTGTTTCTTTCCCCCACATCAACTTACAACTCAATCACCAATATATCCAAGCCACGTGTATGTGCAGATATTTCTAACCTTCCGATCATCCATGCTGGCATAACAACCCAAACTCCTGTCCTTCATGATAGACAACCACACTGAAATAAATCAACTCACAGATCATCACCACACTGACATACAACATTACTCATCACCATCTCCTCTCCTCATAAAGTTCATCTACCCTCTCTGGCTTCATCACAAGCAACCAATCTGTCTCTTGCTCTTTGACACCCCCATGCTCTAAAGCTTAAAAACACCACACAAACCTTCTTTTTTTGACATCTTTCCCCTGCAAATTCTTGTGGTTTCTACATGCTTGAAAGCATTAGCTAGAGAGAGAGAGAGAGAGAGATGTTAAAAACTTGATGATGGTAATAAAACCTGTGGTGCTGCTACTTGTTGCCTCTCTCTCTCTTGAAACTGTGAGTTTTGTCCCATTTAATCTTCAATTTCCTTCAAGTTACAGTCATCAATCGTTAGGGCTAGAAAATGATATAAGAACGTCAGTCCCTTCAAGTTCTCTTCAAGATCTCCAAACCCAGATCCACTTGCAATCATCTAAGCGGACTCAACTTCAAAGCACCGGGTCTTGTCCGGGTTTGCCTGGGTCGTTCGGGTCATGGGTCAATCGGGTTTTGCCCCGGCTGGTCTTTTATTAAACTTGAATTGGTCCAGCCACGAGGTCGACTCGCTGGGCCGGGTTTAATAATTATGCTTTAAACACATCACATACCAAAATACTAGAATAAATGTTGATTAGTTTAGCATATAATCAATGTTATTAAATGATTAATAAAATGATTTGCTATTTCAAAACTTGATTACAGTAGGTTGCTAATAAATTGAGTGAAAATTAATTTAATCGATCTAATAACTCAACTCGCGACTCAGTTAGTCAACTAATGACTTGATTGACAAAATAGTATTGTTTTAATTTTTTAAAAAATTAATCTTAAAACAACATTAAAGCTGTGTTTATTTCTTGGAAACTGATTTTTAAGAAATCACTTTCCAAACTTTCATGTGTTTATTTGTCATTAGGTAAGTTAGTCAACGGAAAACACTTTACAGTTAAAAGAAAATTTAGCTTGGTTTCCAGGAAAGTGTTTTCCTTTTATTTTGGGCGGAAAACACTTTCCGGAAGTTGTGAAAAATTTAGAAATGTCATATTATTAGCTGATTATATCAAATTTGGTCCTCAAATTTTTGATTGCTATATATATTTTGTTTTTAATATTTATTTTTTAATTTCATCCCTTATAATTTAATTTTTATATTAATTTTGGTCCTTATTTTTATAATTGTTATTTGCTTTTTCTTTATCATTTTTTAATTGAAATTTTTTATCTATCAAATTTGATCCTCATTCTTTTGATTGTAACTTATTTTATTTGAAATAATTTATGAAATTTTAATTATTATTATTTTAATTTCTTCATTTTTCAATTTTTTATTTTTTAGATTTAATCTCTATTATTTTGATTATTATTTATTTTATTTGAGATAATTTATGAAATTATATTATTTTTTCAATTTCATTCTCATTCAACCTTTTAATTTGTAAGATTTGTTCCTCATTATTTTAATAAATTTGAAAAAAATAAAAAATTAATAAGTTATTTTACAGCTTATTTTTTATGATATAACCAAATACTGGAAAGTGTTTTCAAATTTATTTTTTATTATACTATCAAATATTAAAAAATAATTTATTTTTATAGAATTTAATTTTTTAAAATTTAACTTTTTTAAAAAATATTTTTCAACAAATAAATCGAGCTAATAATCAATCGAATTTAATATCTTTATTAATAATAATTACATCTAAAATATATTTTTCAGCTTGGAAAAAAAAGAAAAGCAAAGCGAATAAAAATTTGAGGTCCGGGACAGGCAGGCAGGCAGGCAGACAGGCTCACAGTCTCTCTCCGTATGTATAAGACGGAGTCTTCACTCTTTCCCTTCTCCCTCACTCACACTACAAACACTTTTCCTCTCCTTTCTGTCTTCCAAGCGCGTCATCCTCAACCTCCGACGGATTCCGCGAACTCCGTCGTTACCAGGTACATCTCCCCGTATTTTCTTCCGATTATCGCTTCTGCCACTTATTTAACTTCGATCTCATTAATCAACATTGCCTGAAGAAAATGTCTTCAAGAGACACAGAGAGCTTGTGAGTGATATTTTTGGTTTTTTTTTAAGAAAACAGTCTGAAATGATTTTTTTATTTTTTTATTCTTTTGTGTTATGCGTCGAGGAAGAAAATAATGTGAACTTAAGCTATTTTTGTTTTTATTTTTTTGAATTCGTTTTATTTTGTTGTTATCCTGTTTATGATTTCTCTCTCTCTCTTTTTTTTTGATTTGTGGTTTAGTAAATGCAGTGATGTGTCTGTGTCTATGGCAGCGTTTAGGGTTTAGGGTTTTTCTTTGGTGTGGAAATTAAGTAAATATGTGAATGATATTGATAAAGGAAGCAGACACATGGAATTAATGGCTGTGGTGACTTCTAATTTAGGGTTTAGGGTTTTCTGCTATTTGTTTAAGAAATGGAATTTTGGTGTTATTATGTGTTTGCTAATGTGGTGCAAGTGCTTTTTTAAATGAGATTTTGAACTGAAAAAGCATCAAATCAATGCTTTTTTTTAGTGCTTTTTGAAGGCTCTGACGTTTTTGTAACAAAACCATCCCAAAAACATCAAATTAACACTTTTTGTTGAGAAACTGGACTACGAAACCTGGCTGTAATTTAGCATTTTTCTTGTTAGGTGACAACTTTGACTAGTGGTAGTGTCATTGCTGAAGCCTTGAACTTTAAATTATTTATCAAGTTTGGGTTAATAGGAGGGAAAATGTGTTTTGCAGATTTTACATATAAGTTGACAGCTTGTATTTTGTTTCCAAATGGAAATGATGTTAAGCAATCAAATAGTTGCTTGTTTTCATTTTGTGAGCCGAGGTCATTTTGTAGCAGTCATTCACTCTCATTTGGTCTAAAAAAATTTCCCATTACCTTCCCTTTCTGAGATTGTTTTTTCAATGAAATGACAAGTTTGATGGCGATATGAGTTAGTGTTTCTTCTTTTGTTTTGTTCCCAATTATTGAAGTTGCATTTTGATTTAGAGAAATGAGTGGTGAGTGTTTCTCCTCCCATTGAGGAGGTTGATGACTTGCAGAATTGTTTCAGGTTTTGTCATATAATTATCTGCCTTGGCAAGGCTGCTGGAAGGCAGTACAGTAATAGTAATAAAAGGTTATTGAAATTTTGACCTTCAGAGTAGGACAACATGGTGCTTAAAAATCTGTTTTGGTGACTTCCTTTATCCTTTTTTTTCTCAGCACACATTTTTGGTGAAGATGGGTTCAAGGGGAGGTGGAAAGCCTTTTGGTTCTGGTGCAAATACGAGCTTATCATCCAAGGGAAAAAATGTAGCAGAAGCCTCTGGTCCTGCTGTTGAACAGTTGAGTCAGGGTGTGGCAGACATTGGTCTGGATTCTGTACAAGATGATGGGGAATGGGAGGTTATTGCAAAGAAGTCCAAGAACAGAGCTGGAAGCAGTGCTGCAAAACCCTGGGGTTCTCAGAACACTAATAACAAAGCATGGGGAAATCCTGATGTGATACAGAAGCTAGGCATGAGGAATAATGGTGGATCAGGAAGGAATCCTGGCAATGCCTGGTCAACACAGCCTGTTGATCCTAGGGGACCAACTGGCAGAGGAGCTGCAAGGCCCCAAACATTCAACAGGGGCATGCAGAGCAACTACGCAGCCCCACAACCTGTAATCCGTCCACCTCTGGAGCATGGATGGAGCTGGCAAGCTAGGGCTGGTGCTACTCCCCTGAGGAGTTCAGAAGATCAGAAAAAAGAAGAGAATGATGAGGTCAAGAAGGAAAATGATGATTATGATGACAAAGATGATGAAGATGATGGCGACTCCTTAGATGATACTGATGATGAGCTTTTAAGCGAGGATTTTGACTCCGATACAAGTCAACAAAGTCATGAGACTCGCAAGAAGAGCAGATGGTTCAAGAAATTCTTTGATAGTTTGGATAGTTTGTCCATTGAAGAGGTAAATGAACCAGCAAGGCAGTGGCATTGTCCAGCATGTCAAGGTGGTCCTGGTGCTATTGACTGGTACAGAGGCCTGCAGCCCTTGATCACACATGCCAAAACAAAAGGATCTAAAAGGGTAAAGCTACATAGGGAGCTTGCAGAACTTTTGGATGAGGAGTTGAGCAGGAGGGGAACTTCAGTTATTCCAGCTGGTGAAGTGTTTGGCAAATGGAAAGGTTTAAAGGATGATGAGAAAGATCATGAAATTGTTTGGCCTCCAATGGTTATTGTTATGAATACTAGGCTTGAGCAGGATGACAATGATAAGGTACCATCAAACAATTCTTTTCTCTGCTGTGATTGAATTTGTGGGACTCAACCTTTTGTTTAGAGTTAGTTAAATTTTTGCTGATCCATAACAAATTTGTTTTTAATTCGGTAGCACTAACTAACACTTCCGTGTATTGAATTGGATTTCAGTGGCTTGGAATGGGCAATCAAGAGCTTCTTGACTACTTCAGTGGATATGCTGCTGTGAAGGCTAGACACTCTTATGGTCCACAGGGTCATCGTGGGATGAGTATTCTGATCTTTGAGAGCTCTGCACGGGGATATTTAGAAGCTGAGCGCTTGCATAAGCATTTTGCCGAGCAGGGAACTGATAGAAATGCTTGGGATCGTCGCCGGGTCTTATTCTATCAGGGTGGAAAGCGCCAGCTCTATGGTTACATGGCACTGAAGGAAGACTTGGACCTCTTCAATCAGCATTCTCAGGGTTCTCTCTCTCTCTCTCTCTCCCCACACACACACAGACTGAAACACCCATGCACCTGGACACATATAGTCCCAGACATTTCACAATGAATCTTTTATTGTAACAATTTCATTTCATACTTAATTTGGCTTTTCGTTGCAGCTATGTTTGATGTCTTTATATATTTTATGATTGGTTTGACATTCTATGTTGGCTGAGTAGGGAAGTCGAGGCTGAAATATGAATTGAGGTCATACCACGAGATGGTTGTCAACCAAATCAGGCAAATGGCTGAGGACAACCAGCAACTCATCTACTTGAAGAACAAGGTTGTTAAAGAACAAAGGCATTCAGAACAACTTGAAAAATATTGTGGAATAGTGGCTGAGAAGCTGCGGAAGACAATAGAAGAAAATCGCATTGTGAGGCAGAGAACCCAAATGCATCATGAACAGAACAAGGAAGAGGTACTGCTATTATTAAGTGGATATAATTTTGTCTGTCCTATGAAATACTTACACATGCAACTGATGTATGCTACTCCATGCTGCTGTGTGCATGTTATGAACTTTTAATAAAACCCATGATTTGACTGTTCATGAAAGGGACATGTAGAATCCCTTAAAACTGACTGTTTACTCTTGTAAATGCTAGTCCTGTACATCTTGCTGATATGCTTGGTTTCCTGCTTTACTTCACTGAAATATCAATGGAGGGGAAAATAAATAAATATTTTTTTTTTAAAAAAAGCTTGAAATATTTTTAATTTTTTTTTACAGTTTACTGTTTCTCTGTGACTATGCTTGAGAAATTTATCTCACTTTGGCTGATATTCAATTCTCCAATGAACTCTATCATGTGGTTGTTGAATAAATGTTGGTAACTGAACAATTCATCTGATTTGACGAACTCTGATTTTTGTGTAGTTGGATTTCCAAGAGCAATTTTTCAAGGAGCAACTCCAAACAATCCGTGATCAAAGAGAGGCAAAAGAAGAGGATTTTGAGAAACTGCAGCAGGATAAGCGGCAGCAGGTGAAGGAGTTAAATGCAAATCCTTCCAATACCGAGGAATATAGAAGCAGGTATATGGTTGCTTAATTCTTTCCAGTATCTGTTTGAAATTTGTTATACCATATACAGGTTCTAGATCAACCTGATGATCAATGTTATGGTAACTTTGGTAGGAAGTAATTGTTAATGTTCCATTTTTCTATGCTTGTCGTGTCTGGATATAGAGTGGAAAAAGTTGAGGAATTTATAGAGCTTCAAGACAAAGAGATGGAGGAGTATGTGGCTGAGAGGGATAACTTGATTGAAGAACATGGTGAGAAGATGACTGCAATGAAGCGGAGGCACTTGGAGGAAGAACTTGAAATGGAGAAAGAGTATGATGCTCGGCTAGCCAGCCTTATGAAGAAGTACACCCCAAACCAGGCGGAAGGCTCTGCCAAAGTCTGAAGTTCCAAGGTGAGAGAAGGGAGGGGACAGTCATAGAAAAGAATAGTGGCATGAACTTTTAACGACAAAGCACTGAGAAAACTTTTGAGGCATTTCCATATTTTCTCTTATGAATACACACAACTTGCAGAGAATAGACCCTTAGGGATAGAACCATGTCCAAGAAAAAAGCCACTTTTTATCAGTTACTGTTTAAGACTGTTTTGATGGGGCTTCGCGGCGGTGCTTGGCTTGATGGTTGGTTGCATATTTCGAACTTTGTAATGCGGTCTAAAAGTTTCATGTGGTTGCCAGGCCTTTTCCTCTTCGTTGCATTATTTTTCTTTAGCTAGAGTCTGTTGATGATGTTTAATCATGAGAGGGGCTGTTCAATCCATCCATGGCTTGTTGTGGGCCATTTTTCTTCTTGTGGTTGACGAGTTGGGAGAGGCGAATGCAATCACCTCCTTTCACGAGGGTGAGCTAATTCGAATGCTGCGGGACTCAGGATTGTGGTTAGTCTTGAGGCCCTATGGACATAGGAATAGTGGAAGAAAAGGCTAGAGGGGGGCCTCTGCCCACAATGCAAAACAGTGCCTGAAAAAAAATGATCCATTATCCAAGACTTTGCTCTGTGAGGGTTTTCGGGTTTGGATCTGTTACTTTTGATAATTATTCCATTCTTTTTTTAGAGAGGTTGGACCGAAATTTTTTTTCCTTAAGAATCTAATCGGAAGCTTGTGACATTTTTAAAAAATTTTAAATAAATGTTTAATTCACAAATTATAATATATAAAAATAAAAAGAAAATAGGTTCAGGTTTTAAAAAATTTATTTTGTCCACGGGTTGAAATGAGTGAGTTAGATAATGTGTTGTTCGGAAGAGGGCCT
>Ga0325405_1005429_pt1 | contig 12965 bp, 10 predicted proteins | sample PopdelMetagenome_21_FD_205663 | JGI IMG/M metagenome (GOLD analysis project Ga0325405, IMG submission 205663) | Populus deltoides microbial communities from Bellville, Georgia, United States - Xylem-Control-R2 | ecosystem: Host-associated > Plants > Phyllosphere > Stem > Wood/Secondary xylem... | reverse complement strand
TATGTCCAAACCCTCAATCACACAAAACAGCAAAAGATAACAAACACAACAGTGGCAAAAAAGGAAACAAAAAAACAGGAGAAAAACGAAAAAGAAATCCACCAGTTGCCAACATCATGCATGTACCTAAATCTCATCCTATTAGGGTCACCAAAGATCTGATTGAGTGCATGATTACTGGATTCAACCAGAATACCAAACAACATCGCAGGGAAAGAATTAAACAAGAGGAACACAAGCAAGTCTTGGCCAAGAGATGAGCCCACTAAAGCTGTCATTGCTATTGATATTGTGGCTTATGCTTTAAGGTTAATCATACTAGCAATATTGACTGGAAAAATGAACCCAAGTTTGCTATGACAAAAGAATATACCTATCCCGAGATGGTGGCCTGCTTGATCTTCTACCACCTATCAGCCAATCATCTCCACTGCTTCTTGATATCTGGGACCAACTATTCTCATTACTGTTACTTCGACCACCACGCCTGTACGTTCCTCCATCATCAAAATCTCTACCACTTCCCCGACCACGGGAAGATCTAAAGCCACCTCTCTGGCCCCTAGGACCCCCTCTAGCAGGACGATCCCTACTAGAAAACCTTCCATAAAAATCACCTGGAGGACCATCATCTTGCAATGCAGGCAACTGCAAACAAAGTTCATAAAAAGATTTTACTACTCTGCCAGAGACATAATCTACGGATTTTAGGCTGTATACTATCAGTGCAGCTAATTCAAGCAGCCTATGTGGTCATGTAGAAACAATGATAATGAGTGGCCAAAATCTAAAAAGAACCTTGGTGATCTTTGCAATAGTGTTTCCAGGTGGTATTTGCTTATTCAACAATTCTTTTGCAATCTCCTCTGGAAGATCAAAAACTGCTCCCTGAACCTGATATAAACTTATTATATTTAACTTGTTTTAAAGAATGAAATGCATCAAGAAGAAAAGAATCCACTGAACATGTTCAAAACATTTTGCAGAAACACACCCTTTCATCTGCAATAACATGTATTTTTCCAACTTCATCAGCTGCTGCAGGATAAACATCAGAAAGAAATCCAGTAACAGATCTAGCAGATAGAAACCCTCTAGAATATGTTGGATCCCGAGTCAACTGTAACGTTGCCCATCCCTGCAGATACAGAGGTCCAGTTCAAGTTAACAGCAAGATGCTAAAATAGCTATAAAGGTTGTAGTCCACCTATAATAGTAAAGGAAACAAATATACAGCAATTATCTAAAGAATAAAATTAAAAATAGCAAATAGATAAGTTGTCAAGCACAGAAAACGAATAAACAAAATACCAGACCACATCCTAATCATAATACCTGATGGGTTGCATATTTACTACATTTCTGGAGTAGAAAAAGGATATCATCTACATGTTAATCAGAAAAGGAAATGCTTCTAGAAGTTTGCTACAGAAAATAACAGACTCAGGAATGTGCCAAGGCTGCATGTACAATTAAGTAAACATGGTTTCTGAGAAATCAGGGAACTTAGTTGACAGCAATACTAGCATCCATGGAACATGATCACAGGTGTTATGGCAAGTTGTCTTCAGCATGATTGAGTGAAAATGTGAGAGAAAAGCAAGCAGTCCTACCAACCACTTGCATTGCAAATAATGCACTTTTTGCGAACGATTTCTTAATATTATTTAAACAGAAGCAGTAAGTTACTAAATTAGTGTCCAACTAGAGACTACCCTGATTAAAAAAGGAAACAAGCAATCATTGCACATTAGATCACATCAAATCTTCAAATTTCATGAGGAGCAATGCCTAAAAGAAAAATCAAGCACTTCGTTAAAATTTGAAATCTGATTGCTAGTTATTTACTTGTTCATGGCTAATGAGAGACCGAGATGAAGGAGGCTGAGAAAATCCACTCAAATGTGCTAGTGCAGCAGCAAGAGCATTTGTTCCTTGTTCTTCAATCAATTTCTGGGCAGTTGGAGTGAAAAACTCTACAGACTCAGGATGAACTCCACTTAGAGTGGCAACGACTTGCTCAGCTGATGACTCCAAAACCTCTTCAATTGCTGGTGGACTAACAAACTCAAACTTGCACCCTGCATCACGCTCAAGGGATCTGACAGTCCTCCTTTGACTGCTAGTGAACATCAAAATGGCTGTACCTTCCTTCCCTGCACGTCCAGTACGACCAGAGCGATGCACAAAAGTTTCTGCATCATTGGGAAGTTCATAGTGGATAATCTGGAGAAAAGGGCCAGCACAAGTTTCTTAGCTATTGAAAAAACAACCTGGGTGTTTGGGATAAAAAAAAAAAAGGAATGGAAAAAATTCAATTGAAAGATCTTGTGTGAAAAGTCATCTAGGCATTGAATATCATATATCCACGTTCATGCTTTTCATAATGATTGAAGCACTTTTCTCACATCATTATAATAACAACTTAACCTGTCTCACTCAGAGTTACTGGGATAAATTCCATACTCTCTGAGTTCCAAAACACACAAAATCTAATCTTCAATATTAACTGTGGTAAGAGAGCCTATCTCAGCTTGTTTTTTAGAGAAAAAAAGCCCCCCCCCCCTCCCAATTCTTGCAGCTTTTAGAACACACAAAACTGACTAACATAAAAATAAATCAGAAAGTTACGAAAAGAACAGAGCTGTCTTATGTAATCATTACAAAAGGAGTGATATAAATTTCTTATGTAATCATAACAATAGCAATTCCATGACTTTACCAAATCAACGTTTGGGATATCAAGCCCACGAGATGCAACGTCAGTGGCAACAAGCACAGTGAACTTTCCCTGTCGAAAACCATTCAAAGTTCTCTCCCTTTGATGCTGAGATATATCTCCATGCAATGCCTCCGAAGCTATAGTGTTTGTTAGCGCCATAGAGACTTCATCAGCATCTCGTTTGGTCTGAGTAAAGATAATAGTCTTCCCACCCTTTGCATAGACCTAAATATAATGGAAATGTTCTCTGCTTTAGAAACAACAGTTACCTCTGGCTCTGAAATCACTTCAATCAATAATGAGTCCCATTATCATGACAGTAATTGATAATGTATGAAACAAATAATGCATTCAACAGTAAAAAATTACTAACAACATAAATGTTTTATTATAAAAGACAAAAGTTTGTCACTGTAAGTACCGATTTTCACTCAGATAGATGTAAGTGACACATATAAAAGTGTACAACAAAATCTTTGTAGGATTTTCTAAATGAAAAGTATTCAAGTGTGTGCCTACAGAATTCTAGCATGGTCTTTGTTGCTTATCATGGAAGTGCTTTCCCAAGTTCAGTTTTCCAAAGTTTGCTTGCACAGATTCTGTGACAATCCTCTAAAATATAGCAAACTAACAGTGTCTATTTAAGAAGTCCTGGAATCTTTAAATACAGTGTATACATATTCTTTGGGGCAAAAAAGTTAAGATCCGGCAATGCCATTTTTTTTTTTTCAATTAAGATATGATGGGATGTTGACACCTCATACTACAAGGACAAAATTGATATATTTTTAGTTTTATTTTCTTGAAAGTAAGCTAATGCAGCATTTTATTTTATTTTATTTTATTTTTGTTCTGAATGAGCAATGTTTGCACAAACCATTTGGAACACAAACAAAGCTCTCTTCAGAACTTATGCAGGCTCAGGCACCTGTAGAAACTCCAATAATAAAGACATAAATAGATTTTGAATGACGGGACTGCCAACTCATACCGTTACAAGATCACTAAGAATGGTACGCTTCGAAGCTGCTGTGGCTGATAGCGCATAAAGTTTGATTCCTTCTGCCAGCTTTTCCTCTTGATCACCAACCTGTGAAAGAGGAAAGGATAACAAACATATTTTTAGGTTTAAATCCATCACAAAGGTAAATAGGATAAATTTATTAATCTTCTTGTTTACTGTCAAGGTGCACGCAGTAACTTATTCATTTTGTTTATTTTTTTCTTTTCTTTTCCACACCCAACTCCAAAAAATACTGTGCTAGTAAAGTTCTCTAATTATCCAGTACCAGCAGAAACTTGCATAACAAGAATCAAAGAACACACAGACATGATAAAAGAAAGGGGATTATACCAAGTCAATTTGCAAAGGATTATCCAAATATTTCCTTGCCAATTTTTTAACCCAGGTAGGCATAGTTGCAGAGAAAAGCATGCTCTGTCGCTTTGATGGTAGATTTTCTAAAATAACTTCCACATCCTCCTCAAATCCAAATGAAAGCATTTGATCAGCCTCGTCAAGGACCAAATATTCAACCTCTCCCAATTTGAGGCTGTTACCTTTCAATAGGTCAATGATTCGACCAGGAGTTCCAACCACAACGTCAACTCCACGAGAAAGAGCACTTTGTTGTGTGACATACGAAACCCCTCCATAGACACAAACACTGCTCAAATAAGGTGCAGACTCTTTAATTTCTTTCTCTACTTGCTTTGCTAGCTCCCGAGTAGGTGCTAGGACCAAAACTTTAGGAAGCCTACCAGTTCGCCTGTTAAGAAGCAAAAGAAAAACATTAATGAAGCACATGAATCCACATTAACAAAGGGTAGAAGACATGTGAGGCAGGTATAGTGAGCACCCACCTTTGCGAACCTCTTAGCTCAGCATCTTCAGTAAGGCGTTTGATGATCGGAATGCCAAAGGCTAATGTCTTGCCAGTCCCAGTCTTTGCACGAGCAATGAGATCTCGACCTTCCAGAGCCGGAATTAAAACAGCTCTCTAAATCATTGAAAATCAAAAGGATAAGTTAAGTGGTTAGAAAAGGGATAATAACATTGTACAAGAAAGTAAACTAACTAAATATCCCAAACAAGTGATGTCCTAGGAAAATTAGGGACGGGACATTGATGATATCTCAAATAACAGCATGTATTATTAATGCAGTAAAAAGCAAAGAAAAAGAGTAAACTAAGAGATGTGGAGCGCAATGTAATGGAACGTGACAAAAATAATGATAGTGATAATAAAAACCAGAGGATAGAAATAACAGTAACAAACAAGAACAAGATAAAAGGAAAAGAGGGAAGTACAGACTTGAATGGGAAAAAGGTGAGTGATTCCTCGATTCTGGAGGGTTTGGACAAGGCGGTGAGGCAAACCCAATTTAGAAACGTCAAGTTCGTCCTCACTAGTATTGCTACTTGGCTCAGTTTCAGAAGAAGCGTAATCGACATCAGCACCGCCGGCATCGACATCAGCATCGAAATCAGAAAACCCATCTAGCCCCTTGAAGGCCTCTTCGCTGAGGATGGAATTTGGGGAAGCGATAGCACTAGGAGGAGAGAAGCTGCTGCTGCTATTATTAATAATAAGGCTGTGTTTAAAGCTAAGTTGCGTTTTGGCTATTAAAGAATTGAAATGAGGAGGCCTTTCAGACAAAAATGGAGCAGACGACGAAGAAGGATATGGTATAGCTGGTGACGAATGTGTCGTCGTCGTTGCTCTTCTACAACTATTAGTAGTAGTAGAAGGGAAAAGAGAAGAAACCCCAATTACAGTACAAGTAGAAGCCATTTTTTTTTATTCTTCTTCTTCTTAATTTCACCCTCTGCTAAAGGGAAGGGGAGGGAGAGTTGGAAGTATAGAGAGAATGTGATGTTTAAGGGGTGTAGCCGGCGAGCGAGTTTGTAGTGTATAGTGCAAAGTAAGAGTGGGAAGGGGAAGGAGGAAGATAAGGGCGCGCCTTCTCAAAAACTTATGGCCTTGGAAACCTCCACCTCTTCCTTTGCTCTTTAACCTTTACTTGTCGATAAATAATATAGAACGATAGATATCTGTATTTAAAAAGGCTTGCTGCCCTGAACAAAGGCCAAAATACACTGAGCATTCTGATCTGATGATTCATAGGAGATATTTTATCTGCTGGACTTCATTTTGTGGGCTCGCTCACTGGCCCATTAACCCACCTCTCTTTTCCTTTTTTTTTTTTTTTTTAACTTTAGAAAAAAACAAAAAAACACACCAGGAGAAAACGAAATGTCCCCGTAGTTTTTTTTCTTTCGAAAAACAAATATGTTTGATAACTCCAAATGTAATTTTATTGTTGGATCATGCTATATTCTCATCCTATTTACTAGTAAATCTTAATGCCAAACTTATCATAATTTGGTTTATTTTGATACTACGAATAAAATCACTTGATGAACCTATCTTCAGAGGGTGATATTAGCAAAATTAATAGCATTAAGAGATTATTATTTCTTATGACCTCCATCTTGTCCACTTCATTGGCCAGTTGGCATTAATGCTTTATTATTTTTTTAATTTAATTTTCTGATTAAAAAAAGCAGCCATACTTACATCAGAAGTAATTTTTTAAAGAAAAAAAATTATATAAACGGATTATTATTATTTTGATTTCTTCTCAATAATGCAGGGTGCAGGGTGTGTTTAGGATTAAAAAGTATTTTTTATTTAAAGATATATTAAAAATATAAAGGAAAAATTAATATTAAAAAATTTAAAATTTAAAAAACACCATTTACAGGTGTTCCCAAACATACCCGTAATTTCCCGCAGTTAAATTAATTATTAAACCTTTTTTTTGTTCAAGGGAGAATAAAAAAAAAAGCTGGCAAAGAAAAATAATGAAATAAAGGAAGAGAGAAAGAAATTGGAGAACAGATATATTGAAATTGCAATCCCCTCCCTCCGTCTGTCTAACAGCGATATCAATCCTCTCCTCCGCCATAATTGCGTGCTAGTTGTTTGAGTAAACGGAGGAGCAACGCCTCCTTATCTTTCCCTTTTACTTCCTTAACACTCCGACTCCGTCAGTCAGATCTCGTCACCTCTCCCTAATTAATATTCTGTAAGTTGATGGTTTCATTTCTATCATCTCCATATTCATCAATTAACACTACCACTTATACATTTATTTAGTTGTAGCTACAGGATTTTTTTTATATATTTGTGAATCTTTCTCCTCTTTCTGACAGTAATGATTCGGTTCAGGGTTCGCGATTTCCAAAGCTCCTGCTCCTCCAATTGTATGAAGAAAATGATTACAATATATTATAATTAATTAACTCACTCATCAAGGTTCCTTCCTATTTACTTCTTATGCTCATTATTCATCTGCTTTCGCCAATTTTATTTTTTATTTTTCAGTCGTTAACTATTTGTTCATTTATTTGGATGATTGTAGGCACAATTTTTTCCTTCTGGTTGATTAGTTATTTTCCTTGCTTGCTCACGATGGCTGAATTGCTGCCAATTTACTTTAGCATTATTGCTTTCTTTTGCGCCTTGGGAGCTATGGCTTTGGCTATTTTCCACATCTACAGGCACCTTCTGAATTACACTGAACCTACTTATCAGAGATACATTGTCCGCATCATCTTTATGGTCCCGGTTTGTGCTTCTCTTCTTTGTCACTTGCTGCTATTTTATCTATACTAGTTCAATCAAGAAACATGAAGGAAAATGAAGAAGAAAAGAGAGAGATTTTACCAAATCACCAAGATAGTAAATAAGGCAAAAATGTGCGCTTATAATCTAGCAGAACCTTTTTTTTTAATAAACATCGGAAAAAGAAAGTGAGTAGAAAGATGTTTTATTTAATAATCATGATAAGAGTTTTTTGTCTAGTTTTCATTAAGGAAAAAAAATCTTCACCTTTAACAGTCAATTAAGCATGTTCAAACAAATATTTGTGAACGAATGGTTTAAAATGCGCAGAAGCTATACTTTGTGCATGATTGCATGTTAATCTATTCACAAAGCATGCGGAACAATCTGTTTGTCCTGTTGCTTTTGCTGTTTCTGGAAGGTGTAACTGAGAAAGATTTTCTTTTGGTCAAATGCTCACAGGTTTATGCATTGATGTCCTTCTTGTCCCTAATTTTTCCAGAGAGTTCAATCTATTTCAATTCCATTCGTGAAGTGTAAGTGTACTTCGTTGTTTTATAAAATTGCAGTAGCCTCTATCTATTTATATACTGTGTATCTAAATTTGTATTGATATCCAAATGTCACAATATTTCCTAACAAAGTGGATTACAATAGCAAGCATCTATGTATCATTCCTACATGAGCTTGGAGTTATTGATTACCAACAATCATTAATTGTTAGCTTAAATTTTCCTTCCTTTTCCTTTCCTTGTATCTCTTTTCAAAATACAAATGGACAGTCGAATTACTCTTGTGGGCATACAGATTGTATCATCCAGACATTTAGTGTTGATAAATGCAATTGTACATCGAATCAGTAGGGCATTTAAGCTCAAAACACTAAGATTTCCTATGAAAGAATGGTTGATTGCAAACATCGTCTGGTGATGGTATTGTTTTGAAATGGTCATGGTGATTATGTGATGGCACAGTGGTTGTGATGGTAGTGTTACTATTAATCTGGATGGCTTTGTGTCACCAGGTATCAATCCAAGGGTTCTTCTGAGGCCCACTAGTGGTCTGATCTGGGTTAGATCCACATATTTAGCTGGTGTGTCATTTGATAAGCTCTTGAGATGCCACTCTGGGACATGGGGTCTTCCCTGTGTTCTGCAGTAGCATAGATTGACCACCTTCCCCTTTCTACCATTGTCGAACCAAGGGGTGATAGTAACTGGCTCAATGTTTTTCACCTTCCTTTGTGTTATCATTCTGTAAATTTGACACTATTACTGTTAAATGTTATTCTACTTCATGCACCTTGGAATGAATAAGCCAACCTTATCCTGCATCCTACAATATCCCAAAAAAATTTATGCAGACAACTAGGATCTTGTAATGATAATATTCCCGTTGCAGGGGCTAAGAAGCTTTCTTTGTGTAGTATATACTGCATGAACCATTTATGCTAATGATTTATTAACTGTTTCAGTTATGAAGCTTGGGTCATTTATAACTTTCTGTCCTTATGCCTGGCTTGGGTTGGCGGCCCTGGAGCAGTTGTGCTAAGTTTAAGCGGGCGGGCTATGAAGCCATCATGGTGTCTGATGACTTGTTGCTTTCCTCCCGTTCCATTGGATGGGTGAGTTCCTCTTTTTTTATGGCTTTGGGGCATGCACAAATCTCATTTACCTGTTTTGTTCAGAAAATATGTACTCCATAACCTGCAGTTGTATATTCACTGAAGTTCGTTATCATTAATTTCTGTCTGAGTTTTGAGTTTTGATTCAATGCAGGCGTTTTATCCGGAGGTGCAAGCAGGGCTGTTTGCAGTTTGTGATTCTGAAGCCTTTTTTAGTTGCTGTTACACTCATACTTTATGCAAAAGGAAAATACAAGGATGGGAATTTCAGTCCTAACCAATCGTATCTGTATCTCACCATTATATACACAATCTCGTATACAATGGCATTGTATGCTTTGGCATTGTTTTATGTGGCATGCAAAGATCTGCTTCAGCCTTTCAACCCAGTTCCAAAGTTTATCATCATCAAATCTGTTGTTTTCTTGACTTACTGGCAGGTAAAACTTTATCCGCAGTTTGTTCTCATTATGAAGCTTTACAGACTGATTGTTCAAAGTTTTGTTTGCATGCAATGTGCTCGTAGTTGAAGTCTTTGTGCTATCCCTGAAGAGCAGAGAAAGCACATGATTCTCGAGTGACTTTTCAAGTTTATGCCTATTGGATTCAAAATGACTTGATCTGTATGCAAGCCTTTGCATGATTTCCTATCTGGTAACGTTGCTGCAAGTTTTAGTCTGATAAGTCATATTTTGTGCCCCACATGTATGAGGACACATGTAACAAGCCTTTTCAGCTGCCTAAGTTGTGCTGCTATTACTTTTTAGAACTCTTGGTGCCTTTTAGCTTTCCCTATTCACTGTCTGTGCACAAGTTGCAGAGAGTTAAGAACGATTAAAACATTAACTAAAATTCATCAAGAAATCAAGTAGAGTAAATAGCAATTTCAGGTAGTACCTTGACTGACTCCCGAACCTTAATTCTCAAGAGCTCTCCAATGATACCCCTTGCCCCCTTACAATCACAGTTAATCCTCAGGGTTCTCTAGAGTCTGTAGAACTAATCTACTTGATAGGAAATTCCAAAGGATCTTTTATGCTAAGAAAGAAAATAAATCTCCTAGGAAAAATTCATATTCTTCTTATTCTGACATTCTTCCTGCTTCAATTCGTAACATCTAACTACAGCATGCTTTACCTTTAGTATTTTATTTACAAATCGCAGGATATGAAAAAAGAAAAAAAAGAAGAGACATTTACCAATGTAAGAGAAGCGTAATGTTGTTTAGAACTTATTACTTTCTCTTAGAATTGTGAGAGATATACTTGCAGACTATTATTATCTTCTCTTTGTTGTTTTTCTTCTTCGCAATATTGGTGTAGTGATACCAGTCTGCGATTGGAGCTTCAGTTTGTAAAAATTCTTGATATGGCACCACCAATGTTGCTTTTTGATAGGATCCCTTCATTATTAGGTCCTAGCATCCATCTGCTAAAAGGAATCATCTACCTCTGTGCCTCATTATTAGTTATTAGATTTGGGAATAATTACCTTTTGAAATTCTCATTCTCCTAATGCACTGGCCAACTGCCTCCCCATCTGAGCCTAAAAAGCGGGGGGAAATTCAATTGTTCTTACTTCTTCAATGTAGAATGCATCTACTTTATTCTTTGAGTGTCCTAGTCTCATGTTAAATTTATCTGTGGACAATTAAAAGATGGGAGCAAAAGAAGTGTGAGCTTGGTGATGATCAGTTATGTTTCTATTTTTCTTCTTTAGGGAGTTCTGGTTTTTCTTGCTGCAAAGTCTGGATTTATAAAGGATGCAGAGGAAGCTGCTCAGTTTCAAGATTTTATTATATGTGTGGAGATGCTTATAGCTGCTGTTGGTCATCTTTATGCATTTCCATACAAAGAGTATGCTGGTGCGAACATTGCTGGGTCTTGTGATCTGACACGCAGTCTTGCACATGCCCTGAAGTTGAATGACTTATACCATGACACTGTTCACCAGGTATGCCAGACAAATTTTTGTTTCCTCCCATGGGTCCTTTCAAAACCATGCCTATTTATATGCCAATGATTATTAAAATATTTGCAGTTTGCACCTACTTATCATGATTATGTGCTCTACAACCATACTGAGGGTGATGAGGGAACAAGAAAGTATCGCTCGCGAACCTTTGTGCCAACTGGCCACGAGATGGATGCTGTGAGGAAAAACAAACTCGTATTTGGAAACAAGATAGACGAGATTCAGCTATCCAGTCAGTCTTCCTCCGCCACAAGCACACCCAAAAATGATACCTCAGTGCTCAATTCTGCACATTCTGATGCAATGAAATCTTCCCTTCTTGTGGATTCTTCTAACTCTGTATCTGCACCATATGACATGTCACTTATTGACATGGACTTCTCCAATTACCCTGCAAAAGTTGCTGCTGCAAATGAAACTAGTAGGTGACACGAATGGAGGGACTGAAACAAAAGGGTAAGATAAGTACCCTTAAAGCTAAGAGTTGAGGAATATGAGGTTGTCTTTCTGCTTCAGGAAAGAAATGTGTGCTATCATTGGTGTCAATTTCCTTGAGAGTGTTTCATAGCCCTCAGTCCTCTATTTTCATTTGGTTTAAGCATTTCACTTGCTGATGTCAGGCTTCTCTATTGTTGCCTGTTTGTCCATGGTTATCTACCTTTGTTGCCTATTCTGCTTTGTAGATACAGAACTTTTAGACGTCATACTTAAGACATTAGAGGTCACCATAAAATTGGCTGAATTGTTTGTTTACCCTTCAAATATCAATGATTGTCCACCCTGCTTCCACTTGTGTTCAAGATATGGAAATTTTAGATTTCACGTTTGCAATTTCCCATTTGCAACGTGAAATTGCGTTTTGATTCTTGTGAACTTGTTTTTGCTGTTGCATGTGTGCTAAACCAGGGCCATTATGTGAGTTGTGGATTTAACTCATCATTGCTATTTTACATTTCGGTTTGCAATCCTCGTCATAACTATTTGCATCATGGCATACTAAGAAAGGGTCCTTTTAGCTTTTCTTGCTGTTGTCAAGTAATTGGAAAAGGCTGTAGGAGTTGAAGTTTGATGCTGGAATCTACATATTTTGGTTACCATGGCAGGGTTTTGTGTCCCATAAATTTGACCTTGTCACAAGAAACAGGTTTCCACAATTCTACTTTGACAGGAAGTCTTTCCTAATTGCGTGGAATGTCATTATAATCTTAGTAATAATATAGTTATTTCTTTCATGGATGTTTAAATTGTGTTATTCAAAGGAAGTAAATTGATGATCCTAATTGTTGCACTTGATGATGTTACTGGTTGAAGCAAAACCACCCCACCCCGAATGATCTTTTAGCAGGTGCAAGGGGTTTTTTTTTTTAAAAAAAATAATATTTAGATGGTTTTATTTTAATTAGATGATAAAAAAAATAAGTACTAACAATCGGATTAAATTTTTTTAAAAAAATATTATTGATAACCTAGAAAAATATTTTTTAAAAAAATAAAAAAACAGATAAAGTTGTTTAGTTCACAACCAACAGATAAAAAAATTTGGCTGTCACTAGCTATAAATTATGTCATCACATACCACACACATGTCATCCAAAAAAAAAGACACCAAGGTGCTTTCAATGTTTGGCTGTCAAGAAGTGTGGCGCATGCTAGAGCGTGTGTTGCTCATATCAGTTATTTTTTATTTTTGATATAATTATTTAAATATCAAATTACATTTTAGATGACTGCATAATAAAAAAAATTAATGTAAAAATAAAAAAAATACTTAGACACTAGTTTTAAAATTTTTGCTTTTAATAATATTTTATTTGTTTCATCCCGATAATAACTCGTATACCTTATGAAAATATCTAAATATTCTCAGTAACTCATGACAAAACTATTATTACACTATTGTTTTCACTCTATATCAACAGTGTTTTTCCACAGTTCCAATTAGGTATTGTTAATGTTTTGACTCTACCATAGAATAGGAGAAAGCACATTTGACTTTTGAGTCCGTTGAATTCTC
>Ga0325405_1005427_pt1 | contig 12968 bp, 7 predicted proteins | sample PopdelMetagenome_21_FD_205663 | JGI IMG/M metagenome (GOLD analysis project Ga0325405, IMG submission 205663) | Populus deltoides microbial communities from Bellville, Georgia, United States - Xylem-Control-R2 | ecosystem: Host-associated > Plants > Phyllosphere > Stem > Wood/Secondary xylem... | reverse complement strand
GTATTTAACCTCTTTCTTTCTATAAATACAATGTATTTTACAATTGTTTCATTCTCAATGTATAAACATAACATCATTTTTTAAAAAAATAATTGATTTTATACCAAAACAATAACAAACAACCAAGATTCAATGTTATTTAACTTATTTTATATATTTATCGCTAAAATATTTAACACTTATTAGAATTTCTATATTAAGCTACCACCTTCCTTTAACTAAAAAAAATTAATCAAATACCAAAAACTCCTGATTAAACTTATTATCTAACCATAAAAGGCACGGGCAAATATTACTAGTATGATTAACTCTTTTTTTTCTCCTTTACAAACCTAAAGTATTTTTTTTTCCTTTTTTATTTGTAATTTTACTTCATATTTTGTGTACATGCCAATATATATTATTGCCATATTAATATGGTAAATTTCATACTCGTCAAAAAAGATTAACAAATTTTTCACTCATTTTTCTTACAGATATGTCGGTATATGAATGATATATGAATAGCAGGCGTATGTTTGAAATATAATCATATATGAATTTTTGTACAACATTATTCATATGATATATTTTTATATATGTTAAACTCTTATATTTTAAACAATAATAATAATTAAAAAAAAAAATTATTTTGGGTTTTTTTGAGATTAACATGTGCTTCAGGTCCGTTATGGCTTATATTATATGAGATTCTTGATAACTTGAAAATATGCAGGATGGATGCAATCAATTTCAGACCTGGGCTTGAATCTCTCTTCAAAAGCGCACACATACATATGCATGTATGATTAACGAAAGAATCAGTATGAGATCAGCAAGCACAAATTTTATCATTACATTTCTTGACTAGTGTGTTTAGATAACTGACTTCATCCATGGACATGGTAAACACATCACAATTTCATCTGAATAATTGACCAACCTTCTTTTACCTAAATATTCTTGATTATTTTCTCTTGCTCTTATCTACAATCCCGTCTATCCAATCTGTTCTCATCTATCGTAAGGGCAGTCAAAATCATTTTCAGCAACTTTAAAGTGATGGGGTTGCTGGCCTGAGCAATGAATATTCCACATTTTGAAATATGCCCTCTCCAGGTTTCTAACCTGCATTTGCAAAGGCAATGAGAGATTGAGCATTTGTCCCTCGAAACAAAAGCGCAGTAGTTGCGAAAATAAAGCTTCTGTTTCAGCTTACCCAGCGTTTTGTGTCAAACAGAGGGCAAGTCATTCGGAATGCCTTCAATCTGTTTGTCAGGGACTGAAGCTTTGGCTTATTTGATGCAAGAGACACAGCCCTCTCTTCATATTCTTTCATACTGTAAACATGGGCAAAACAATGAGAAGATAAATCTCACAAGCAAGCAATCAAAGCATATGGTATAGGAACATGCCAACTCAATTCATCTTTGTACCCCACCTGCTAACAATCATCTCGTCCCCAAGTCCGGTGGCAAGGCAAAGCGATCCAGCAACTCTTGTAGCCATTTTCTCAAGGGGCATGGTCACCATTGGCAAACCTGCCCACAGAATATCTGTCCCCGTGGTATGTGCATTGCATAATGGCCTAAAAGAAAAATCCAACCATCAACATCAAAGAAGCCCCAAGGCAACAAATGACAGCATTCAGTAGTGAATGTAAGAGTGTAATAATTACGTGTCGAGAAATAAATCTGCCAAAGCACTGCGTCTGATATGCTCTTGTTTCATGGCAACATCTGTGAAAATAATTTGGTCTGGATGCACCCCCTGTGCAACAGCATCTGAACAAAGTCCAATGGTCATTAACATAAGGCCATGTGCCGGATGCTAAGAGAGTTATTGTGATCCTTGTGAGAGGTGAGGAAAATTTTCACTTACATGCTCGCAGTCTAATTTCCCCTGCAGCAGGGAACCTAAGGAGCCAAAGTGCACTGTTGGGTACACGTTTAAGAATGTTGCACCTGCAATATTAAAAATAAACATGAATTGTAAGATACCATGTATTACAATCCTGCAGTCATAAAAATGAATTAAATGTAAGGGCTGTCCTTAGACTTTGGATTACCAGGTATTAAAGATTTCAGGATCCATTTTGTACAACTGATTGAAGCATGCAAATATGAATTTATCTTCAGGGAGACCATAATCCAATCGCTTGTGCTGGCACGTTGGATCCAACACATCCAGGTTTTTCTGAAAGCAACAGTGGTGGTTTTAAATATTCATGTTCCACAACGAAGCAAGCAAAATAGATAGTCTGGGACCAACCTGTTTATAATCATTCACAAAGTAGCAATGTGGCAGGTGAACCAGCTTTTCAGAATAAATATGCGAGAAACGGGTGGGTGAAACAAACTGGAAGGAGCAGGTGCGTCAGAATTCAGACAACAAAGACAAACAATAACACAGCAGATAGTGATGCAAATTTAGATTCTTGTTCCCTGCCAACCTCATCAGTGACCAAGTAATCAATGTATGTTGCTCCTGTAGTCCCAGGGAATCCCATGTATGAAACCTGTATAGGTGCAGGTTGCATAGCAAATATTTCATTTCTGGCCCCCTGGATGGACATAATACACAGAACGCAAGTTAAAAGCCGGAACTCAATGATTTGCAAATTTAGAATGGATAAAACCATTAGTAATAGTCCCAGCAGGCTACAGGTATGAAGTCAATATGAACATTTACCAAAACCAAGAATGTTTAAAGACTGATCCACTCAAAAGTTTACACCAGCAAAATAAATAAAAACAAGTGAAACAATGCCAAGCAACCTATAAAAATAACAGACTTCAAATTCTGATGATGATTACAATTGTAAAAAACCTCAGAAAGTCGAAGGTGTAGAACCACCAACAAGAGCACAAAATAAAGATTGCCAATTATTTAAGAGAAACTCAATGTATTTGACAAATAACATAAACAATAACATAATGTCTAGATAAGTGTGTATTCATAGAAACATAAAAATAAAATAAGGAAAAACCCACTGAGTAGTCCTAATTCAATAAGGAAACTAAAATTCTACTCTAACTACTGAATAATAAATACTAATATTTCAAAACACCAAAAATATAAAATAATCATGCAGCACTAAACTTAAAAATAATCAAAGACCAATTCCCTTTATTGTCTTTTTTCATCCCCACATCACATGGTGAAATTTTTAGGAAAATTCTGAATTGCGTGTACCTTGGTATACCCATTAAGGTTGATAAGGATCTGTATCTTGTCCTCATTAATTAGTTTGGCAATCATATCTGATGACATGGCAGATACATCTATGAAATGCTCAGCTTCAAACTGGGTACGCTGCCTCCACTCAGTACCATCATTTGGACTCAAAGCATAGCAGAAAACCTGCACATCTTGTTAGTCATAACATGCACCTGTAGCCAAAAAATGTAGAAAAAAAAAGAAGCTAGATAGCCCTTGCAGTGGCAAATTGAATTTACAAACCTCAACATTTTCTCTGTTATGCATACCAAATACAGAGCCCATAAGGTGTGACAACGGATGGTTGCCAAAGTCACTGCTCACGTATCCAATTCTAAGTCTCCCACTTCCACGTTCATGCTTAACAGAAAGAGGGGCAGGATGCTTGAAGGGAGAAAGTGCAAAACGAGATGCAATTATGGAGCAATGAGCTGCATACTTGTGACTGTAAAATAGGTGTAAAAATAAGAACAATAAGGCTTAGATCATAGAGATCAAGTATGGCCCAGCCCAAAACAATAATCAGACCTGATTTCAAGCGCAAGCACGGGATCAATAGGATATGCTATAGCATGAAAAGGCTGCACACTAGGAAGAACTGACATCTGAAATTAATAGGGCAGTTAGAAAAGTTTGTAACTCCATGTAACAATATTCAAAAGCTAAACAAAATGAAGAAAGAAACTTAAAAAGAACATTAACAAACATCATAAATTCTTACCGAAATCTGTCTCCGAATAATCCCTTCGACTTCATCAAACATTTTATCGCGATCCTCCCAACAGCAGACACACTGTAAAATGGGAAATGAGAAATAAGGAAGAAATCAGTTCAAAACTTTTCTTGTAGTAAACAAAGTGCTTCAACATCCAACTAATTAGCTTAAACAAGCTGAAATGGAAAATTTTATGAACAAATACATAAACATGAAAGGAGAGAGGAGGGAGATAGAGATGCAGCATATTTGACAGTAAATTCATCTGAATCAACACCAAACATTGCATTGTGGACAGAGAATTTTATGCATAAATCAATCACATACTTGATGCATGCAGAATACAACCAGTATTGATCAGGACAAGGTAACTAATAAAAGGAAATGAGCACCTCAGTTCAACAAGTCAAACAGTGTGGCTTTTACACTATAAATCTAACACATTGAATCTATACCAATCCAGGTTAAACCCTCTAGAAGGACAGTGCAGCATGAGCATCAATTTTAAAGAATACCTGCAATGTATGTAAAAGGTTGCATGTTGCTTCTGGAAAGTCTGGTCGCAGAAGCAGTGCCTGCCTATAGCTCTTTATAGCAGCCTCCACATGTCCGCTGCATGCAATACAAATCCAAATTCAACAGCAGTTAGCTAGTTTTCATAGCCAACACGAATATTTTCAATACCATAACCTTTGATGCATTCAAACTCAATAGTTGATTTCTAGCCAAATATATTTCTCCACTCAAGTGCAATTAAAGAAACATTCGGAAAAGCTCTAAGCACAATTGCAGCAAATCAAATATAACATAACCTGGTAGATTGATGAATCAGGAGCTAAATAAACAGTTCTCTGAAAAACCTTATGAATAGCAAGCAATTGCAGTTCTCTGAAAAACCTTATGAATAACAGTTCTTCCATTACAAGATCAAACTAGGGAAACTAACCAAGACTCACTCGACTAAGTGATTCCTTTTCTCTCCACCCACCAAGCACCACCAACAGCTATTCTAATTGCGTTGGATTCTCAAACTAGTAACTAGCATGTACCTGTCTTTATAAGCTGAAGCCAAATTTGCATGTGCTTCCGCCATGGTTGGCCGGATATTGATAGCATGAATGTAGTCTTGAATTGCCTCACTTACTCTACCAATCTCCTTGTAAGTGTTGCCCCTATTTACAAGTCCATCAGCTGCCATGGGTTCGATTCGAAGAACCTCATTATAGCAAGATATAGCATCCGAGTAATTTCCCTGTCAAGCAAAGAAAGGAATGTAGAAGGAACATCCAAGGAACAATGGAAATCCACTGTCATCAAAACACAGTATTAAGAGGGAAAAACAACTGTTGTGCAATGTCCTTTCAGTTCAAGGAAAGTTCATCGGAGAAGTGCTCACTGGAAGCAATTCAGCTGTATTTACCTGTTGTTTATAGATTACAGCAAGATTATTAAAAGGAGCAGACAGCCCCGTCGTGACAGCCAAAGTGGCCTTGTAACATGAAGCAGCAGCTGCAGACATATTCCTGCATGTTCAAATAACTCTCATAAAGACCCAATTTACTTCAAATCCTATATATATTTGACATAATAAAATCATTAATTAAAAATAAAATATCAAGATTTCAAGATCATATACCATTCCATATATATATTCCCAAGGTTGGTAAGTGCTTGAGGATGGCTTGGTTGTATTGAAAGACATTGCTTAAGCCAACAAGAGATGAAGGTTAGAAATTACTTAAACAAGCAAATTGCAGAAGGTGAAAAAAAAAATGTCAACCTACATTATAGCATTGCAGTGCTTCATCCACTCTACCAACATCTTTCAATGCATTGCCCTTCCAGTTAGAGAATAAATCCGAAAGTCAGGTTAGTGAATATAAAAGAAAATGAAAATTGGGATTCAAAATTGAAAGAACTCAAGACTAATAAAAGGCTTCTAGCATAAAGCAAGACCAACCAAGTTATTGTAAGCCTCTAAAAATCTCTGATCACAAGCAATGGCTTGCTTATAATGAAGAATCGCCAGCTCCACTTGGCCTCGCTCATAACATGTACTAGCCAAATTTCCTGCACCATATTACAGGCCAAACAGTCACAGAAAAGTTTGAGGAAAATAAAAGTTCTTCAACCAGAATTACATGAAAGCAGATGAGAAGCGCCCCCCCCCCCCCATATCACTCCTAAGGATATGTTTTGTACACAAGGGTAAAGGAGGTGAAAAACTTAACCTTGTAATTTTCCTTCACCTTTACTCATGTTTGGTACATTTTATAGAGGAGGGAAAGATTTAAAGGAGGTTACAAATTAAAATGGGGGTTAAATGTTGACCTTGGAGAAGGGGAAGTAAAAGATTTTTCAAGGGGGAAAAGTTTGGATTTTATGTTTTTCCCTATTTTTTGAATTTTCAACATTTTTTTTTATCATTCTGATTCCATCTTAAATTTTGAAACATAGGTACAAATTATTTAATATTTTCATGATTACATTTAATTGAACAGTTGATTTAACTAAAGTGGGACCCCCTATTACTTTCAACTCTTACCAAACATCCTTGACATTTCACTTAACATTTTTACACCCTGAATACTTAACCATTAAATCTTACTACCTTAGCATTTCTCCAAATTTCTTAACCCCATACCAAAAAAAACCTAACATTCAGCTTGCCAATGTATGGAAAAAAGTAAACTCACAGCCAATAAATCAATAATACTTTCTCCTAAAGATAAATTTTCCATATATAATCATCAACCAAAGAACAAATAAAACGATAGAAAAACCAGGAATGAGCATGAATGAAGCAACAACTAGAATTACTAGAGTTGGAAAACAAAAGGTCCAGGTCTAAGCACAACTGCAGGCACAACCACAATATTTTACTATAAACAGGTTCTTCTAGAAACCATTATGAGATAAACCAATCATCCCAAGAGTTTATGGACCAGATTAACAAGGCCAAATTTGAAAAGAAGTCCACAAAGAAACCCAAAAGCACCTCATATGAAGCATGAAGTTATTGTTTTCCTGTTTTAATTATTTTCCTAGTTAATTTTGTATTTTAATTATTTGTTTCCTACTTAGCTTAGGACTTTTAATTTAGTTAGTATTTTACTATTTAGGAATCCTAATGCTAGATGGATTTTATTAATTAAAGTTTTAATTGGGAATCCTTTCCTATAAGTGATTTTAGTACTAATATATAAATAGGGATGTCTAGTTTATTTTATGGAGATGAAGACTATTATTCAGATTCAATAAAATACCTGAGAATTTTCTCCAAATTTCTCTACAGTTTGGTCTGTACCCTTAAGGCTTTAGAACCCTAGCTTTATCTTCGTTATACAAAGCATCACATTATTTACATTTTCAAAAGAGAATAGTAGTATTGATGGTTTAATAGCAATAATAACAAAAGAAGAACCCAACAATAGATGGATTGTAAAAAGATAATCCAGAAGCGCACCACAGAAAGGACATGGAAAAAATACAAGTTAAGCAATACAAATATCCAGTCAGCATTTAATTGTCTAGTGCTGAGAAAAATTTGGAATGTTCAGAACAATTGTGGCAGCAAGGCAAAAGAGGCTCACCAAAAGCCATCGCGTAGTTTGGTCGTGTCTGAACTGCTCGCTGATAACACATAATAGCCTCTTGAGGCATTCCCAGGGCCTGAAAAGGGCAAAGAAAAACTGTAGTTTCCTACATAGACCAATGCCAGACCAGGCAAAAGCAACTGCTCCACTTTAAGCACACAAGACATCACAGCTTACCTTGTAAACATTTCCAAGATTTAAGTAGGCATCAGGAAATTTAGGTTTAAGTTTTACAGCTTCCTGCAATTTTAGTTACAAAACACAATCAGCAAGCATTATAACAGTTGCGAAAGAAACAGAACCAGGAAATTTACAAATGGAGATCATTCACAAACTTTAATATGATATATGGTGACCAAATAAATTCAGATTCAGATTGATACTGGTGACATTCATAGCTCACAAGCGACAGTCAAAATCTAGCTCCAAAAGGAAAGAATTGACTGAAATTGATTACCAAAAGCAATCAAAGAAGAATTTTTTTCAATGTTTAGACATGATGACTACACCATATTTGATGCAATATTCCAGCAAAAAATGAAAAGTTTAGAAAGTGATGGCAGTTGAAGCAGATAGTCAAAGCAAACTCTAGAGAAAGGGGAAAACAACCGAAACTCAACTGAAAAAAAAGAGCTGAAAATTTGAAGTAAAGATCAGCTATACCTTATAATATTGAAGTGCTCTATTAAGGTCACCAGACTCCATAAAGAGACCAGCAAGATTTGACCATGCAATAGCAAAACTTGGTTGTATCCGTAGAGCCTCAAGGTAGCAACTGTATGCCTGCACAAAATGTTAGATTCTGACAATTTGGTGTCTTCACATGGAAGTTACAACTAGATCAACCATCATCTGAGCCCTGGCCTGTGGTAACAACTTGATATCTGTATTGAACTGTGAATTAAGACACAGTCCCACACAGGAATTATAATGATCAGTAACTTTGCCGGAAAGGACAGACGCATACTACACAAACATATTCATGGAAACAATGACCTCCTCCCTCCCACAAGTGAGATGGAGAAGTTGGGCCAGGTGAATCTAGTAGAGCTTTCGCTCATTCAATCAAACTGGAGTGCCAAATTTCCAATGGACTGGTTCGGATGCTAAAAGATCCACTGGTATCCCACTCCTAGCTATATGGCATGGCAGCCAATGAGGGTATCAACAGAGTTTAGTAGACCATATACCATAGCCCAAATACTTTACGTCTGGGCTAATCACTAAAAGCAATAAGGACTAAGAAACTAAACATAGTTGCAGTGCTCATTCATTGACACTTACTTCTTGCACTAATCCCTGAGCCTTCATTAAATTCCCAAGATTGCTATGAGCATCAACCTGCAAGACAATTGATGAAATCAAGAAAGTAATGAACCCTCACCACAATTGTAATACCATCCACACCTGGTTGCTAGCATAGAACAATAAAGAATACTGAAATCATAAATTTTCTTTTCCTCTAGCCCATCTAATTGACAGTCATCCAGATCATCATAAAACCATGTTAGACAAAAATTACCAGAAGAGGATTCAATGCCAGGGCCTGACGACAACATTGTGACGCCTCATTAAGTCTTCCCTTTCGCATGTATGCACTAGCCAAATTTGACCAAGCATCAGCAAAGTTGGGTCGAAGCTGCAACCAAGATTGCAAACATAACCATCATTACTATCATATACAAGAAGCTAGCATATTAAGGTGGTGCAGTTATAGAAGAAAATTAGAAGGTTATTGTCCAACTAGACAGTTAAGATCATGTACAAATCTTACAACATCCATGGGCGAATTTGATGGTGAATCCCCACCAGACATTATATTTTGCATGTAAGGATTCACAATATGTAAATTCCCATGATAAGAAATGGAAAGCTGACTGCTGAAAATTCAGCTCTATACCACCTGATTGTGCTTCACATGATGGGGCCTTCTCTCTCTCTCTCTCTGTAAATATTTATATATATGTACTTTCCCTATGGATGTAGAAACACATGCATGTATGCACCTATGGATGTTTCTGTCCCCAAGACTCAGTCATTTGATTTACCCACAAACAGTAACAACAATTCTCAAGCCTTCTGTTGCATGAGAAACTGGTTCTTATTTATTTCACCAACTGATTAGAATCTCAGTCCTCTAATTTCAGCACCAATCAATGTCACAATATAACTTCTTCTACAGGCTTCTTGTTATTAGAAACCGCACAAGATGTCATGTGACTAACTAGCAGTCCAGCAAAAATCAACAGATTTTCTAAAGTTGGAATTGAGTTCACAATTCACAACCAGATTCATTGTCAGGTCTGGTCAGGGATCCTAACTCAACCAGGACTAACACAGTATCCAAAAACCACAGAAGGATGGGGTCAAACCCCAACTGAAAAGATCCTCAAAGCCTCAAAATACGAGAATGGGGAGAAAACAAAGGTTAAGATATAATGCTAATGATGCAGTGCTTTGGGAGCTGTTCTGTATCTGAGTTACAGGGCTGTTTAAGGATTGATTGGTGGAAGACAGATTTCTAAGAGTCACACCTTCACATCCAAGAGGAGATTGAGTCATACAATAAAAAAAAATAGATGGAAATTATTTAATATTACTCCAATTGAAACATCAAAAGATTACTTGCATATTTATAGAATTTTAGTATTCCAAATCCAACAAGGACATGGATGACTAAACCTCCAACATAACTATTCCTACTTAGAAGTTAGAATAGTAAAACCTAATAACTTTGAAACTAATAAAATAAATACTAAACAAAAATAAACCTAGACTATAATTGTCCAGATTTTCCAAGATATCAGAAGTAACCAAAATACCCTTATAAACAGCTCAAGTTCCCAACTAAGTTTCCCATCATCAGCCATGTGCCAAACATATTGCAATCATTCTTAAAGACACCTTGTAAGGACCTTTGGAGGCTTCTGCCAGCGTGTCCCACTACTAATTATACCCTAATACTCAAGATTAAGCAAGAGACGCTCATATGAACTTAATACTATCACATGACTGTTTAAAGTAAGCATTCATGGAGTTTAAATCAGCTAACAAACCCTGTGTGCATTTCTAAACTTCCTAAACAACTCATTTCCAGTGTAAATAATAAGAAAAAAAATCTAGTTAGGGGAGAAAAAGTTTAATATCTGCAGACTAACCTCAATGGAAACCAAATAGTATCGAATTGCACGATCAATATCACCCTTTTCCTGTAAAATTATCAAACAAAATATCACCTTCATCAGTAATCAATCCCTATCATTAATTAAGGGGATCAAACACATCCATAATTCCACACAAACCCACGTGATATTAATTACCTTCCAAGCATTTGCCATGTTTCCATAGCACTCGGCAAAACGCGGCTGAAGTCTAAGAGCTTCCTCGTTTTTTGCAATGCACATATCATAATCTTGCAACTGCAAGCAAAAAGGCAAACAATTTACAATTTTGGCCAAAACAGAAATAATAATAATAATAATAACAACAACAACAACAACAACAAACCCTAACAAATAAATGAAAATGGAAAACAACCTGATAATAAATAGCACCCAAGAGAAGAAGATTATCAGTCCGCTGTGGACTCCTCTCGTAAACAGCACTGCTATGCTCTAACGCTTGTTTGTAATTCCCAGATTTGTACAGCTTATGCGCCTGCTCCAAGTGTGCTTCTTCATCAACAACTGCGTCCAAAAGAACCAAATTTTCAAAATTAACCGATCTGAAAAAATACAATCCTAAATCAAAAACTTCTTAAATGCAAAAAAAAAATGATAAGAATTAATAAAAGAGAGAGAGAAAATCATGATGAGAATCACGGCCTTTAAAAGGCAACTGACTAACCTTCATGATGAGAATCGCGGCCTTTAAAAGGCAACAAACTCAACGGAGCAGAAGAAGAAGCCGACGGCTCCAGATTCAACTGGAAGCCACCGACGGCGTCATCGCGAGCCGAACCAAAAGCAGCCGGGCGACCACCACTCTGCAACAAAATCATTTCGATCTCGATCTCGATCTCTCCTCACCAGATCAAACTCCAGTCATGAAATGAAACAGCCAATTCTCCAGATCAGATCAAACAGCTGATAAAAACCCACACGAAAATTCTGAAGAACTCGATTTACAAATAAAAAAACCTTAAGCAGCTAATTAAAGATTAGAAAATTATTTTTTTCGAGCTTTTTGCTCCTCCGATTTTTCGCTTCTTCTGGAATTTTCTGAAGAGGAGAGAGAGTGGGGTGGCGGATTATATACTGCGGGTGGAGGGTGGTGAGGAGAGATCAGAGCCGTTGAACTGTACGGTGATGATTCCATTACATTGGAGTAACGTTAAAGGAGATTCGGTTAGTTCTGACACGTATCTATGTAGCTTCTTTTTGCTGAGCTGGCTTTTGTCGTTATACGCTAAAATGGCTCAAAGTTTCTATATATTTATATTTTTTTCTTTTTAATTGTTTTGCCTAAAATAAAATAAATATTTTCAGCAATTTTATTTTATTAGGTGATGTGTAAAGTTATTTCCTTGGAGAACATTCAATTCGGTGCCCCAATTATGTAGATAGTTTCAATTTAGTTCCTACAGCTGAAATGTTTTTAATTTTATCATAATTGTGCAACATTTTTTTCTCACACTATTTTATAGGATGAATTTATTTTTTTTTACTCGACTACTCCTTGAAAGCCATAGTATGAAGAGATATTGTTTTAAGGGTGTGTGTCGCGTTTTAAAAATAAAATTTATTTAAAATAAAAAAAAAATTATATTTTTAGATTATTTTAATGTGCTGATATCAAAATTAATTTTTGAAAAATAAAAAAAATTATTTTACTATATTTTTAAATGAAAAGTATTTTAAATCATAATCATTACTATAATTTTAAACAGACCCTAAATTATAACCAAATGATGATTTATTATTGCCGTGCATCACATATTATACCATAATAAAAGGCATGAAAATCATATTTTTGTTATGGTGTAACTTGCAGTTGTATGCAATATAAAATAAAAAAGTTATTTATAATTGTATTTGAAATTGTGTTTCATAAAAATTTGAATTTTTTTAATTAATTTTTTTATATTTTTATTTTTTGATCTTTTTGATATACTAATGTTAAAAATAATTTAAAAAAATAAAAAAATATATATTATTTTAATGTATTTTTAAATAAATAACATTTTAAAAAACTAACTTTAAACATCCTCAAAAGTTATTGTACAAATTTCATTTTTAATTATAGCTTTGTTTGAATTTTCCTTTCAATGTTTTTTTGGAAATTAAATATTTTCTTTCAATACCCTTAAATGTTAAAGTGACTTTCTTTTTAAAGGTTTTGCAGGCTGTTGTGCCAAAGGAAGACTCCACTTCCCGGGCAAAACACAAGGAATACTGACGTCGAATAATTATTTTAAAAGTTTATGGAACATATATACAAGGTAAAACTTGAAAAAAAGT
>Ga0325405_1005426_pt1 | contig 12970 bp, 6 predicted proteins | sample PopdelMetagenome_21_FD_205663 | JGI IMG/M metagenome (GOLD analysis project Ga0325405, IMG submission 205663) | Populus deltoides microbial communities from Bellville, Georgia, United States - Xylem-Control-R2 | ecosystem: Host-associated > Plants > Phyllosphere > Stem > Wood/Secondary xylem... | reverse complement strand
TTACAAAAAAAAAAAAACACCTTAATCATCTATCCATTCTGCATAAGGATACGAAATACTTAAAATTAAATTAATATTAAGTAAGAGTTAATCTAAGTAATTAACAAATAAACAATTAAGTAATCCTCATGGTAAGTTATAACTTAATTAAGCTCTTTGATCATTTTTATGATTATATTAGTTCGTATTTATAAGTCATACTTTTCAAATCATTCTCGTATCATTACAAGCAATTAATTTCGAGCATTGTTTCACAATGACTAATTAACTAATTTCACTGTCCTTTTTATCAGGCGTTTATTTCCATCATTTGATATTCGATTTTATGACTTATAATCAATACTAGTTTCACCACCCATAATCGAACACTAGTTCCATCACATGATGATTAGTTATTCAGCTCATTATTAAGCACTAGCTTCATTACATGATAATTAATTTCTTAGCCCGTTACCTTCATTATATGACAACTAGTTTCATCCATAATTAAACACTAGTTCCTCACATATCAAACATTAAAAAGAATTTAGCACATTTAATGAAAATATAATGACTTAATTTGTCATAAGGATATCAAGGTATTAAGTATCTACCTAAGGCTTGAGCTTGTGGTGTTGTTTTCTGTTGCCATTCTAAACTGTCAATCTCTTTTGTTCCAGCAAGAAACATTATCATCATAGATATATTAACCATCAATTGAAATCCCTTTTTAATTCTCATTTAGTTCAATTTTGGATTTAAATTAGTTAATTTTGTGGATTTAATTTAAGCTTGTTAGCTAATTAGGGTTTATTTTATCAGCCATATTATATAAGTAGTTGAAATAATATTGAAAAGATAGATTTTTATCTTGATTAATAATTGAATAATGTGAGGCCCTTTTTCTTTAGGTTATTCATTAAACTTTCAAAGTTTATCAAATATATCAAATATATTGTCCATGTGGAGTTCTAATTATATACCTTCGATTCTTGATCCAATGAATTATTGGGTCAAGGTTTTCTTATTTAATTTAGGTTTTTTAATAAGTATTCTAATTCTTGATTGTGTATCCTAAGGTTTAGCATTACGGGTTCACATCATTATTTTGATATAATTAAATTTTATTGAAATATTACTTTGTAATTATTAAAATTTAAATTCAAATGAAATATATAAAAAATAAAGTTTTAAAAAGATTTAATTACTCTACTATGGATTTGAAATAAATATTTTATACGTGGATAATGTTTAGAAACATAAAAAGAATCTTGAACAAGAAAAAATATAGGATGACCAAAATCTTTAGGATGAAATTAAATTTCATAATAGAAAATGATAAAAAAGGTAAATTTTGAATATACTAATTATATATATATTTTTTTCTATTTCTACACATATTTTCTAGATATAAATATAATTCCAACATTCAACATCATCATTTGTGAAAAATTTAACTAGTGGTATTTCGTTCTATCTAAGAAATAAAAATAAATCAAGGAATATGACTAATACGGTAATACATGGAATGAGAATAACACTATAAGAAAATCAATACAAATCATATATTATAACATATTGGTTGTAGATGATAAATAAAGAACTTTATTAAATATTGTGGATTCTTATGTTTCCATCTCTTCATTTGACACGTGGAATGCATATCCTATTTGATTGAAAATTTCCAAAAACCAATGTTTAAATATTTTAAAAAATATTATATATATAATAGTATAAAATCAAACACCCACCTTAACATTTTCACCAAATCAACAAAAAAATTAACACACATTTCCTCCATTTTTAAATTAAATAAAAATTATTTTTGAATAATTTTTTGCACATATATTTTCTTCAAAATCTTCACAAAAAAAAAATTAACTTCCTTTTAATTCTCATCAATCTAACAAAAACCTCAACCCTTTTTATTTTTTATTTATTTAATAGTAAAGATATTCTCGAGGCAGCTTGCCGTGAAATCAAGTTCAGATTCGTTTGGACAAGCAAACAAGCTTCGCAGGAACCAAACTGGGTGAGTTACTCTAATCCTTGTTTTAGATTTCCTTAACCAGACAACCAACCGCACGCTCTTTTATTTCTTAGCCTTATTTAAAAAAATAAAAAGAGAAAAGGAAAGAAATAAGACAGCTCGCCGTCAAAGCAGCCCCACGTAGGTAGGGGATAAGCGACGAAGCAAAAGTCTGAAATTCGAACCTGTAGGTTCGGATTACACAGCTGGAGACAGGCTGTCTCCAACAAAGTCCCACTTAACTACACGGTCTCTCTCTCTCTCTGTCTCTCTCTCCCCCCCCCCCCCGCTACCTTTCTCTCGCTACCTTGGTCTTTCAAGTTAGGGTTTTCTTTATCTTGCTTCGCTGTTGTTGGAATCCCCATTTCTCTTTACCAGATCAAGTTTCTCTGCTTTGTAAGCTTTCGATTGATCTGATTCTTTCTCATTTTGGCTATCTTTTTTGTCTGCTTGGAGTTTTGCATCTTCCTTTACGATGATTTTTTGTTGTAGTTATCGTTTTCGTGTTTTTTTTGCGATTTTTTCAGTGCATGGTGATTTGGAGATGTTATGAGGATAAGGATATTTTTTTTCATTTTTTAAAATTATTTGTTTGCATGTTTGGTTGCTGAGAAAGTGAAGAAAATGAAAATTTTGATAATTTTCTTCAACGGTTGAAGTTGGAGAAAGCATAAAATATTACCGAGGTTAATATTTTTTCTCTCGGAATTTAATAAGATCTAAATAATGTGAAACGTTGAGATTTAAATTTGCTAAAGAGGAATTGATGCATGCACTTGGAATGATTTTTTTTAATAACCATATGGAAGAAGTATCGGACGGCCCGTGTAGTGTGTTGTTTGTGATGCAGCATGATGATAACAGGGTTTCTTGTGGTTAATTATTAGTTATTTACTATATGCCAATGTTGTTCTTTGCTGGCAATGATGTTATTGCTTTTAATGGTTTCGTAGTTGTCTTCTTTTTTCTAGGAATTCTGATGTTGATTTACAGATGTGTAACGCTGAATTTGGATGATTGTACTTATTTCGTCGTGAATGCCATGGAATGTATGATTTATGTGATTTTGTTCGAGTCTTTGTAAAATGTGGTTGAAATTTGGGCAAGATAAACTAATTGCAACTCGTCAAATACGCTATAGGTTGATAAGCAGCCTTGTTTTTCTGGCAATCTGACTCCCTTGCCTTACTTGCAAACTCTCGAACATGAACTTATCTGTTTGTAGTTTCTTGCTAAAAGACTCGTTTCAGTCGTGTAATCATTGCAGATGGTTCTTTACTTAATAAGGCTCTTCTGAGCTTGGTACCTGCAGGATTTGGGCATTGATATATGAATGATAAGTATGATTTAAATTTTGGCACCTTTTTTGAGTATTTTTAATTTTTGCACTACAGGTGATTGGGCTGGAAAACTTGAGCCAGACAGAAAGCAGTGATATGTTGTGTTGGCTTTGGATTGATTGATGTCTGGCATCATACATGGGTTTGTCATCATTACTACGTGGAGAGTGAGGGTTGATTGCTCTGGGTGACTGGTTGGTTCAGTTTTCAACAATCTGATTCCAGTATTTTTTTGGAAATTTCCAACACAAAATTAATCCTCAGAAGGAAGTGCATGCACGACCAGAGGAGGATTCTTTGTGTCAATGCTGGCAGAGAGCATGCGTGGAATTTGTGCTTCGGGTAATGCCCCTGACGAGTGCTGCTGCCGATGCATTGGGTGTGGTGACAATTTGTCTAGTCGCTATTTTGATTCTTTTCGGTCTGGTGTGCATTGCTTACTCATTTTACTTCCGCTCTCGTGTTCGTAGTCAAGGCTTTTCTCAACTCAGCTATTTTAGTGGTCCCTGGATCATCCGAATAACAATCATCTTGTTCGTAATCTGGTGGGGTGTTGGTGAAATTTTACGGTTAAGTTTGTTGAGACACAAGGGTAGAGTGTTGGATGTCCTTGACTACAAATGGCAGGAAACTGTCTGCAAATGCTACATTGTCTCGAATTTGGGTTTTGCAGAACCTTGCTTGTTACTCACCATCATATTTCTTCTTCGGGCGCCGTTACAGAAGATGGGAACGGGAGCTCTTTGTCGCGGGTGGAATGGGAAAACCGCATTATGTGTCCTCCTTTATTGCCTGCCAATGTTTGTCCTTCAGCTTGCTATTATTCTAATTGGGCCGCAATTACGGAGTAGATTGAAAAGGTTGCCTCATTATTTTACAACCACAGCAACTCATGGGATGCAAAATGCTACCTCCGATATTGCGCTTTGCACTTACCCTTTATTGAATACAATCCTTCTTGGGGTTTTTGCTTCTGCACTAACTGTCTACCTGTTTTGGCTTGGAAGGCGGATTTTGAAATTGGTCATCAATAAGGGTTTGCAAAAGAGAGTATACACGTTAATATTCTCAGTTTCAAGTTTCCTTCCATTGAGGGTTCTTTTACTTGGACTATCTGTTTTATCTAAACCAGAGCATTTTCTATTTGAAGCTCTTGCTTTCTCAGCCTTTCTTGCCCTTTCATGCTGTGCTGGGGTGTGTATCTGCATGCTTGTTTACTATCCAGTTGCTGATTCTTTGGCGCTGGGGGATCTTCGAGACTTGGAGGCTAGAAGACATGCCGCTGAAGAAACCATTTCCCTGGTTGCAAACCAAAGCCATCTTGAAGAAAGCGGTGTGAGCCCTGGCAGAAACTCTGACGCCTCAACCAAGCGTGGATCAATTTCTTTCCGTACTTACCAAAGAGATGGCACTTCTTCAGGGCCATTTGTTGAACTGAGCCTTTTTTCACCGAGTCCAGATGCCACTCCGCCAGAGTCACCTCCGCCTCTAGGCTGGCCTATGCGCCCGCTTGTGGACCCGAAAACTGGGCAAGGAACTGATTTCTCGCAGTGAATATCAATTTTGTGAAAAAGAAAAACTGATTGTAAAGGGTTAGTCTCCATAAGGATTTTTATTACTGGTTTGTTTTCTAGTTTTAGATTATCCTGGTTTTTGGTTTAGTGATTCCATGATCTGCTTCTTCTCTTTTTATAACATTTTTAATGTTGATTTTTATTGGCGTCTTTCTAAATAGCCTCCTCTTCAGTTAAAGCAAGGTGCTTTCTCTAAACCCTAAACAGCAATGTCTAAGCTGGTGGATCAATTAGAGGAAGAACTTTTTGCAGCCCAGAATATCTAAAACCATCACTCCCCTTCGATCCTGTTGGAGATCATGTCGGGTGGATGATTTTCTCCACTCGGCGAGTACCCACTAGGTACTCGATTATAAAAACAAACTATACTCGTTAATGATTCATAAAACCACAAAATATAGTCTAAACTTTAAATTCATGCATAAACCTCTAAAAACCCTTCGTGAAAGATATGATTTTTGACTTTTGTTTTGAAATTGACTTAATAAACCTGAACCGAGATCAAACCCTGAACCGGTCAAACCCTGAACCGGTCAAACCCGAGCCACATAACCATGGTTAAAATTGGTAAGTTTATAGGAAAAGAGCAAATTAGCATATGAGTAAATGGAAATGTATATTTGTTAGTGACATGTGTCGCCCCCACCTCTACCGCCTCGCTCAACGATGTATATAATTCTAAAAAAGGAGGGCAGGGCAGGGCAGGGCAAGCGATGAAGATGAAGGTCCAACAAAAATGCAAAAACAATAAAGAAAGAAAGAGAAACGGCAACGTTCTGGGAAGCTCCAGCAGGTGATCCAAAGGTCGGAGAAAAAATCTTTAAAACCAAGTGTGATGAGTGTCATATTGCGAACAAAGGTGATGATGCTACGAATCCAATATGTATAGGAATAAAGATCTTTGGTGGTTGGATTATAAGTCAATCAAAATTTATTGTTTGAAAGTTTCTATCCTCTATCTTTATAGAAATTACCCCGAGTGCCTTCTGTTACTTATAAATATATTTTTTAAAATTTGAAAACTTTACGATGATAAAATTAATAATTTTTTTTAAATGTAATAATTATAATAAAAACATTAAGTTTCAAGAACCAAAGTTTGTTATTGTTTTGATGTAATAAATATTCTAGTACTCGAAAAAATTTATTTATTTTGAATAGAAATTTTGAACCCTTTATGTGAGTGGTTTGAAGAGTATTTATATCCTTCAAATCCAGTAATCTCTCTATCCTAGAAGGGTAAAGACATCTATTTCCACTATAATATTAATAAGGATTAGACATCCCTAACATGACCAATTAATGGCGTATAAATATCCTTGTCATTATCATTAACAAGAGAGACAAATATTCTTGACATTAATATTAATAAAAGACAAATATCCCTAACATTAACTTCCATGACTGTCTATCAAGAGAAAAGATATTAGGATTTCTTCTTGTCCTTTAAAGATCTCTGAAGATAAAAATAAATTCTTACTAGCTGGTGTCTGTTAAGAGCCTTCCTTGTCCCCTAGGTTCAGCACTTGGCCAAGCCCATGCTAAGATAAGTTTGCCATGGGACAAGTCCTTTTAGCACCTGGGTTTAGCACTTGGCCAAGCCCATGCCAAATTAGGTCCGTCCAGGGGCAGGTCCCCTTGGCACTTGGGCCCAACGCTTGGTGGAGCCCATCTCAAGTTAGGTTCACCCTGGGGTACGTCCCTTTGGCACTTAGACTCGGTGCTTGACCAAGCTCATGCCAAGTTGGTTTGGCCCAGGGGCAGGTCCTTTTAGCACCTGGATTTTGTGATTGGCCGAGCCTATGCCAAGTTGGGTCGGCCCTAAGGCAGGTCAATTTGGCAGTTGACCAAGCTCATGCCAAGTTGATTCTGCCTAGGGGCACGTCCTCTTAGTACTTAGACTCAACACTTGGCCGAACTCATGTCAAGTTGGGTCCGTCTTGGGGCATGTCCTTTTAGCATATGGGCTCAACATTTGTCCGAGCCCATGCCAAGTTGGGTCCGCCCAAATCATCTTATTTTAGGTAGGGGTTTAACCCTAGTTTTCTCTGCGAGGAATGAACTCCCTAGTTCGTCAAAAGGTGTTGATCATAAACAAGATAGGTAGCTTAAGATATTGTTAGTTAATGCTACTATTGGTGAAGAAAGGTTATTTATTAAAGGATGAAGAATTGCAAGACCTAATTTGAATGGAATTTTTGGCAGTCAGGGACAACACCTAGATATTTGTATTCTGCTGCGAACAAGAACATGGCTATGAGTTGGGGTGAGAATACTTTGCATGGGAACTTGCTTAACCTTAAAAAGGTATACATACCATTCCCTTACATTCTGCTTTTGGCATAACTTTTTTATGAAGTCAAATTTTATTTTATAGGCTTGAAGGCCAAGCCGAGGCCTGTGATAAGATTATTAATCTCTTGATTCTGACAATCTGATTTATTTTTTCTTGGTGAAATGATTGTGAATTGTGCTCAATACCTGTAAAAGATCCCCTTTTTAGAGTTTGAGGACTGTTCGATGATTAAGTCAATATTATATGAGAGAAAAAACAGTCATCTTTTAGAAGAAAACCCTAGAAATGGATATATGTTATTCGTAGTATGGAAAAATCAAACCTACCTTGTGGAGGTTACATTAGTCCCTTTTATAACTTCTAAGGTCTCCCGTTTCATGGAAGGGGAAAAAGGTTCACATATCAAACAAACATTTTTGTATTGTTAGGATAAAATATACTTGACTCATCAGAGTAAAATATCTCTAACCGTGAGTCTGACAGTTCGCCAAATCCATACAAGTCTGGGTCCAGTGCTTGGCTAAGCATGGAGATGAACCGCCAAACCCACACATGGTTGGGTTCATCACTTGGTTGGGCTCGGAGATGGTGGGTTTGGCGGTTTGCCATACCCATGCATGTTTGGGCTAAACGCTTAGTCAAGCTCAAGGATAGTGGGGTTGACAGTTTGCCAGACCCATATAAATCTGGGCTTAGTGCTTGGTTGAGCTTGAAAATGATGGGTCTGGCAGTTTGCCAAAAATATATATATATATATATATATATATATATATATATATATATATATATATATGCGCTTAGCGTTTGGTCGAGTCTAGAAATGGCGGTTCTAACGGTTTCCTAGACCTACACAAGTCAGGGCTCAATGCTTGATTAAGCTTGGAGATGGTGGGTTTAACAGTTTACTAAACCCGTTATCTGGGCTCAATAATTAGTAGAGTCCAGAGATAATGAGTTATCATCCTAAATTTTATTTATTGGACTAAGAAAAAACAAAAAACAGTTATTCATCACTTTTCACTTAAGTTTCTGTATATTAGAATAATGAATTGATTGATTATTGAATATTAGAAAGAAATTTAAATATAATCTAATTTATTTTTAAGAGATTATTATGAGAAAAGTTGAATTAACATAATATGATGTTATTTTTTCAAATTTATTTATATGGAATAAATTAGATAGGGTTTGAGTTTTTTAAATGAGAGTATTTCTGTTAATTTTTTTGAAAGTATCTAATATAATTAAATTGAAGAATAACTACATTTCTGATGATAATTTTTTGGTCAAACCATATTAAAGAAAAATCAATTTAAGTTCCCAACTCTTTTTATATTATTATTATATTAGAGTACCTAAACTTTTATTTTATCTATTTGAGTGATGAACTTTTTTTTATTTTTTTTACCCGAGTTTTGAAAATGCTAATATGGCCGAAATCAATTAACACTTGGCAAAAACTAGATCCCAATTTATTGATAAAAATAAAAAAATATAAAGAAAATAAAACACATCAAATCAATAAAAATTTCAAAAATGAAAATAAAGTTTTCCCTCCTATTCAAGTTTTCATATTTGATTTTTTGTTGTTTTAATTTTTTTTTCAATTTATAACACCTATTCTGTTTATATATATATATATATATATATATATATATATATATATATATATATATTCCTAAATAAATACCGGTGAGATTATTTTTTGTCATGTGCAAGTTAGAGACCTCACGTGTTAGTTTAACTCAACTAAGTTTGCAATTTCAAAGTCATTTGTCGGACGAAACTAAATAGAAAAATAAAATAAAATTATACACTCAAATAGAATAAAAGTTCTGAATAAAAATCAAAGAATATAGAGACTTAAGTACCTGGTAGGTGATAATTTTTGTTTTTAGATGTGTTTTAAGAGTATGTTTTATTTGAAAAAAATATTAAATTAATGTTTTTTTAGTATTTTTAGATGATTTAGATGTTTTTATATAAAAGAATAAAAAAAATATTATTTTTAAATAAAAAATATTTTTTTTAAATTTCTTTCTCCCCCAAGGTTATTTTCTATATGATTCAATTGTGGATTTAATTTTGTTTGATATTGATTCGGGGTCAATTGTAATAATAATCATATATTATATTAAAATTAAATTTTATAATGTACAAATATTAGAAAATAATATAAATTATATCTTGAGATCTCATTTAACAACTTAAATTATTGAATTGAGATGATTCTTTGATAATAAATTAATATTGGTGAGCTAGTAAAAATTTGGTTTAGACGAGCTTTTTTTTATATATATATTGTTAATATTAACTTTTAAATTAATTAGGTTTTGGCAAGATAAGCCGAGTTTTTGTCATACAATACTCCTAGATAATATTGATGGTAAATAATTAATATATACTTTTAATTGGTGATGAATATTTATTCTGGCATTTGAAGATATTTTCTACGTGATTTTTTTGGTATGATTTATCACTGCTCAGATCTTATGCCGTCCTCCTAAAGATACGAATATCATTTTTGATGCACATACTACAAAATATAGATGGTGATTAATTAATAATTAATTTTGATAAATTAAAAAAAAACTAAATTACAATATATATTTTTTAGTTTTTTATAAATTAAACTCGGGGTGCGAATTTGCCGAATGAATGGGAAGGCAACATTAATAAAAACATGGAATTCAGTTTTATATTCTCATATATATATATATATATATATATATATATATATATATATATATATATATATATATAAGCCAAAAAATAATTAAATTGTCAACTACTTGATTGAGAAAGAAACAAGAAACGAAGATGCTAATTTAGTCCTTTTCGATTTGTATTTAATTATTCATCATTTATTTATTTATTTAATTGCCTGTTTTGTTTTGTAATTTAGTCCGTACGTTTCATTTCCATTGTGCCCTCCCTAAAATAATAATATTTACAGAGTTTACATGACATTTAATACAGATCTTGATTAATTTGGAAAATAAAATTGTGGAATCTCGAACAAATCTCAATTTGTGGGTTAAAAATAATAATAAAAAAATATTCTCATATTAATTTTTGAGTTAATATAATTTAAGTTTCTTTAATATACCTGCAAACATTAGAAAAAATATATTTCTATATTCTAAGTTTCAAAATTTAAAATAGAAAACAAATATTTTTACCACCAATTAAATCACACTATAGTTAATTTAATTAATGTTTCAGAACATACATGACAAATACAAAATAAAATTCAAACACATTTGATTAAAAAGAGAAAGATATAAATATAAAACAAATATATTTTTAAAATATTTTTTTAATTAATTTTTATATTTTTAAAATACAGAGTATATGAAAATATATATGTTTTATCCTTGTAAGCTCTGAGTTGATTTTACAATGTAATATTTGAGAATGCGGTTAAAATCATATTTTTTAAAATTTTAAGTTTTTTTAATTTTTTTTAATTTTTTTAATATTAAAAATAATTTTTAACAAATAATAATATATATTATTTTAATATATTTTTAAATAAAAAATATTTTAAATTATAACTTCATCAACACTCCTCCTCGACAGACTCTAGGACAGCAACCAAGTTAAATGTTAGAAATTCATAAGATTAGGTAATAATTTAATGAAACCTCAAAGTCAAATAAAAACGTGGAACCAGAACACAACAATTATTATTATTTTTTTTGGATTCGAGTAAATTTTATTTTAAAAAAAATATATTTTATGGATCCAGATAAGTGAGTAAAATTCCGGCTATTTCAGACTCTTACAAAAAATACACGTTCTGACTCAAACTCAAAACTTACCATACAAATCTCAAGTTTATTGTTATCACGCTAAGTCTCTTGGTAACTCAACAATTATTATTATTACAAGAAAAAAAAAGATAGTAATTTAAAATAATTTGAGTCTTTTTTTATAACACAGTTAAAATTATAATTTTTAAAATTTTAAATTTATTTAAAATTTAAAATTTTTAGATTATTTTAATATATTAATATCAAAAATAATTTTAAAAATTAAAAGTAATATTTTTTTAATATATTTTTAAATAAAACATATTTTAAATTAGATCTACGAGAACAAGCTACAGACAGCGACAAAGTGAGATGTTGAGATTAGGTTATAATTTAATGAAACCTCATAATCAAATTAAAATGTGGGACCAGAACACAACAACAGCCACTATTATTATTATTATTATTATTATTATTACAAGGAAAAACAAAAAAACAGCATCTGGTTTCTTATCAAACGAAAGGCTTCATTCAAGCTGTGCACATTATATCAAGATCTCCATCTTCCTTGCAAATCTTTTCCTCTCCAAACCCATTTTAGCCTTGAGTCGACCATCTGTATAATCCTACTACTCTTTCTTGAGGTTAGTTTTCTTCATGCTCTTCTTCTATCTTGATGCAGTTCCAGATCTTCCAAGTAGTGTTTCACAAGCATATATATATATATTGCTAGCTAGCTCATGATTCCTTGTATTTCTCTCTGTGTTCGGTCGAGGCTTCATTTATTCATGTGAAGTATGCATCTATGCTGTGATTTCAATTGGAATATGTCTGTCATGCAGTTCACTACAAGAATTCACAGACCACACATGTTCATATCAATCATTGATGTATACATGTGTTTGTATATATTCAGCTATTTATATCTGGGTAGTGTCAGAACCACCGTTCTCTGAACTTTATACATTATCAAATTCAAACATTTTTAGTTCCGGCCCAGTATTTCTAGGCTTGGGAGCATGTTAAGCATATTTTTTTGAACATGCTAAGAATGTTTTAAACCCATTAAAAATAGGTTAATCACATATTAATTATTGATGCATATGAATGCTTGTATCCGGCCATTGGTGTACCTTAGTATTACCTTGGTTAGGGGTCTTCTTAACTAATTTTGTTCGAGTGATGGATGTTAATTTAAGGTTTGTGAAAATAACTATGAATTAAACTAATTAATAAATCTATTATAATACAATGGAGGTTGCTAGTGCTGGGTATGATTGTCGGTGGTCACTGTGAAGTGTGTATGTATATATATATAGGTTTTTTAATTAAAAAAAAAAACAGATGGGATAATTTGGTGCTATTTATTAAGGAAATTCAGCTATGAATTCTACATGGATGAAAGCAAAGGATAAAGAAGCTCGTTACATGTTAATATTTTTAAAAAATAAAAAACTTCATGAAAATTCTTAAAATATTCAATTTTATTTTTCCAGATTTTTATTTATTAAAAGCTTGTTGCAATACTTTATATAGAAAAAACTAGAAAATCCTACTAAATTAGGAAAAACATTCTCTTCAAATAAAAAATAAAAAACTAGAAAAGCATAATAAAATAATATTAACCAATAAAAACACTTATTTTTTTCTAAAGAAACTCCTGCATCATATTTTGATTATCTAAATCGATATGGACTGAGTTTCTAGTTATTGCAGGAAAGATGACGGGAAGAAAGATATCAAGGAATGGTTTCGATGAAGAACAAGGAGAACCTTCAAATTCTCCGGCGGATAAGGTATGCTGTAGCCAATTGAGACATTGTCTCTGCGTGGTTGGAAGGCTTATATTGTGTTTGTTAGACTTTAACAAGGTTTCTAGTTGAATTTCTTACAACCTAGACAAATTTTCTTCTGCAACTGCAGTTATTTGAGTTTATTATCGTTTGTTTACCCTAAGTATTTGGTTGACTCGTTTTAAACATAGTCAAGTTATCATC
>Ga0325405_1005425_pt1 | contig 12971 bp, 5 predicted proteins | sample PopdelMetagenome_21_FD_205663 | JGI IMG/M metagenome (GOLD analysis project Ga0325405, IMG submission 205663) | Populus deltoides microbial communities from Bellville, Georgia, United States - Xylem-Control-R2 | ecosystem: Host-associated > Plants > Phyllosphere > Stem > Wood/Secondary xylem... | reverse complement strand
TATCAACTTATAAAATATGTGACTTAGATGATGAGATTGTGATAATTTCATAAGTAAATCAAAATAAATTATGAAGTTCAAATCTCAATCTACCCAATATCAACAAATGAAATGAGAAAAATAAACTCATTTCTATAAAAGGACCAAAAAAGGGCTACTCGCCGATTGAACTTGTTAGGCCCGTGAATCGGCTCATGAGAAAAAGATAATTTCATAGAAAGGAAACTGAAAACATTTATAAAGCTTAATTCACAAACTAACATAATATTGATGAGTGAAATTGAAAAAAAAATAATCCAAAAAAAAAAAACAACTCAAGTTAATCTGGATTAACTTGAAAAAAATTATGAAATTCAATTCTCTAATAATTCAATATTTAAGGATAAAATTAAAAAATAATTCAATTAAAATAAAAAATCAAAGAAAAAATAAATAGCATTAAAAAGTATGAAAACCAAAAATTAACATAAAAGATAATCGACAAAAGATGGCATTAATACCGAGATGATAATAAAGAAAAGGAAGAAAATAAAAGTGAGCCTCCAACAACACCCGTGCCACCTCGCCTTGAAGCCCTTGTCAGAGATTATTCAAGAGACATTGATCTTTATCTTTTTCTATATATATATATATATATATATATATATATATATATATATATATATATATATGTATGTTAGTGAGAAAGAATCAAAATCAAATCCCAGATCCGCTCGGCAGCCCAGACCAGTGGTATAATCCATGGTCGAGTGAGAGTCTTTAAGAAACTACACACCAAGACTTCGATATGTGTGAATAGCCTTTAATGTATCATTTCAAGGGTTGAAAGTGAAAGTGGATTTCAAATAATCCAAGTTAAAGTAATTCCAATATTTGTAAAAAAATCCAAACTAATATCATTTTATTCTCCAATTATTTTTTGTCCTCTGACATCTTTTATGGTACCGACCATGTACTATTTGCTGGTCACATTCCCTTGCTGCAAGGTAACAAGAGCCAACCTTGGACTCATTGACAATCCAAAGATAATTATTATGCCTTACACAATAGGGTAGGCTATGCCAACATTGCATGCACAACGCTGGAATTAACCTTGAGAAGAAATTGATTAGATGGGAATCGACTTTTTGCTACGAGATTCAAATAATAATGAATCAAAGGTATATCGTATGTGGGGTTGGTAGGTGAGGATTGCGAGAAGTAGATAGATTTGATTAGGGTTTTAGACGACAATGATTTTGCCAGGTTGTTAGGATATTGATCTGGAAAAAGTGCGTCTTTCGGAATTAGTTTATGATTAAGTTTCTTGTAAATTATTTTATATGCTTCGAGCAATAATATATATATATGGTCTACAGAGACGTTTCGAGGGCTGGTTCAATTAATGGAACTAGATACAAATGTTTCTGGATTTCTTTTTCTGCCCAATGAGAAGAAGCCAATGCCAAAAAACTCACATGAACCGCTAAAATCTGGAGAAAGACAAAGAGATTGAGGGAATATATAGTATAGATTATGAGACCCCACAAAAATTTGTGCTTTCACTGATGAAATGACTTAAAAGGGAGGAGTCTTTGTCACATTTTTTTATTTTTTATCTTCTAAATTAATTAATCCTTTGTTTTTCTACATGAAATGGGTGTAAAGCCAATGTCATACCAATGTCATATCTCTCATTTTTCTCAGCAAAGCATGGATTAGTGAGTAAATCATAATCATTGTTAGTGGGAGTACAGTCTTCAAATGAAATATGTTCCTTAGATTAATTATTATATATATATGGTTGATATTGTGATGTTTTTTAAAAATATATTTAGTTAGTAAATATATTAAAATACTTTTTTTAAAAAACAAATGCTACCGAATAAAAGATCACACTCGTGAGAGAGTTTTTCTATAATCAACCTTTTCATATTCCGTGTGCAGCCTTGTCTTAAACAGTGAAGAAAATGGCATTTTCATTAGTGCTTTTTTTGAATTTGGGCTCTTTTTCTAGTAGAAAAATTTGACATTCCAGGAGGAAAAAAAGCATTTTTAAAGGTGCAATTGAAGTTAGGTTCTCTGCCCTTGATCATGGGTCTTGAAGACTTTAATAGAATTGGAAAACGAGCTTCCTGGCCTGAAAAGGAGAAGCCTTCCCATTTTATGTTTATTTATGGAAATTGAGTTTATCTCGTCCACATACTGCTATATATTGTGAATCCCACCATATTGATTTGGTGGAAATTCAGTGTTTGTTGGCTAGATGTCGTGGATAGCCCATACTCCACGATTGTTGGCTAGATTAATTTGTGGAAAAAAATAATCAGAAATCAGAAATTAAAATGCTTTCGAATTAATTAAGATGGTGGCTATCGTTGATTTTATCCAACATGCATGTGCCGATTCTGCAATTTTGATGTCTTTTTTCTCACTCTGCATCATTTGGTCATATACGTTGTCTTTTCAGCTTCATCTAAACTCGTTGAACACACGCGCACACACAACTTCTACTCTTTCTAGAGTGGTTTTGCTGTTTCTGCTTCATGTTTATTGGCCATCTTGTTGAAATAATTAATTCAAAGAACGTCTCCCTGCATGGCCTAAAGTATACTACCACGAATGTGAAATGATCCCCCTGTGTACATTAATGCCTTTGAAATTTAACGATCCCATGCTCAAAGTACTGTTGCATGGATGCATGATAGGGGAAAGAAATCAAAGCAGCAACTTTTTGGTTTTTATGGATAGGTAGCGATCACTTAGCTACCTGGGTCGACATATTATGCAAGAATTTATGAGTCTCCATGCTAATAATTCTAACCAAAAAGAAAAAATAAACAACAAATAAAAAGTAATAGAGAGTAAGAGAGAACAAATAAAGATTTTCATTGAAAAGATGTTTTTCATTAAAATTCAATTAAACTTCATAAACATGGTTTTACAAACTGATCTATATGAATTTGGTTTTCTATAATTTCAATTATAAGAGATTTTTTTTAAAATTAAGATAGTTACAAGTACTATTTTCAGGTAGAATATATGACAGGATTATTCACAACATGAATGTATTTTTTGTTCACTGAGTGTTCGATGGATCTTTGATTAAACAGTAAATATTTAGTCTTGAATTTCATCCATGATCTGTCCAACGGAGTCAAGAATTGAAAATCCAAGATTTTAATTCTTTTAAAGTGTTCTTGATGATATACTATGAACTGTTAATGTCACTATATACGTACATAGTTTATATTTTTGAGATTGATAATATTAGAATTATTTTTATACCTAGGTTTTAGATAAAATAATAGCCGACTTCCTCCTTTGAATGTTTAATAATCTCTTTCAGTGATATTTCTCCATATTACCGAATTTCTTATTCCTGAAAGAAGTTTTCATAATATTCGTTATTTTTTCAATTTTTTATTGTGTCTAATAGAATTATTTGTTTTTCTTCCTACATTTATTCACATGTATTACGGTAATTGGCCTGTAAAAAAAATTGTAGAACTATACTGGCTTGGCATGATCTATCTTGATATTATATATAAAATTAGAAGAGACATATATTTAATCAAGATACAAAGCATCTGATCACAAGTTATACATAGTTGTGGACTCCTTGGGTCAACAATTTATGATATGGGAATATATATATATATATATAATACCACCAAGAACATTACCTTGGGACTTTTAAATTGGAGTCTTCCATAGCTATGAGCAGGAATCCTTATATTCTGGAACAGATTAGACATGTGTATCTTGAAGACTTGGTCTTTTCTAAACTGCTTTGGACAACAGCTGAAGAAAAAACTATATTATGAAATTTTTAAGGTCATTTCTTGACTTAATTGCTCTGTATAATGCGTGTTTGTCGAAGATAACATAGATTAATTAGTATAGACCCTATAGAAAATACATAAAAAATTGAATGAAATGCTAATTGTTAGGTAAGTTAGTGTGTCTAAACATACTTACGTATGGCCTAATTAAGTAGAGGGTGAGCTGTGATACATAGGGGTCATTTCCTTAGATTTCAAGATTTCAGAAAAGGGACAAAACCTAAAATAGGCCAGCTGAGATCTCAGTAACACAATTCACCCTCAATCAACAACAACAAAATCTAAATCCTTGAAAACAATTTGGTTTCATTCACAACTCGAATGGATACTGCCAAAGTTGCCAGTATCCCTATCGATCGCCATTTGGTCAAACCAAATCCTTCTCAATTCTTCAAAGTTCAAACCTACATATGTCCAGATGGTAAGCTAGCCCCTTTGCTTTCTATGAACAGGACCAACTCCCTGAGGAAGGCGGCATCCATTGCATCTGAACTTTAAACCTCACTAAAAAGAGATGGGAGTTAGTTGATGCAATTAATTTAATGTTGACTTGGTATAATTACTTATTTGGAGAAGGTTTTGACTTGGATTTGGAAGACCGTTTCCATTAATTAGTGGCTTAGCTAGCTTGTTGCACCTTGCGTTGTTGTGAGGATAAATCTTGGAAGTAGTCTAAAGATTGATTGGCCTAAGCCCTAATGCCTGCAGTAATCGGCCTAGCTAGTCTCAATTATGGTCACTTTAATATTATTAGAAAGCAAAGGACTTTACCTGCTCAATTTTTAGGATCCTCGGACCGGTCGTCCAATCCCTTTTAGACGCTTCATTTTGTTTTCCCTTATTTTAATTCTTGGTGGTGGTCGAATACTTGATTTTTGTTTTCTTTTATTCATTACGTGTGTGTTTGGTTGACAGGCAATTAATGAGGAGTTGAGTGTGTTTGTGTGTGTAGACACGCATGGAGTCTTCCATTTTTTAGAGCATGGATTTCGAGAAATCAGAAAAATTAGGTTACACAAGCAGAATGAAAATTGTTAAAGTTATTCTATTACCAAATTAGTTGATGTCCAAGTTTGATTTTGTAGGGTGGGGGTATAAAATATTGGCTATACGATGGCAGGGAGGATGGAGGCATAAAATATGGGATTGTGTGTTCCAAAGTTTAATGAGTTTTCTAATAAAGAATGGACAATTAGGCAGAAAGTTCTGTCGTAACTTATGACAACGCGTATCAGGACATTGGAGGGTCTAGAATCTAGCTATTTCAATTATTTTTTCTTCCCATTTATAGGATCCAATGGATTATGCATGCCAATTAGCCAACACCTCTGACAGACCAATTTTAAGCCATGAGGGAAAAAAAAATCAAAATTTTACACCTGCTAACTCCAGCTGCATCAGTAGTCTATGACATTTGCTGGCACTTTCTCAAGCGCTTTCGGATTCTTCACTCGCACTAGTTTTGAAATGTTTTCTAGGATGAGATAGAAAAATGTCTTGATAGATTCTTGAAACTTTTGAATAATTTATACAAAAATCTGTAATAAATGGCTGAATGTTTGAAACATCTGATCCAACAGAGTCGAGTCATGATATAATCAGATGTTTAACATAAGATATTATGTTACATTTGTTAAATTAGATTTTTCAAACTCAAGTATTATCGAACCATGCATTTTCATAGTTTCAAAAATTTTTCTAGTATGAGATAGAAAATTGTCTTGAGATGGTTCGAGCCTTTTCAACATTGCATAGAAAACATTATCTGTACTTTTTAACAAAGAGATATTGTAGAACCATGCATCTATTCATGGTTTGGAATTTTTTCTTGAACAAAATAAAATAAATGTCTTGATTGATAGTTTAAGAATTTTGAATATTACATGTACAAAAATTTGTATAGGATGGTTGGATATTCTAAACAAAAATGCATTCCCTTTGCTTTTTAACATGAGGTATTGTATAACCATGCACTTTCAACTAACGTTTGGTTACTGTTTTGAAATAGAAGAGAAGAAGACAATATAAATATAAAATTATTTGGATGAAGAGATAAAAATAAAGATACGAAATTAATTTGTATCTGAGATAGTTTTGGAGTGAATTTTTATATTTTCAAAACAGAAAATACATGAAGACATGTTTTCTTTGTCTTCAATATCCTTATTTCTTCTATCTTGAGACAATAACATATTGAGAAAAGACACCAATATAACTAAATCTACAATCCAAAGTCTTAATTTTTTTTTTCTCTTTATGCAATTAAAAATAGGGTCAACCAATCAACACAATTAAAATATGAAAATTAAATAAACATACAACACAAGAAATTTTTACGTGGAAAAGCCTTTGTGGGGAAAAACCACATGACTGTAATCAACACAAACTCTTCCACTAATTCAAATAATATGATCACAAAGTTCTTTCCTAGATTAGCTAGAGCATATATATATATATATATATATATATATATATATATATATATATCACTAAATTCATCATCACAAGGATGAATTTCATCAACAATAACAAATAAAAAGAACTAGATCTCATCAATTAGATCTTTATAAAATACCCAAAGGTAGAAGCTTTTCAATGATTAACATTGTCTAAATTGAAAGCTCATCGTTGCAAATAACATATCATAATCTCATATTAATAGGGTAACAAGTCATTGTCCAATTGAGGCATAAAGATGAAGAACACAATTTTTCTCTACACTCTCTCACTTTTTGGTCAAAAGCTTTCCATCTCTCATTTTCTTTTGTATATGTTGGTTCATAAAGAAAATAAGCCAAAGTTAGGTTTTTATACCTAGCCACTTATTTATATGACCTAAAAGGATTTAAACCTTCACCTATTTTTTCTTAGTTTTTTGGGTTATAGCCCAAAAAAGAAGGGACCAAACCCAATAATTCTCCTTATTTGGATTCTTTTAGAGGGCTTCACTAACATCGGTTTCCTTCTATAGAACTCAAAATTTTATCTTAGTAAAGCCTTAGCCATCATATTTGACACATAATCATCAATATAGACCTTTTTAATAGTAAAAGAATTCATCTCTATAGCATCTCAAATTCATTGCTATCTAACCTCAATTTTCTTTGGTCAGGAATGAAAAGTAGGATGCTTAATAAGATGAATTACACTCTGACTATTTCAATGAAATACGAAGTTCTCTTGCATTAGGTCTACTTCATATAAGAATTTCTTCATCTATAACTACTATATATTTACCCTCTTTAATAAGACCAATAATCTCTATAGTGGATAACGCAACATATTTTTACGATCTTGATTGCCATGAAACTTTTCTCTTGCAAAGGTCATTAAATATCTTAATGTGGAATTTCTAGAATTAACATCAACAACCATATTTGTATTTGTGTATCAATTCAGCACATGTTTACCATTATCAAAACATAAACTAAAACTAAAAGTACATTTAAGATACTTGAGAATCTATTTTATTATTGACCATTGTTCTTTATCAAGATTTGAGAGGAACTATTTAACCACGCCAACAACAAGAGCCATATTTGGCCTTATGCAAACCTTGATATATATATCAAGCTACCAACTATGAATGTATGAGAATCTCCTTCATCTCATTTCTTTCTTCATCACTTGAAAAACATTATTTAGAACTTAGCTTAAAGTGGCTTACAAGTAGATAACAAATAGGTTTTGACATGGTCATATTGAAGCTCTCAGGTATTGTTTTAGCATACCTTTTCTAAGATAGCCAAAGTTTCCTATTCATTCCGTCACAAGGAATATTTATTCCAATAATATGTTTTGTAGGTCTTAGGTCTTTAATTGCAAAAGACTTACCTAAATTTCCTTCAAACTTTTCATTTTCTCAGTATTATAGCCAACAATCAACATATCATCCATATATAGCTAGAGAATAGTGAAGTTGCCATCATGAAACCTTTTTATAAATACATAATGATCATAAGTGGTTCTATCATAACCATGCTCTACCATCAAAGGATGAAGCTTCTCCATATAAATCTCCTCATTTTAGTCATCAAGTTGTTCAACTTCAAGATTCAAAACAGTAGCTAAATCAAGCACATCTCGGATTAAAGACATCTTTGACCACGGGTGAAAAGATTTTTTCAAAATCATTTCCCTTCTTATAATTGAATTCTTTCATAACCAATTTTGCCTTGTACCATTACTATGAGCAATTTTCTTCAATTCTCAACTTGAACACGTATTTATTCTTGAGTGCTCTCTTAACTTTCAATCTTGCCTTTTACCTTTACTGCAGCATGTAATAGCTATTTTTTTTAATATTCTATATTTATTATAGTACTAAATTGCCTTTAACCAACTTGATTACAATATAAAAAAAAACCACATGAAAAAATGAAAAAGCTTATAGAAATTATTTTTACAATTTTTTTCTTTAAAGGCACTAATTTTATTTTATTGTTTTTTTAAAAGAAAATGACGTCAAAGCCCCTTGTACCCTTTTTTTCTTTTGAGGATAAATCTATAGTTTTTATTGTGCTAAAAATAAGTGTAAAGGCCATTAAAACCCCAATTAATTTTATAATGACAAACAGATTCCGTGAAAAAAACCATTTTACCCTCGAAGGAAGTTCATTTGTTTTTGGTCTTAGAGGGAAAGATATCATTGCACTATTCAAATCCACAATACAATGAATCTATGCCTATAGTGTTTTCACAATAGCTATTAACTTCTTCTTCTTTAATTTGATCATTGAAAATATTCATGATCTAATATTAAAAAGAGTTAATTGGCCTTTAGAAACCACTATAGCTGCAAATACATTTACATTGTTCTCTAGAACAGTGTAAAGACTCTTTTTTCCTTCCATCTAAAAAACTTAACACAGGCGTCCAAGGGAATTAGACTCTTTTCACATGGCTCATTTGTTATTTTTCAAATTGACTGGGGATAAATAATTTTTTTTTCATATTAATTGCATAGTGAAACGACCAAAATACCTTGAAAGAAAAAAAAACACTAGCGTGAAGGGGTATTTTTGTTTTTCATAATGGTGTTTTCATTATTGGAATTTAAGTTGAGGGGAAATTTGGTATTTTATCAGATATAAAAAATAATAAACAATTAAAATATATAGTGAAATAACGAAATATCCTTAAAATAAAAAACTCTAAGCCTAAGGGCAAATGATGTTTTTTTTTAACAATTTTTTTTTGTAATTATCAAATCAGCTCAAGGGCAACTTTGTTTTTGGCTAAATAAAAAACAATATTGTAATAAAAGGGTATATATATATATATAAGTTTTACAAAACAACCAAGAAAAAAATTAAAAATCAAAACATGAGGGCTAAATTGAAAAACATAATAGCAATAATTTGAATTGAATAATGAAATTAAAAACTACTAAAACTTTTACAAAAAGGCCAAAGAGAAAAATTAGAAATCCAAAGAATAAGGACCAAATTGGAGAATATAATATCTGGTAAATTGAGATTAAATAATGAAATTGAAAATAAATAAAACTTCAATTCTACAAAAAGATCCAATACCAAAAATTAAAAATCAAAGAATAAGAACTAAAGTTGAAATATCAACAATCAAAAGGGTGAAACTGTAATTTCTTATGAAAATAAAAGAGAAGAAAAATGATAAAAAGACCTACCAGTACCAAACCAAAGAATCAACGGTGACAAATATCGTGTATACCAATATGACTAAATGGAAGGGAGTGAACTCTCCAATTCAAGTTCCTTTATTTAATTAGTAAGAACGAAAGAAAAAACACACAAAACCTATAAATAGTGTGAAAGCAGATGGTACGGATTGGGTATAGATATTGGCAACAATAGGCAACGATGGCATTTCTCATATAAAGACAGTCAGTCAATTGCCCTAAATTTGTTGGATTGCCCATGCATGAACCACTTAATAAAATATTTTGGGTTTCGATTATATATCAAGTAGAGTGAGACAGTTTATTTTCTTAGATAAAATGTTTATTAATTTTTTTCTGTCTGGTCTACCTGTCCGAACATTCTCATAAGATTCATAAATACTCTAATTAATCTTTTGTCCTGCTTTTTTTTCTTTTTCTTTCACTTAGTTTAATACTCAAGAAATAAATAAAAACAATCAAATGATTTTATGAATGTAAGATACAACATCAGCCAAAGTATATGGAGAAAAACCAGTAGCAGCCAACAAAATGTTCAAGCCGACTAATTAACCTTAATTATAATCTAATGACCCACTAATTAATCAAGATGTTTAATGAATTTTAATATTTGCATCACAGTTCTGTGTATCAAATCATATTGCTTTGATAATTGATTGCTCACACAAAAGCAAAACAATTAGCAGTGCAGCATCTGTTTTATTATGTCCTACAACTTTTTTTTTTTCTTCTTTGTGATGGAATGTCTACATACTTTACTATTATTAGTGACTGATGGATTTAAAATTACAGGATTCAATTTATTTTTTTATTATCATAGATGTGCGGACCAGTTTGTACACACTTCGACTAATCCACGGGCTCTGAAGTTAACGACCATATAAATATTTAGCGGTCATCATATTAACAACCACATGACTCGAACCTGAAACCATATGGGAATTAAATCTCTTAATCTTAAACTCTTATTATTAAATATATGATTTACATTATCCAATTATTAGTTCCCATAGCAAAGTGCCAAGTGCATAATTAAACCTACATGCCGACTAGTAGGTATAAAATTACTGTGTACTTTACTTGCTGTAGAACTAGGACCACTGAAAAGATGTCAATAATGTTGTAGCTAAAGAGGCTCAGAAAGCAACTTAGATCATTGATTAATTAATGGGATAAGAATATTATTGGGCACGAGATACTTGGAAGAAGCTTATATATATATATATATATATATAGTTTATTGCTGTTCAAAATTACTTAAAGGATTGATTGATTAGTTAATATTGCATGGATGGATGAGATTCCAATGGGTTTTTGGAATTTGAACGAAAACAAGAGGAAGAAATTAAAGAGAATGATGTCAATACGTATTGATTTGTACTTACTGTCTGTACCTAGTTCTGAACTTGAATCGTTATCGTCTCTCTTGCACATTGTTTTCTATTTTATATATATATATATATATATATATATATATATATATATAAAACCTCAAGTGAGGGAGCCTGTAAAATGCATGCTCGATTTTCGTCTCAAAAGGGTTGCTGCTTTTTTTTTTTATAGGATTAAATTTTGAGAATAGTATTCAAAGAGAATTTATTGAATAATTTTTTTGGTTTTAGACATTTCTTAATTGAATAATTTTATTTATATTAGCTAATATTTTTTGTCAGATTTTCTTCACACTGGTTCATTTGATAAAACTATGCTTATTAAATAGGTTAATTCTTGCGGATTGCATTAAACTTTTTACCTTCATAATTAAACCTGATTTCTTAAAACTTGTGACATTATTTTTTTTATATGGCCTACTGATGTGTTTTTTTATTCTTTTTTTTTTGTATTCTATATATAAAAAACTATATGTATTAAAATTTATATCCTTCTATCTATTATTTAAAGTTACAGATACCATATACAACACGCGAGATCGCATGATATATATATACCAATTATAACTCTCTAAATAACACTAAATTTCTAAATAACTTTTTACTACTGTTATTTTACAATAAAGTAAACATTTTTTGAACTGTGATGAATTACCAAATCACTCAAGCACTTGCATAGGGAGTCACATTCTTTTGGAACTGTAGAAACAGAAGCTGCCATTTACAGTACTCTTGGGTAAGCAATCGATACATAATAAAATAAAATACTAACAGTGCTATACACCAAATTATAATGTAAAGTACAATATGAATTGCTTGTTTGTTTCGTCACATGGATTCCTCACGTACAAATCTATCAGACAAATCAAAGCAATGTAACTTTCAGCTTTCTTTGCTTTCCTCACTGTAAGAATCTCTGCTTTGTCAGCCTTTTTTATCTTCACATATCTCAATGAGCTCGTACATCCGGCCCTATTATTACCAAATGACGAACCTTCCTGTTTCAGTTCGCAAATTGTGGTGGTTCATGGTGGCGCGTGTCACTCGCTCTCCGTGTATCATTTCAAGATGCAGGCACGTACTCTCAGCAGTGTAAAGTAAAATGGTCGACATAAAATTCAGGGACTTAATTAATTCTGACAAATTAATTAAAACAATTGAACGAAACTAGAGGAAGGTGACCCTTTGTTGCTGCATATGGTGTTTAGCTAGCAGTGTCTTAAAACCTGGGGGAGATGGGACTTCACAACATTCCTAAGAGAGTACAATTTTTATTTTTATTTATTTATTTATTTTTGCTCATGAGATGAAACAACATGGTTATAGATGTATTACAAGAATTTAATATTGTGTGGTCAAGGCACAATTTTTCTAGTTTTTTTTGGCAGTAAAAAAAAAACAATTATGTTAGCATTTAAAATTTAATTTCAGTTTCCTTTTTTATTCTTTTTCTTATTTTTCTCCTTTTTTTTCCCAATGTTTTCGAGATATGTAGCCCTTAAAATACCAAGCCCAAGTCAAGTCAATCATTTTCAGCTGCATACAAAAAAAATAAAAAAATAAAATAGAAGACAAAATAAGAAATTGGCTATTGTAGGCTACATGAATAACGCTTATGTCAGTTTCTGCCCTAATTCAGATACTTCTGTTAATATCATTTTCATTCAATTAATAAAAGAGTTTTTTTTTGTTTTTTTTTTATAGAATTGACAATTGTGTCGTAAATGCCACAAGTGTTTATATATATATATATATTAAGAACTTGCTTGCCGTCAACCAGAGAGTAGGCAATATGTGGCCAAGAATTCAAGTTTCGAGTTTCATTGGCTGTAGTTATTTAGCTTATCCAACAGGATAAAATCATTGATCAAATCTTATTCACAAATATTCATGGAAGAAAGAAGACTTAACAATTAATGTGAAAAGTTGTCATGATGATTAATGATGTAATTCTTTCTAGTTTATTAGGATTCAAATTTCAAACTAAGTTACAAGAAATAAAATTATTTTGAATTCCTTAATTTTGATGTGATTGTGTGAATTATAACTTGCTTTTAACTTCAATATACTCAATTTTGAATTCTTTAATTAATTGTA
>Ga0325405_1005424_pt1 | contig 12973 bp, 10 predicted proteins | sample PopdelMetagenome_21_FD_205663 | JGI IMG/M metagenome (GOLD analysis project Ga0325405, IMG submission 205663) | Populus deltoides microbial communities from Bellville, Georgia, United States - Xylem-Control-R2 | ecosystem: Host-associated > Plants > Phyllosphere > Stem > Wood/Secondary xylem... | reverse complement strand
AAACACTTATGTTAAATATTCATTATCAATTATCAACTATCAACGTTCATACATACAAATTTATACACATATAAATTTACAGAAATCACAACTTCGCAATAGAATTGATAACAATTAAAACATACCCGTTAAACAAGTTATAATATAATTCGGTGTAATTCAAACAAAATTTCAACAATTTACAAACAAATATAATTTGATAAAATCTAAAACAAACTATAACAACTACAAAATTATACATTCATACAACAAGTTTCTTTAACAAAATACATATACTAAAAAAACAATAAAATTCACATTTAAAAGTTAAAACTAAAAAGGATAGATTTACTTACAAAAAATGATAAAATCCATAAGAATTAACGGATGTTGTGACCACGTACAAAAGTATAAGAAACTTGAGTGCTAGCTTGTGTTGAGAAGAAGGGAGAGTTGAGATGGGTGGTTGGCTGCAGTTTGGGAGGGGAGAGGTGGGATGGGGAAGAAGAAGGGGAAGAAGAAGGAGAAATAGAGGAAGAGAGAGTGTCGGCAGAGGCAGTATATACTGGCGTTTACCGACAGAATCACCGACGGAAATATTCCGTCGGTGATTTCGCCGGTGTTAACGACACGTCCCTACTTGGTTGTCTGGGTTTGAATCCCTCGGTATTTCCGTCGGTAAATTCGTTTGAAAAAATCCACATCATCCCGCCGTTGCAATTTTAAAAAAAAATTTCTTGCCGCCAGTATATATCGATGGAATTATTCTGTCGGTATATACCGGCGGCATTGCTGACGGTGTTTTTCCGTCGGCTAATTCCGACAGATTTTGAGACGAAATTATTTCCGTCGGTAAAAATTACCGACGGAAAATTTCCGTCGGTAATTCCATTGGTGTTATCCGATTTTCTGGTAGTGATATGGCATCATTTCTGAGATAACTTACCAGAAGATTCTATAGGTATTTTTCTATATTAGGATAAACTTTGAGGTTAATTAAAGTTCGGAAAGGACTTGCGTTATAGATCATAACATGATATACGAATTTTGTTACTTACTTCCTTTTGACTTGTAGATTTTCTATTTAGCAATGATCTTTTTCCTACAAGGATATGACAACTGTTTTGAGAATTTTCTAGTTCTACAAGAATCTTTAATGGAATGCAATATAGTTTTTAAACGTTACAAATATTTATTAATGTTCTAAAATTCTTTTTTTACAAAGATTCCTTATTCATCCTAAGTATACAAGGAAAGAAGAACCAAAGGTATTTAATGACAATTTGATTAACTTATTTTGGGGAGTTTTCTAATCCCACAAGGAAGATTAAAGAAAGGCAATAAGAATTTTCATGTTTTGAAAAGATTATTTAAAGTTACAATTAATTATTCTAAAACCCAAATTTCCTTCTTAGATCGAATAATTGATTCTTTATCAAAACCTGGCTAAGGCTATAAGCTATCGATCACTAGATTAAGAAGGCAATATTATTCTATTATGTTGCAGCTAGTTTGAAACTTTAGTTGGAAAACTTTAAGAGAGAGAAGTTTGGATTTCCTTAGCATCATCACAAGTACTCATTGATCCATCAATTTTTTGACTTTCCAAACATATGAAGAAACACATCCATAATCAAGACTTAAAGCAAAGAAGAAAGAGAAAAACAAAGACAATTTAATTAATAAGGGTAGCTTGCTGATGGTGTTCGTAAAACAGTTGATGTGTTGATCTAAAGATGCATGAATGAAGTCGTCAAATTGATCCTTCAAATCCTTAAAAAATGAAATTTCCTCAATTCTTCTTCTCTCTTGTGTTAAAGTATAATTTGTAATTCTCAATGTCATTTATTGTTAGCTTTTATGGCTTTATATTCTTTTGGTTTTTCCTAGATTGTGGGAGTAAGTGCTCCTAGATTTCATTAATTTAGTTCTTGTTATATAGGCCTCTCTATTCTATTTATGAAGCAATCAGATCAAAAGAATAATATAAAAAACATTTATGGTATTGAGTTGTAGCTCTACCATTTATCAGTCCATTTCTTCTTTCTTCTGCCTCTACAGTTTGTTTCTAACAAATTTGGTATCAGAACAAGATTTTTTCTTTATGGCTTCTTCTTCTAGTGTTTCTACTTTTTCCTATACAACTATGTAGATTCCTATTTTTGATGAAGAATATTATGAATACTAGAGTTCTTAGATGGAGATTATCTTTATTTTATAAGACTTATGGACATTAGTTGATGAGGGGTTTGCAGAACCATCCTAGATAGGATCTTTTGCATCCTGGTTAGAAGAAGATGTGAAGGAATATAAGCAGAATGTGCAAAGAAATGCAATTGCCTTTAGAATAATTCAGTAGAGAGTAAGCAAATCAATCTATCCTAAGATTTTCCCTATTAAGAAGGCAAGAGAAGGATGAGAGATTTTGAGAAATGAATTCCAGGGTTTTCAGAAAAGCTATCTCTATTCGTCTGTAGAATCTATTTAGAGAATTTGAAAATATTACAATGAAGTATAATGAATTGGTTAAAGATTTCTCTTCTAGAACCACTAAAATCATCAAGCAAATCAAAATTTATGGAGACAATATTTCTAATAAAAGAGTTATAGAGAAGATACTTAAAACCGCGTAGCAGAGAGAGGTTTCGTAAGAAGATTGGCTAGTTGGTCATGATTGGACAGAAAATTGACACACAATTTGTTTTGTGCAACAAGGTCCTTAACAAAATGGAAATCAATCTTTATGTGTTTTGTATGAGCATGAAAGACCAGATTTGAAGATAGATAAGTAGCGCCAATATTATAATACCAAAGACTGGGATATTGAGAAAATCACATATCAAGTTTTGAAGCCAAGGATTGTAACCATTATAGTTTAGCAGCGATGTCTGTGAGAGCTTTGTACTTTGTCTCTGTACTGCTACGAGAAACTGTAGCTTGTTGTTTAATATGCCAATAGATTAAATTAGATCCAAGAAATACACAATAGACACCAATCAATTGGCGAGTATATGTGTCTCCTGCCCAATCCGTATATGAAAAGGCTTGAAATGTGAAGGAACATGTGCAAGATAAGAACAAACCAAAGGAAATGGAATGCTTGAGATAACATAGTATTCGTTTAACACACTATCAGTGAGAGTTCTCCAGTTGATGCATGAATTTACTGACGAGATGGACTGAGAAAGTAATATCAAGATGAGTAAGGGATAGATAGTGAAGTCCCCTAACAATGCTTCCTTATATAAATGGATCCTGAAAAGTTATAGTATCAGTGGCAGTCAAAGACACATTGGTGGACATGGGTGTTTGACCATAAAAATTTGAACATATAGTTGTTGTTATTGAAGAAATAAAAGATCTGCTAAGACTTTCAATTCATGAATTGATGGGATCTTTTGAAGTGCATGAACAAAGAGTAAACCAATATAGCAAGCAACCAATGAAGTAGGCTTTTCAAATCAAAGCTAATTTTTTTAATAGGAAGGCAACAAGATTTCATCAAGATTAAAGAGGAGGAAGATCATGTTTCATAAAAGAAACATATGGAAGAGCAAGTGAAAGTTAGAATCACAGTAGAGGCAGAAGTAGAAGTTGAGAAAAAAGGATGAGCAGATTTGTAGTAAATAGGAGGTAGCAATTCATATTGTACTATTGCAAGAGAACTGGTCATGAAACTCGAGATTGTTTCTTCAAATGTACTAGATGTAAAAATTCTTCTCATTCTAACAGAAACTGTTGGCATAAAGATAAGGCAGATGACAATAGAGAAAATAATGTAGCAATTTTTTCAAAGGAAGAAGATTAGTTGTTCTATTCCTGCAAAAATGTAGAACATAAAGGAGAAGAAATTTGGTATCTTGATAGTGGTTGTAGTCATCACATCACTGATAATCGCTTAAACTTTGAAACTCTTGATGAAGGATTTTCTTCTCATATTGAACTTGGTGACAACAAAAGGGTGGAAATCAAATGAAGAGGTGATGTTGTGATCCACTCAAATAAAGGTAATAAAAAATGTATCTATGATGTGTTTTACTCTCCTAGAATTGGTCAAAATTTATTAAGTGTAGTATAAATAATGAGAAGAGGTTATAAGCTGAGTTTTTATGAAAAACAATGTGAGATTTATAATAATAAGACAAATTAGAGAATAGTTGTTGTCAAGATGAGTTCTAATAATATTTTTCCTTTTAACATTAAATCACTTCACAATGCTGCTATGAGAAGTGAACATATTGATGAATCTCGTCTTTGGCATTTAAGATATGATCATCTAAATTACAATGGCTTGCAATTGTTAAAGTAGAAGAATAAAGTTTCTAGTCTTCCTTCTATCCAGAACCAAGCTGGGATCTATGAAGGATGTGTGCATTAAAAAATACATCGTTTTCATTTTCCAAAGACTGCTTGGAGAGCCAATGCACCTCTTGAATTAGTTTATGCAGATATTTGTGGCGCTACTCGAACTCCATCCATGAGTAACAAGAGATACTTCTTACCCTTTGTTGATGATTATTCTAGAATGATTTGGATTTATTTTCTTGATAAGAAATTAAAAGCTTTCCTTGTTTTTCTGCAATTTAAAGCTCTTTTAGAAAAGCAAAGTGGGTGCTAGATGAAGACTCTAAGGACAGATCATGAAGGAGAGTTTATTTACAAGCCTTTTCTTGATTATTACAGAGAGAATGGGATTCAAAGGCAATTTACTGTCTGACATACTCCTCAGTATAATGGAGTTGTAGAAAGAAAGAATAAAACTATTGAAGAAATACAAGAAGCATGCTAAAAGGGAAATGACTTCCTAATAAATTTTGGGTTGAAGCTGTCAACACTGCAACTTAAATTCTCAATAGATCTCCAACAAAGGCAGTCCGGAATCAAATTCCATTTGAAGCATGGCATAAACAAAAGCCTGATGTAAGTCATCTTAAAGTATTTGACAATATTGCTTATGCTCTTATTCCTTCTCAAAGTAGAGACAAGTTTGATAAGAAAGGGAAGAAATTTATCTTTATTGGCTATAATGATGAATCAAAAGGCTTTCGACTTTTCAATCCTAAAAAGGATCAGTTACTTCTATCTAGCGATGTTATTTTTGATGAATCTGTTGCTTGGAAATGAGAAGATTCAGTCAATCCAAAATTAGCAATACAAGAGTTATTTCAAGCTCCAAAGCAGTCTGATTCCAATTCTCAAGATAGAACTTGTTCAAATTCTCAGAATGGAGGAAGCTCATAAACTTCTAATGACAAATCAGACTTAGAATCTCCTTTAAAGAGGATTCGTCCATTAACTGACATTTACAACTCTTATCATGTTGCTTTCTTTTCAGTTGAACCTCAGAATTTTGAAGAAGTAGTAAGAAGGAAAAATGAAAGAAAGCTATGAATGGGTGGATGACAAGTATTGAAAAGAATCAAATATGGAAGTTAGTTGATCTACCAAAAAAAAAAGCCAGTGAGGTTAAAATGGGTGTTTAAGATCAAATATAATGAAGATGATAATATTCAGAAGCATAAGGCTAGAATTGTTACTAAAGGTTACTCTCAGCAGCCTAAAGTTGATTTTACAAAAACTTTTATGCCTGTTGTAAGAATGGGATCTATCACATTAGTTCTTGTCTTATCTGCACAACTTCAATTTCAGGTTTTTCAACTTGATGTTAAGACAACATTTCTTAATGGAGAATTGCAAGATAAAGTCTATGTTTAGCAGCCCCAAAGATATGAATTAAAAGAAAAAGAAGAAAAAGTCTACAGACTTTATAAGGCTCTTTATGGATTAAAATAGGCTCCAAAAGCATGGAACAACAAAGTTAATTTCTATTTTTATCAGTATGGATTTGAAAGAAGTCAATCTGAACCATCTCTTTATGTAAAGACAAAGGGAGAAGACTTTCTAATGGCCTGTCTCTGTGTTGATGATCTAATGTATGTAGGAACCAGTAAAGATATGGTTGCAGGATTCAAGACTACTATGATGAAAGAATTCGAGATGACAAATCTTGGTTTGATGAGATATTTTCTCGACATTCAAGTGAACTCATTTTTAGGGAAAATCTTTATTTCGCAAGAAAAGTATGTTACAGATCTTTTAAAGAAGTTCAACACGTCAGAGTGTAAACCAGTGGCATCTCCAATGGTAGTAAATGAGAAATTACAATAGAGAGAAATTACAATAGAATGATCGTGCAGCGAGTGTGGATTCAAAAAATTTTAGAAGTCTTGTTGGATCTTTAATCTACCTCACAAATTCAAGACTTGATATACTATTCTTTGTTAGTATTATCTCCAACTTTATGGAGAATCCTAGCAGACTTGATATGCTATTGTTTGTTAGATATCACAAAATTCTTTTTGTAGCAACAAAAAGGATTCTGTGATATCTTCAAGGAATCAAAGATCATGGAATCCTGTACAAGAAACTAGATGACAACATGTTGATTGGTTATTCTACAGTAATTGAGCTGGAAGCCTTAATGATAGAAAGAATATATCTGGATATGTGTTCTGCCTAGGAATAAATATAATCTTTTGGTGTTCAAGGAAGCATAATTCTATTACTGCAAATGAAGTCGTTTGCTATAGAGGCAATCTGATTTGCAGCAAAATGATCTTGATCCTACCGTTATATTATGTGATAAATAAGCAAGAGTGAGTTTTTCTTTATTTCGTTCTTGTGTTGTGTGTACAATAAATAATTGGGAGGCTACGTTTCTTCTGCAAGAATATTTGTGTGGCGTGGGTAGTACGTTAGAGACATTTTATATTACTATGTAGTGATTTCAGCTTCAAATATTTAGTATTGTGAAAAAAAAATATTTTTTAAAAAATATAAATTGTATTATAATTAATATTTTAAGAAAAAAATTTCAAAAACATAACCTGTATTGATTAACCCAAACCTTCAAAATTATAATTAAAATAAAACACAATTTCAACCTTATCACACCACATCCTTAAACAAACCCTTATCACACCACATCTTTCCATCAAGATTTTTTAACTGGTTACATTTTACAGCCACCTATGTGAATTTACAAGGAATTTTACTTTACACTAGTTATTTTACCCTTCATTGTCGCATGGCTATTTTCTAAGTAAGATTTTATTTAATTTTACAGCAATTAAAATAAATATTTATAAAAGTTTAAAAGATTTAAATTCAGAAGGAGAAAATGTATTTCTCAAGTTAAAATCTTTTTTTTTTATACAGCTCTTTTTTATTTTGACAAAACAAGTCTTCTTATTTTATGAATAATGTGGTTTTTAAATAAAAACTCAAGGTAATTAAAATAAATATTTACAAAAATTTTAATTCATGACTTGTCCTTTTTAAAAGTGAATATTTTTTTTAGTTCAATTTTAGACCAAAATAAATAACCAAATCAATTTTTTTTCCAAAGTTTTGAACCAATTCAAAGCAAAACTAGTTTAAATCGATCAATTTTGACTTAGTTTGGTTTAGTTTTTTCCTTTTAATATCAGTAAAATCTCATTACTTTATTTAGAGTTTTTTTTTTTTAAATTGGACTTGGTTTTCTAATGGGTTTTTTTTTTTTTAATGGACCTCATTTATTTTCAATTTTTTAGGTTTTCTACTTTATATATATATATATATATATATATATATATATATTGGAGACTTTCAAGCCCATAAATTTTTTCTTCTCATCATCTTTATATCTTTTATATAACATTATTACTCCATTTGTATAGAGGATCAAATTTAGAATTACAACACAAATATCATCATTCACAAGGTTTAAAGTCATTTTTTCATCAACCTGTCCAGGGCATTATTCTCTCATTAACACCTATATATGAAGAAAAAAAAAAACATTAAACAAGATTCAATAGTAGGCTTTGAAAATAGAATATAACTTCCTACACCTACCAGCCAAAATAGCAGGGATTGATAATAAATAGCTAACTTAAAATGTTGAAAAAAGCCTAGCATCTGAAACAAACCTGGAGTTTCAAATATCCCACGACCTGCAGATTTTTTTTTTCTAACCAAATCCCTAGAAGTATATGAGTTGTGCTATATAACAAGGTGAAAATAAGGAGAAGAGATATACAGAAGAGTATTATTTTTTAAGAAGATACAATTTTTTACTGTTACATCATATATATATATATATATATATATATATATATATATATATATATATATATTACAATTCCTTGATTCAAACCGCTATATTTTAGGATACAATGAATGATAACTTAATTCCCAGAATATTTCTTGCATATATGCCTAATATAATATGGTAGATAAGATCCCTTATTTTTCTCTTTGATCAGTCAGTGATTTGGCAATATCTTCAACATGCCCCCATAATCTTAACGGTAGATCACAAACGTTAAGATTGGAGCAATGGAGTTGAAACCACGTAGCAGAGAGAGGTTTCGTAAGAAGATCGGCTAGTTGGTCACGATTGGATAGATAATTGACATATAATTTGTTTTGTGCAATAAGGTCTCTAACAAAATGAAAATCAATTTCTATGTGTTTTGTATGAGCATGAAAGACCATATTTGAAGATAGATAAGTAGTGCCAATATTATCACACTACAGAGTGGGATATTGAGAAAATCGCAGATCAAGTTCTAAAGCCAAGGATTGTAACAATTGTAGTTCAGCAGTGGTGTCTGTGAGAGCTTTGTACTCTACATCTATACTGCTACGAGCAATTGTAGCTTGTTGTTTAATACACAATAGACACCAATCGATTGGCGAGCATATGTGTCTCCTGCCCAATCCGCATATGAAAAGGCTTGAAATGTGAAGGAACATGTGCGAGATAAGAACAAACCAAAGGAAATGGAGTGCTTGAGATAACATGGTATTCGTGGAGTGCTTGAGATAACATAGTATTCGTTTAACACATTACTGGTGAGAGTTCTTCGGTTGATGCATGAATTTACTAACAGGATGGGCTGAGAAAGTAATATCAAGACGAGTAAGGGATAGATAGTGAAGTCCCCTAACAATGCTTCGTTATATAAATGGATCATGAAAAGTTGCAGTATCAGTGGCAGTTAAAGACACATTAGTTGACATGGGTGTTTGGCATGGCTTTGCACAATCCATGTTAGACCGTTTGAGGAGATCAACAATATAGCACCGTTTGAGGAGATCACATCAACAATATAACGTCATTAAGTGAGATAGAGAGACCTGTATTATCTTGTATAACTTCAATGCCCAAAAAGAATGAGAGAGGGCCAAGATCTTTAATGGCAAACTCTTGTCGTAACTTTTGAATAAGTTTGGCAAGGGCATTATCATCAAAGCCAGTGATGATAATGTCATCAACATATATATATATATATATATATATATATATATATATGGTGCTAGATTTCTAATTGTAAACAAAGAGAGACAAATCTACTCAACTGCCAACAAAGCCGAACTTAACCAAAACAGTAGCAAAGCGAGAAAACCACTAGCGAGGAGCCTGTTTAAGGCCATGTAATGAATGTTTGACCTTACACAGATGGTAAGGAAATTAAGGATGCTTGAAGCCAAGAGGTTGGGCCATACAGATAGTCTCTGCCAAGTTACCATGAAGAAAGGCATTTTGAATATCTAGTTGGCGAATAGACCAATTATTGCTGATAGCAATAGATAATACAAGCCGTATAGTATCAGGCTTAACAACTGGACTGTAAGTCTCATTAAAATCCACCCCATGCTATTGACTACAGTCTTCAGTAACCAATCGTGTCTTATATCGTTCAATTATGCCATCGGCTCTTTTTTTTATTTTAAAAATCCATTGACATCCAATGACATTAACATGGTATGGTGGAGAACCAGATCCCAAGTATGATTCTATAACAAGGCATCAAAGTCAGCATTCATTGTAGAACGCCAATGAGAAAATTTGGAGGCTTCAGTAAAAGGAAGTAAGTTCAGTGTAAGTTGGAGAAGTGGAGACAAGGCTCGTAGTATGGGATATAAAACATTACCATCGAGTGCTTGTTTAATTAGGCTTAGAACTATGATTTTTGGATCTGGTGACCATAGAATGAGTATTTATATTACTGGTTGGGTGCTGAGAGCCTTGGTCAGATGATGATGAGGATACTGGGAATCTAGAATCATTGATTGGAAAGAATGAAGAAGCATTGGTACATATATGTGTTAGTTACATAAGAGATATAGCAGTAGAAAAGGAGAGTGATGTGGAGGACGAGATTTGGGATACAAAAGGTGAGTGAAAATAATTCTTGTCAAGATATGAAATTGTCTGCTGCTGCCACCTGTCAAGAGAATAGAGAATATAATGGTTAGAAAGTTTGTTAATATTGTTAGACAATTAACAAAGTCTGTTACTGTTAATTAGATTACGTAAACAAGCTTCTCACTTTTAGTTCATATAAAATGAATGTAACACTAATAGCAAACATAATAAGTGAATTTACACAAAAACATTTTCTTCTTTCTTTGCATTGCAGTATCTCCCTCTAATTCTATTCACTTCTCTGTTCATCTCTGTGATGATTCTTACATGGAAAGGAATATTCATCAAAGACAATATGATGTGACACATCAACTTTATCTATTGCAAGATCAAAACATTTACATCATTGGTGGTTCAGACTATAGCCAGTAAAGACATAGGTTTTAGACCTAAAATCAATTTTGTGATTGTTATATGGTCTTCAAAAAGCACAACAAAAAAACTTTAAAAAATAGTAATCTAGTTTATGATGATAAACAATTTCATACGAAGACTTTTGATTTAGTATAGGGGTAGGATGGCGATTGATAATATAAGTTACAGTTACTAAGGCATCTTCCCAAAACAGTTGAGGACGATTGGAATGAGAGAGCATGGATAAACCAACTTCAACAATTTATCACATTCAACTACACCCATTTGTTGATAAGTTTATGGACATGCTTTATGATGATGAATGCATGCCAATCTTAGTGAGGAGAGTAGACATACAATGATAATCACCTCCCTAGTCAGATTGGATATTTTTAATTTTATGATTAAATTGGTGTTTAATATAAGTGTTAAAATGCAGAAACACATTTTCTACATCAAATTTTAATTTGAAAGGAAAAAGCCACATAAATTTAGTGCAATCGTCTACAAAGCATATATAATATCGAGCATCGAAGTTTGACAATAGAGGTGCTGTCCCCAATCATCAATATGCACTAAGTCTAAAGGATAAGCATATTTGTGTTTGTTGGTTTTGAAGGGCAATTTACTGCTTCTAACAAACTAACAATCTGAACACACTGGAAGTGGTTTATTTGCAATAGGAAAAGCAAATGCAGAAATTGATTTTTGAAGAATCGGAAAGGATGCATGACCAAGATGGTAGTGCCATAACGGATAGGAAGCACGTACAACTATGAATGCAAGAGGAGGAAGGATATCTTGTAGATTGGAGAATGAGTATAAACCATCCTTAAATGTGCCACGATGAAGGATTTTCCTCGAGTAATCCTTGATAAGAAAAAAGAAATCATGAAACTCAAAGTATACTAGATTATCAACGCAAATTTTTTTAACAGAGATTAAGTTTTTTTGTATATTAGGAATAAGAATCAATTGATTTAAAACAAATGGTGTTTTAGAATGATGAAAAATTGAAGAACCAACTTTAGAAATATGCAAACCTGCACCATTGCCAACAAAAACTTGATCTGAACCAATATACTCATCACTTCATAAAATCAAGTTGGTCATGTTGTTGGTGAGATGATGTGTGACACCTGTATCAGGATGCCAATCTAATTCTGAAGTAGTAAAAGTCGTGACCATTAAGCCATGAATGTTAGAGGATTTGGGAGTGAGTCATGATAAGTAATGTCAAACCGATGATAACACTTCTTAGTCTTATGGTCAGGTTTATCACACACCTGGCATACCACACTTTCTCAATGAAAAGAGTTATGACCATAGTAACCATCATGAAAAGAACCACCTCTGAAACTGCACCCTCGTCCTCTAAGCCCTCTATAGAAACTAGGAATAGGTTGGCGAGTAGCAACATGAGCTGCTGGTTGAACAATTGTTTGATTGTTATCATGAAGTTGTGACTCTATTATGAGAAAATAAGTGCATATACTTCTTCTAGTGTGACAGGATCAGTACAGGCATAGATGGTGGTAACAAAAGGATCATAATCATGACGAAGTCCTGATAAAAGATATGATATGATATCATCACAGTAAAGAGCATGACCAACGATTACAAGATCATCTATCATGCGTTTGATTTGCATGGAGTAGTCATGTGTTGACTGTGCACCCTGCGAGTATTCACAAGTTCAGTTCGAAGATGAATAACCTGAGCACATGATTAAGAGGAAAAGGATTTTGCAAGGGCACACCAAATTACAGCAGAGGTGGTATGAGATACCATATGAATAAGGATGTTTTCTGATATGGTAGAGAAAATAATAGCAACCACAATGGCATCTTGACGTTTCCAATGTTCATAAAGAGGATTGGAAGTGGAGGAAGAAGTTCCAGGTTCAGAGTGAACAATTAAGACTTCCTTGGGTGGGGCTGTAATGGTTCCATCAATGCATCCAAAAAGTCCTTGCCCATGAAAAAAAGGAATTAATTGTGCTTTCCACACATGATGGCTATCTTTTAAGACTTTTGTAAGGCGGCGTAAAGGACTGCTGTAACAGTGTCAAATGTGCACGAGGTGCACACTTCGGCATGCTGTCCAAAACAGTGCTTAGGGGTACTGGTAGCCATGTCAACAGGGGAAGAAATCAGCAGCGCAGATTTGTGCGGATGTAGGTTCATCAAAGGAAAATCGGCAGTGCAGATTGTTGACGAACATGGGCTGGACGATGGACTTTCCAGGCCACGCAAGAAAACTCATCAAGAGGATAGGCTAACGAGAACTGGGGCTATCACGAAATTCGGCAGCGCAGACATTGGCATCCTGCATGTAGATGCAAATTCGGCAGCGTAAACATTAGTAGCTTGCACGCAAATG
>Ga0325405_1005419_pt1 | contig 12981 bp, 2 predicted proteins | sample PopdelMetagenome_21_FD_205663 | JGI IMG/M metagenome (GOLD analysis project Ga0325405, IMG submission 205663) | Populus deltoides microbial communities from Bellville, Georgia, United States - Xylem-Control-R2 | ecosystem: Host-associated > Plants > Phyllosphere > Stem > Wood/Secondary xylem... | reverse complement strand
TTGTTAAGCGATAGAAGACAGTAAAAAAAATGTTTTTCTATACCAATCAAACATATTTATATTTGTTTTTTTATTTGAAACACTAATAAAACTTTAATTCTAGCAGTAAAATTTAGATTTTTAGCTGTTTCAAAACATGGTTGAAATCAAGTTTTCTAAAATTTTAATTATTTTTACTTAATTTAATTTTTTTAGATTTTTTTGATGTATTGATGTTAAAAATAATTTTTAAAAAATAAAAAAATATTATTTTAATTCATTTCTAAATAAAAAATATTTTTAAAAATAATTATCACTACACTTCTAAACAACCCCTTTAAATAATAAAAAAAAAGGCAATAAGTGATTTTGAGTGTGTTTAGCAGTGTGGTTGCGAGTGTTTTTCGAATAACTTTTCGTGCCAAAATGCATGCCAATAATTTTTTTCATTTTTAAAAAATTATTTTTGACATTAGCACATCAAAACGATTCAAAACATACAAATCATATTAAATTTTACTAAAAAAAATTTTAATTTTTTTAAAAACACAGCCGCAGCCGCGTTCCCAATTATTTTGCACACACAAAAGGTATAGTCTGATTTTAACATATAAAGTTGATTTATTTGACGGGAAAAAACATCAAAGGATGATATCAAGCCACGTTTCTCCTAGAAAAAAGGATCCGCAATTCAAATAAGGTAATTTGACTGGCCTTTGGAGTGGGCTAGGCTCACTGTCTAGTGTATTTCGAGTACGCTTTAAACACCCATACACAAATAATAGCTTCAAAAAATCTGGTGATCCATGCCTACTCCATGATTGAGCTCATCTCTTTTTTTCCCCGGCATGAAAAAAATGCTAATATTATGAAAATGTTCCTAAAAAGAAAATAAAATCTTAAACTTGATTTATTCACTCGATTAGATTTGATAAACTTATTTAATTTAATAGCATAAATAAAAAATATAGTGATGATAAATAAAATGAAAAAAAAACTAACGACAAAAAAGGTGAGAAAACTTGATCTGATCGTGTTCGGGTTGAAATACATGGTTTTCACCGTATTTATATCGAATCAAAGCTTAAAAACCAGGATATTTTCGTAAATGAAATCAATTGAATGTATATAAGAGTGTAGGCTAATTAGATTAATTATAAAATTGTACCAAACCATCATCTAACACTATCATGCATCACCGCATATCACAATGAATGTGTTTTATGAATTTCACCTCAATTTAATTACCGTTAGTAAATGTCCTGTATTCGTGATCAATTTTTATGAGTTTTAATTAATTAATTTTAATTGGTTTTTTACCATTACAAGCAATATAGTACAGAAGAAAGATTTGGATTGAATTTTTCCAGGAGAGAAAGAATACTAATATCAGTCGAATTATAACTCATGAACATTAACAAATGTTAACGACTTGTAAAATCATCTTAGCATAGACCTTGCTTGATGTGCTCGCAGAAGGGAGCAGAGATGTGGCAATGGCTATCTCCGGCAAGGTTTCATTACAGGCTTTAGGGCACAATTAGTATATTGACCCGTGTTTTATCGTGGATTGAATTGTTTTTAAATATAAAAAAAAATATTAAGAGTATAAAAAAAGTTTAATAGTATTTTAAAATCTGATCAAGTGGGTTAATTTTAAAATCTCATGACTCAATTCCTTGTCTAACTTAAATTTTTAATTAAACCATGTGAGAACTAGTTCGACTTAAATCGATCGATTTCATAGGTCTAAATACAATCTTGATGATCAATAAAAATATGACTTAATTTTTAAAAAAACTTCAAGATGATATTTTTTTAAAACAATATTGAGACAATGACATATTAGATTACCTCGGCACCCCGGCGACCTGGGTCATGGACTCTATTGGGTTTAATTATTTTTTTATTTAACTCGTATGATAAAAATAGATGCTCATAAAATTAAACACCAACATAAAAACTGATATTTATTTGAGACAATTATCCCTATAAAGCAAACAAAAATCAATAATGCAATCCATTTCCTAACTAATCCAATATTAAATGTTGAAATGAAAAAAGAATAGATTAAAAACAATTAAATGACAAAAAAAACATATCTTATCAGTGGGTAAAGTCGTTAAATCTGTGAATCGGGTAAGCCGAGCTAGTACGTCAAACATGTGAACTGGGTTATGGACTCCATTGGGATTATAATTTTTTTAAAATTTTTTTTTAACTATATGATAACAAAAATAGATAATTACGAAATTAAACACCAACTCAATACCGAGATATTTTTTTAGATCGTAATAACCTCATAAAAAGCGGAACGAAACCAATTATAAAACTAAACTCTCAATCAATCTAGTATCTAAGGATGAAAAAAAAACTAATTTTAAAAAAGTTAAAATTTTCAACCTGCAAACCAAGTCAACCAACCAAACTTGTGAATAGGTCCATGGATTTTATAAAGTTTAATAACATAATTTTTGTCTGGAACTTTTTTTAACTATATGAGAAAAAAATAGACGATAAAAAAATCAAGTTCAATTAAAAAAACACCCCACCAAACTTGTAAACTAGGGTGACCCAAGTTACCCTAACAAACCCGCAAACCATACTAACCTTATAGAAATGTAAAATAGAAAGAAACAAATTATAAAGTCAAATTCTCAACCATCCCAATATTAAAAGGTGATATTGATAAAAATAAATTTGAAATAAAAAATCATAATAAAAATTCAAAAAGAAAAAGAAAAAAAAGAAAGCAGAACACTGTGGACTACTATTGTCATTCACAATGCAATGTGTGTGAGTGAACAATGGTTTTCTCACCCTTTAGTTTTTGTTGTTTTATAAATTTTAATAACATGACTATTGTCACGGGGCAATTTTTCGCTTCGCGAATAAACCCGTGCGGCAGCCTAGTCCCTCGCTAGACTCAGCCTTCCCTTGCCAATCCCACTCGTGTTTGCCTAGTAACTAAGTGTTTCCCTCACCCGAGAGGTTTCCCCACTTTCCCAAGTTAGAAGACAAGCGGAATACACAAGAAGAATTGCACAACACAAAGGACACCAAGAATACAAGAAGAACTCTCAACCTTTATTTATCTCGTCAACAAAGGATTACACAATGTGTGCTATGCACAGAATTCGCATGCTACACAATCAAGCTTACACACGTTATTCCTTTTTATGCATTCCCTATCTCGTATACTCTCTATTGCTTTGTGCTCCCCATTACCAAGAGCTGCAGCCACTATTTATAGACAAGCATGTGAGCTGCAAGGCTCACCCATGATCTTCTATTTTTAAGGACATAGTGGGGCACTTTCTCCCCCATGATCTCCATGATCTTAGTGGCCTATTTTCCAGCAAGTGATGGGGCATGATCCCACGATCTCAGCAGCTTGGAGAGCCCAATTATGCTCCCACGTTCTGCCCCCATGATGCTGCCACTTCACCCACGTTCTGCCCCCATAAGGCTGCCACTTCACCCCCGTTCTGCCTGTCCACAAGGCAGTCCCAACTGCCTGTTTTGCTGCGTCAGCTGTTAAGTCATTTATATGCCTTGGACAGTCCTTCGTCCAAGTTTTAGATCGTGCCAAGTCGAGCCCCTGACTTGCACAAGCCGCTGCGCGCTGCCGAATTCACATCTGCGTGCAGGCTGCCAATGTCTTCGTTGCTGAATTCCTCGACAGCCCCTGTTCTCGTCTGCCTATGCCCCTAACGAGTTTTCCTGCCTGGCTTGGACATTCCATCGTCAAGCCAATGTTCGTCAACAATCTGCGCTGCCGATTTTCCTTTGACGAACCTTCAGCCGCACATATCTGCGCTGCCGATTTATCCCACTGTTGGCATAGCTGCCAGCACCCTTAGGCCCTGTTTTGGCCAGCTTGCCGAAGCGTGCATCCCATGCACATTTGACACTGTTACAACTATCCTCTAAAACTATTTTTTAATTATATGTAAAAAAATAAACTATAAAAAAATCAAATTCAATAAAAAAAAGACAACTCATTAAACTCGTAAACCGGGACAACTTGAGTTACCTTGACAAACCTATAAACCACACTAACTTCATATAAAAGTAAAAAAAAAAATAAATTATGAAGTTAAATTCTCAATAATCTCAAAAATAAAATTGACAAAACAGATTTGAAAACAAAAATTCAAAAAAGAAGAAGAAAGAAAGCAAAACACTGTGGGTTATTATTGTAATCCACAGTAGAATAAGTGTTGGGTGAATAGTGATTTCCCTCACATCCTTTAATTTTTGTTACTTCACAAAATTTAATAATATGGTTTTTTTTTCAAAACTATTTTTCTAACAATATGAGAAAAAATAGACTATAAATTGGGGCAATTTGGGTTACCTCGATAAACCCACAAATCAAGTTAATTTTATAGAAAGACAAAATAAAAAAAAATTTTTAAAAAAATTCTTAATCATCTTAATATTAAAAAATAAAATCAATAAAAATAATTTTTCAAAAAAATTCATAACCGGAAATAAAAAAAAAAAAAACAGCAATGGTTTCTACAATAATACAAGTAGCCTCTGCTGAAGTGATTGGCGGTTGGAATTTTTATGGATATTTGCTCCTTTAGTAAGAGTTGAATCACTTGGAATTTTGTTTACATCAATCCATAACGATGGAATGTGCAAGTTCTATCCACAACAGTCTTCTGTGGCACAATGATTAATTTAAACCATACCTTTTCAAATAGGATGTAGACCGTTTGTTTGCCAAGAATTAGATTCATTTGGAAAATAAATTGTTTTTTTTATGTTTAATAATTTGAAAAATAAATTAAAAAAACTTTTCAATGTTTGCTAAGTCATGAAAAATAAAATAAAAAATAACTTATTAATATTTTTATTTTTTAAAATTTATTAAGAGAATAAAGACTAAATCTGACAGATAAAAAATTTAAAATATAAAATTAAAAAAATATAATTTTACAAATTATTTTAAATAAAATAAATAACAATTAAAAATAACAAATAAAAAAATTGAAAGGTGATAAAATTAAAAATATTATAATTTCATAAATTATTTTAAATAAAAATAAACTGCAATCAAATAAATATCGATTAAATATGATAGATAAAAATTTTTAATTAAAAAAATAATAAAAGAATATCAAATAACAATAAAAAGAACGAGAGCCAAAGTTTAAATAAAAATCAAATTAAATCAAATTTTAAGGAAAGAAATTGAAAAAAAAAATTGAAAACAAAATATATAGCAATAAAAAAATTAAAGACCAAATTTAATATAATCAATAAATAAAAAAACATTTCTAAATTTTTCACAACTTCTAGAAAGCATTTTCCACTAAAAAAAAAACCATTTTTCTGAGAACCAAACTAAATTTTCATTTGATTGATCAATTTTTTTTGTGATAAATAAATATATAAAAATTTTAAAAATAATTTTTAAAAAACCACTTTATACAGGCGTACAGACTAACTTGGAAAAATGTATGAATCACTAAATTATCCGATATCAAGTCCATTCAAGTGAAATTTGTTTTTCTAAAATAATATATTTTTATTTATTTAAAAAAATTCTTAATATTGACCATTGAATTTAAACCAGGTTATTAAAAATCCAATCAAATGCAGTTAGATAGAAGGTGGAAGAATTGTTAAAGACGAAGTTGAATCAAGTCATCTAATTCTACAGGTTTGATTGCTTAAACTTAACAATGAGACCCAAATCACATTCAAATCAGAAAGATTTCAGTAAGAAAAATACATGCCAATGATGTTTTCATGCCAAAATACATGTTGATGATGTTTTTTTATTTTTTAAAAATTATTTTTAACATCAGCACATCAAAACGATCCAAAACGTACAAATCATATTAAATTTTAACCAAAAAAAAATTAAATTTTTTAAAAACAGAACCGCAACCGAGTTCTCAAACATTACCAAAATCAGAGAGTTGCAATCTATCACCAACTCTTGCTGCATTTTCAAAGCATGATCAATATTATACTGTAAGTTAGGTCAACTTAACTGGATCTCTCCTAAAATCATAAACTATTGACGTGGACCAATTCAACAACAATCTGACGCATTTCCTGGCAATGAGGTGGTGGAGGATAAATAAATATCGGAGCTATCAGCTACCGAATAATACAGCACCAGCAACAAAAGATTTGAGAAACCAAGGGAGGCCCCATCGTCATTAATGTTCAGGGAAAGTACAGCTTATTTAACACAAAACACTACAAAAGTGTAGATGGGACATGGAAATTACAGGAAAGCAAAGGCTCAAGCCAGGTGAAGAGCAGAAAAAGGACTATCCTCGAAGAAGACTGATGCCAAATGAAATGGTGCACCCGATAAGCCCCAACAAAGCCAAGAATCCATATTTCCTGTGCACCAGGAAAAACAAAATCACTACCATTACATAATTAGGGGTTTCCCCCCGTGAATCTACCTTAATAAGAATGTCCACAGTTGCAACCGTAACCATAGTTAATCAGGAATGGCTGGAACGAGCACTTGTGAGCATCTATGTTTCAGCCATCGGATCAACACTTCAAAACTAAGAGAGTGTGCACGAGTGGCTTCCAAAAAAGTGAATTTTCAACACAATCAATAGCTTAAACATAGCACATAGGTGCTCATACTAGCCATTCCCTTGTTAATCCTACACATATGTGACATAAAATTCACATGATTATGTGCACGAGTCATGCATAGACTGACTGAAGTTGATGAAATTCAAAACTTAACGCAAATCCTATATGTCAAATGTCAATGTGATTTGCACATTTATATGCTTCAACATATGTTATGAACAGAATGAAATTGATCAAAATCATGTTCTGCCGTATCTGATTTCTCAAACAAGACGGAATATGGCAAACAGTCATAGAGAGGGAGGGAGAGAAAGGGAACAAACCCAATATTAAGACGGTTTTTGGGATCTCCAGTAGCATAGCCAGTGAAATAGAAATACCGAGTCACAAGGAAAAGAGAACCAAGGGCAGCACAAACACAAGGATGCCTTATCCCTCCTAACACCATCAGCAAAAAGAATACTGGCATCATTTCCAGGGAATTCTGATGTCCTCTCTGCACCAAAAAACCAAAAAATAAATAAATCAAAATCCACCTTTCAAGAAACCAAACCAAACCAAACCAAACAAAAACAAGAAAAGAAAAGGCAGGGAGGGAGGGGAAAGAGGACCTGAACACAGTTGAAGAGCTTGGCATCTTTGTTTTCTGATTCAATGGCATAAAGGGTTGGATAAGGGACCTTGTATTTCTTGCGAGCTGAACCAACTTGGAATCCCATCCAGAAATTGAGAAAGCAATAAGCAACAAGAACAAAAACTACGTAACCATATTCTTTAGGGAACATCTCTACTCCTGCCATGATGTCTGATTTTGGAACTATAAGGAACAGAACCTACTTCTCTTATAGTGCTAGGATGCTAGCTCTGAGCTGGTGAGGTTGACTTTTTCAGTTTGTGCTCGTGTTTTTTTTTTTCTAGAATGTTCCTGGCTTTTTCTTCACTGCAAAGGCAAAGCCCACATGGATTAGTTTGTGCAAATTTAAATGTTTTGAAGAATTTTTCAAAACAATTATAAGGCCTTTCTAGTTTTGTCCTGGTTTTAAAGCTTGCACAGCCCATTGTTTTATCTATCTAGTAAACCTGCTTGGTTAGGATATTATTTTTGACTATTTTAAAAATATTAAACTAGATCTCATCTTAGTTTTGATCTTGTTAACTAATTTTAGGTTACTTGTGTCAGATTAGTCAGGTTAATACCTACCTAATTCAACATCAAACTTGGCTTAGGTTTTAATGGTCACTGAATTAATTCATCAAATAAAATCAAATTAAAAAACTTCCTCGAATCAATAGAACTATAATAAACTCTATTGTTTTTTTTTTTATTATTCTAATTTTGAAGTTGGCATTAAAAACAATTATTGAATGCATCACAAAATGAATTAAAAAAAATCGCTCATAATATTCAAAAGGTTATTATCATACAAGAAAGTATGTTTTTAAAATCACCTGTAAGAACTTGTAAAAAAAACCGGATAAAAAAACTCAGTTTCTATTGACATATAAATTTGGTATAAGAACATGCTTATCATTAAATCAAAAGAGAACTACCCGCAAGCAATGCTTAATCATTAGATTAGGTGAAGTTATGATGCATCCAATAATGAATTTCTTTAAGCTCTTTTTAATAAACAATTAAAATGATATTGACCAGCTTGCATGCATTACAACCCATCCCTGCCAAATAACTTCCATTCTCAAAACTTAATCTTAGCGTTTTGATCCACAGAGAACACCCACTAGCCAACTGGGCCAAATGTCAAGGTTGTACAAAACTAGGAGCACCTTTAATCAAATACTAGTGAAATACCCCGCGCGATGCCGCGGGTCAATTATTTTTTGCATTTTAAAAAAAATTAAGATCTAAAAGTGTTAGGTTTTTTTGCAAAGTTATACCCAAGAGTTTTAGGTTTGGTTGCAACGCTTGACCCAAAAATAATATTTATAATATTAATAATAACATTAAACTTGGGTTAACCTTTAGCATAAAAGTGTCTGGACTGCAATACCAGATCCAATAGCATTGGACGTGAGTCTGACTGCAAGGTCATGTCATAAAAGTGTGATAATTAAATAGATTAGTTAAAAAAAACAAAAAAAACCAACAGAAAGAAAAAAACTAATGAAGAAAAAGAAAAAATATATGAATTAACCGGGTTAACCTTTCAAATCAGGTTAGCCCGTCATACCTTAAATTTGCATCGTGAAAGTTTGATAATTAAAAAGAAAGAAACAAATTAATGGGTTAACCCATAATTAACTGGGCTAACTTGTCAAACCAGTTTAGCCTGTCAAATCCGGAATTCGTGTCATGAAAGTTTGATAACTAAATAGAAAAAAATTTATCATTAACAATTTAAATTAAACAAAAAAATTAATTAAAAAGAAAAAAAACAAAAGGCATCAGCCTTTTTACTGTGGACTGCACTGTGCAGTCCACAGTCAAAGGCATAAAAACAACAAAAAAACAAAAAAAAAAACTAAAGGCATCAGTCGAGAACTACTTAGAAAAAAATTTAATATTAATAAACTAAATTAATTAAATAAAATTAATTAAAAATAAAAAATAAAAGAAAAAAAACCTCTAAGAAGAAAAAAAACTAAATAGAAAGAAATTTAACATTAACAAACTAAACTAAACGAAAAAAAATTTAAAAGAAAAAAAAGCAAAAAACAATTACAGGTTAACTCGTCAAATTAGGTTAACCCATTAAACCCCGGATTCGTGTCATGAATGTCTGGTAACTAAATAAAAAAAAGTGAAAATTAACAAACTGAACCAAACTAAAAAAAATTAATTAAAAAGGAAAAAAATCCGTGTTAACTCGTCAAATCATGTTAACCCGTTAAACCCAGGATCTGTGTTATGAAAGTCTGATAACTAAATAAAAAAATTTAACATTAACAAATTAAATTAAACAAAAACAATTTATGAAAATAAAAAAACAAGAAAAATTGACGGTTAACCCGTGAAATCGGGATATGTGTCATGAAAGTTTGATAACTAAATAGAAAAAAAAAATTAGCATTAACAAAGAAAAAAATTAATTAAAAAGCAAAAAAAAGAAAAAAAATTCTGGGTTAACTTGTTAAACCCGTTAAATCAGGAAAACGTGTCATGAAAATCTCATAACTAAATAAAAAAATTTAATATTAATAAACTAAATTAAATTAAACAAAAAATTCTGTTAAAAGAAAAAAACAAAGAAAGAAGCAAAAAAATAATCCCGAAAGGCATAAAAAAAGCTTAAAAAAATGAGACAACTTAAAAAAAACCTAAAGCATCAGTGTTTTACTGTGGACTGCACTATGCAGTCCACAATAAAACACTGATCCCTTTTAGTATATGTTACAATTAATTAAAAAGAAAAAAAGCAAAAAAAAAATTTCAGGTTAACTCGTCAAACCCGGGATCCGTGTCATGAAAATCTGATAACTAAATAAAAAAATTAAATTAACAAAAAAAATTAAACAAAAAAAATTCATTAAAAAAACACAGAAAAAAGCAAAAAAAAAAAACTCATAAAGGCTAGAAAACAAAAAAAAAACAGAAAAAAACAGAAAAAAACAAAGAAAAAACAAAAGAACAAAAAAAAAAAAACGACAGCTCAACGTTTCACTGTGGACTTGCACAGTGAAACACTGAGTAATTTTAGTTTATTGTCAATTAACAAACTAAACTAAACGAAAAAAATTAATTAAAAAGAAAAAAAAATTTGGGTTAACTCGCCACACCAGGTTAACTCGTTAAACCCGGGATCCGTGTCATGAAAGTTTGATAACTAAATAAAAAAATTAACATTAACAAACTAAATTAAATAAAAAAAATTATTAAAAGAAAAAAAATGACAGTCCGTGAAACCAGGTTAACCCGTGAAACCTGAAATATGTGTCATGAAAGTCTAATAACTAAATAGAAAGAAATTTAACATTAACAAACTAAAGTAAACAAAAGAAATTAATTAAAAAAAAAAGCAAAAAAAATATTCTGGGTTAACTCGTCAAACCATGTTAACCTGTTAAACCCGGGATCCATGTCATGAAAATCTGATAACTGAATAAAAAAAATTTAACATTAACAAAAAAAAATTATGAAAACAAAAAAAACAAAAAAAAAACCCTAAAAGTGTAAAAAAAACCGTCATGAAAGTCTAATAACTAAATAGAAAGAAATTTAACATTAACAAACTAAAGTAAACGAAAAAAATTAATTAAAAAGAAAAAAAAAGCAAAAAAAATTTTCTGGGTTAACTCGTCAAACCATGTTAACCTGTTAAACCCGGGATCTGTGTCATGAAAGTCTGATAACTGAATAAAAAAAATTTAACATTAATAAAATAAAAAAATTATTAAAAGAAAAAAAAAACCCTAAAAGTGTAAAAAAAAATGAAAAAAAACAACCAGCTCATCTTTTTATAAAATAGAAAGAAATTTAACATTAACAAACTAAAGTAAACGTAAAAAATTAATTAAAAAGAAAAAAAAATCTAGGTTAACTCGTCAAATCAAAAAAAAATTTAGGTTAACTCGTCAAACCATGTTAACCTATTAAACCCGGAATCCGTATCATGAAAGTCTGATAACTAAATAAAAAAAATTTAACATTAAAAAAAAATCTAAAAGTGTAAAAAAAAAAAAAACAAAAAACAGCTTATAAAACTCTAAAAAAAAAGAAAAAAAAAAAGAGAGGGGCTCATCTTTTACTGTGGACTGCACTGTGCAGTCCATAGTAAAAGACTGAGCTCTTTTAGCTTATTTACTAGTTATATGCCCCGCGCGATGCCGCGGGTCAATTATTTTTTGTATTTTAAAAAAAGCTAAGATCTAAAAATATTAGATTTTTTGCAAAGTTATACGTAAGAGTCTTAGATTTGGTTGCAACGCCTGATCCAAGAGTAATATTTATAATATTAATACTAACATTAAACTTGGGTTAACCCTTAGCATAAAAGTGTCTGGACTGCAATACCAGACATAATAGCATTGAATGTGGGTCTGACTGTAAGGTCGTGTCATAAAAGTGTGATAATTAAATAGATTAGTTAAAAAGAAAAAAACAAAGAAAAAAAACCAACAGGAAGAAAAAAAACTAATGAATAAAAAGAAAAAAAAATATATGAATTAATTGGGTTAACCCGTCATACCTTGAATTTGCATCGTGAAAGTTTGATAATTAAAAATGAAAAAACAAATTAATGGGTTAACCCAGAATTAACTGAACTAACTCGTTAAACCAGGTTAACCTGTCAAACCCGGAATCCGTGTCATAAAAGTTTGATAATTAAATAGAAAAAAAATTTAACATCAACAATTTAAATTAAACGAAAAAAATTAATTTAAAAGCAAAAAAAAAAAAAATTCAGGTTAACTCGTCAAACCAAGTTAACCCGTTAAACCTCAGATCCGTGTCATGAATGTCTGACAACTAAATAAAAAAAAAGTGAACATTAACAAACTGAACTAAATGAAAAAAATTAATTAAAAAGAAAAAAACAAAAAACAAATCCAGATTAACTCGTCAAATCATGTTAACCTGTTAAACCCAGGATTTGTGTCATGAAAGTCTAATAACTAAATAAAAAAAAATTAACATTAACAAACTAAATTAAATAAAAAAATTTATGAAAATAAAAATAAATAAAAAAATTAACGGGTCAACCCATAATTAACTGGGTTCTCCTGTGAAACCAGGTTAACCCGTGAAACTCGGGATATATGTCATAAAAATCTAATAACTAAATAGAAAAAAATTTAACATTAACAACTAAACTAAACTAAAAAAAATTAATTAAAAAATAAAAAGCAAAAAATATATATTTTAGATTAACATGTTAAATTAAGTTAACCGTTAAATCCAGAAAATATATCGTAAAAGTCTGATAACTAAATAAAAAAATTTAACATTAATAAACTAAATTAAAGAAAAAAAAATTGCTAAAAACACAAAAGAAAAAGTAAAAAATAATTTTTCAAAAGGCTTAAAAAAAAAGCCAAAAGAAACAACTTAAAAAAAAAAAAAACGTAAATCTGAGATAAGAAATCAGATCTCTTTTAGCTATATAATAATAATATAATAATAATTGGTGGGGGGGGGGGGGGGTATTGAAGCCTAGCTTAGGAACTCTCTCCGCAAAAGGGGAAGGGAAAGGGCACCTGCAAATCTCACTCAGTTTCCATAAAGCGATGTTTTTTCACATGACCATTAGTCAAGTGTAAGAAAGTTTCTGACACTCAATAGTCCAAACATGGATACTTTTTCTCGAAGATCGCATTGACCGGGGCAAGTCCTCGTGAAAGCAAGAACGACTACACGACTGGTATCATCAAACGAAGAAATAAATGGAAAAAACATAGGCCTCAAAGAAATCAACATGCTAGCAGGGTGTAGAATGGAAAAAGCTCAACGGAGCTGAAATA
>Ga0325405_1005414_pt1 | contig 12985 bp, 11 predicted proteins | sample PopdelMetagenome_21_FD_205663 | JGI IMG/M metagenome (GOLD analysis project Ga0325405, IMG submission 205663) | Populus deltoides microbial communities from Bellville, Georgia, United States - Xylem-Control-R2 | ecosystem: Host-associated > Plants > Phyllosphere > Stem > Wood/Secondary xylem... | reverse complement strand
GCCAACCATCCCACACGCTAAAAAAATAAAATACTTCTAGCACTCCGAAAAAAAAAAACCCCGCCTGAGAGAAAGAGAGGAGGAGAGAAATGGGGGAAATCGCAGACATGCCAGACACAACAATGAAGAAGAAGAAAAAAGGAAGACCTTCTCTTTTAGAGCTTAAAAAACGCTCTCTCAAGCAGCAACAGCAAGAACAAGAAAGCCCTAATTACCTTGAAAACCCTAATTCTCTCAATTCCAATCCCGTCCTTCCTAACCGTCGATCCACTCGCCGGAGCTCTAATTCTTATGCACCGGAATGGATTGATGGAGACGACGACGAAGAAGACGACGAAGACGATGAGCGTAAAGAGAAGAAGCACAAGCTCTTGCGAGGATTGAATTCTCAAAAAAATAACAACCAGAATTCCAATACGTTGCCTCCTTCAAACTCTGATTCGAATGCTGGTGGCGGTAATCACGAGGAGGGAATTAGGAGGCGCAAGATCACCGCCGTCCGTCTTGGATCTGATGATTTGGTGATTACCTAACCGCAAATTTTATCATTTTACTATTATTTTTTGTTTTTATTAGAAAATAAAACAGAGCGATTTTTTTCAGTGTTTTTGAATGATACTTTTTTTTTATTTCGCGCGTTATTCGTTGTTTAAATGAGTTGGATCGGAGTGAGTTGTTGTGTTTGACCCGGTCAGGATTGTTTTCTTTTTTTTCTGGTAATTTATTTCTACTTTGAAAATCTTGGCAGTGGTGGATTTCAAGTTTCTATATATTTTTTTAATACTTTCTTTATATGCTAAATTCGAATATTTACCATAAATATTTTATTCTTAGTTGTTTGTTGTATTTAATCTTGTGTCTGGTGCCCAACATTATAGAAGCATAGATCTTGTTGTGTATAAAGCTTAATTTTGTCTTTTCTCTAATAATTCTAAGCCTCTTTCTTTTTCTGTACTTTCTCTGCTTTTGCTGTAACTTTCCTCATTGTTTCTTCACTAATAAATTTAAATCACTGATTTGTAATTTTTTCTTGCAGGATGAAAAGGTTTTGAAAGGGACAGACACTCTTCATGGTATCAATTCAAACTCAAAATCTCATGAAAAGGGTTTTATGGGAGGTCTTTAAAAAGTGTATGTTGGGAAATAATTAATTAAAACTGTGCCATATATTATATATATGTTTGTGTGTGTACAGGGTCATCGGTGGAGCCTGGTCCCACTACACCTTTGCCAGACAAAAAGTTGTTGGTCTTCATTCTTGACAGACTTCAAAAGTGGGTGTTGTTTTTAGCTGCTTAGATTTTTACTTTTCTTTTTGTAGTCTTCTTCTTACGATTGAGTTAATCAGTTGCTTTCAATTGGGTTTTGATTGGTCTTATTGATTGCAGGAAGGACACTTATGGGGTTTTCTCTGAGCCAGTGGATCCAGAAGAGGTGCATTTATTATCACTTTGCGGTGTTGTGTTTGTTTGAAAGATAATTGAATATTGGTTGATACCAAATTGATTTTGGTACAGCTTCCTGATTACTTCGAGATCGTTGAGAATCCCATGGATTTTTCTACAGCGAGGAAAAAGTTAGATGAGGGAGCCTACACCAACTTGGAACAGTTTGAGGTTGGTTTGAGATTATTTTGCTTACTAACTTGGATTTGTAAGTCACCTTCTCTTAGTGGAGTTACATCAATGACAAGTTGAGTCTATGCATTGGGGATAATCTCCTTCGCTGCTTCAACTTGTTACAATTATGTGGTTGTTTAGTGCTTTTGATATGTGTGGAACCTGATAAGAGATTTATTCTTAAAGCATAAGAAGATGTTTGAATAAGAAATGGATGTTGTAATTAAGATATGTTTGATACTAAGACATCCATTTTGCATTGGGTTGGAGTCTAACAGTATAACAGATAAGAAAGAATTCTACTCTGTAGAACAGTGTTTCCTTGTACCCCTTATCTGATGGTCAAAATTTTCTATGCTGGTAGTTTGGTTAATTGCAGAAAGAGTTGTTACATTAACACCCAATCCCCATTTCTCTTTTTGGAAATTTAACAAATACCACCATAATGAACTTGTTGCTTGTTGCCACCTACAATGGCAAAAGTTATGATTTTCCCTTGAATAGCTCATGAAGATATTGAAACATTTCCTGTGATGTGTCCAGATTGTTGGTCTCTTTCTTTATAACATACCAAGTCCACTTTGTTACTTTTGTATCGATTGCTTCCTTGCTAGCAATTACCAGGAGACAAAATAGATGTTAGATCATGGAGTAACTAAACCTTTGAAGTGAGGATCAGCAGTGACCTTGTGCAAAATGTGTGCAGGTAATGCAACTGACTGCATTTACAGAGAGTATTTTGATTCTGTCCGAGGTGGGGTTCTTGGAACTCCAGTGGACAAAATGAAACTGCACAAGGATGGATATCCAAAAAAAAGTGGCATATTTTGCTTACCTGCCAACTAGCTATTTACCTTGAAATCAATTTCCTGTGCTCTTGGTTCGCTTGTGGAAAAATGTATGTCATTCTTGCTGGCATTTGAAACTTTTGACATTTCTTTTGCGCAGAAAGATGTTCTTTTGATATGTTCAAATGCAATGCAATACAACTCCGCCGATACTATTTACTATCGACAGGTTTGGCTTCGTCTCAATTCTGTTACTATTCTATATAGTTTTGCTAGTGTTATTTCTGAAAACCGTCATTTTTTTATTTAGGCACGGGCCATGCAAGAGATTGCAAAGAAGGACTTCGAACATCTTAGGCAAGATAGTGATGATAGTGAACCACAACCCAAAGTTGTGAGGAGAGGGAGGCCACCTGGCACAGGCAAGCTGAAAAATGCACTTGAGAGGTCGCCTGTTGATCGTGTTGGTCCTGAAGCATCCTCGGATGCAACTCTTGCCACTGGAGGAGATAATAATAGCTTGTCCAATGGTTACAATCTCAGAAGAAGTTCTTCATACAAGTACCAGCCAGCTGATTCATTGGTCAGGGCCTCTCATGGGTCCCACAACAATGAAAATCATTCTACCTGGTTATCTGAATGGGAAAATGAATTTCCAGGTATGGGACTGCTTGACTCTGCTTCTTGCTTTTGTATTCTGTCTGCTTACCATTCTGAACCTTTTTTTTTCTTCAATTGGCTATCTTTATCCAATAGCTATTGATGTATTTACTTGTCTTGCAGCTTCTGTTGTGAAGGCCGTGATAAAGTATGGGAAGAAACCGATTGTGCTAGACGAGAACAAGCGTGACACCTATAAGCATCCACTGGACTCCCATGAGCCATCTGTCTTGATGACCTTTGATGGAGAATTAAAGCAACTTATGGCGGTAATGTCCGAAGAAACTTTTAGAACTTTGTTTTGGTTTCCTAATGGAAAATTGATTTTCCATCTGTTGGTCTCCTGCAGCATGAGCCTTTTCACATGCTTTTGTTTAGGAGCGAGTACACCCAGCAGCATGTGGCCTTTGCCCATAATGTTTTTTCCTTTAACCATAAGTTGGGCGTATGTTTATGATCCAATCAATTAATAGGCACTAGCCATATATCCGTCCCGGTCCCCCCCCCACTTTTCAGTTTATAGGCAATATACGGTTTCATCTATTGGTAACCTTATTTCATTTTACTTTGATGTGCATTAGGTAGGTTTAAGCTCTGAGCATGGTTATGCAAGAAGTCTTGCTCGATTTGCTGCTGATCTCGGGCCTGTTGTCTGGAGAATTGCTTCAAAGAAAATTGAAAGTGTCTTGCCAACAGGAATTGAGTTTGGCCCTGGGTGGGTAGGAGAAAATAAAGCAATGGAGAAGCATAAGGTTTCAAACAGCCCCATATCTGATAACCATTTAAGCAGATTTCAACCTGCAACTTCCTTGGGTAGAGATGCGACATGGAGTAAAGAAGACATGCTAGAAACTGTTGGTGGATTAAATTCTAAAAATGAGTTAACTACACTGAACAGTGCTACTGGTGGGATGAAATCTTTGCCTACTGTCTCGATTCAGCAGAAACCGATGATTCATCCTGATATGAATGGTTTCAGTGGAGGATTTGGATATAATTCTTCATCTCAAATAGGGATGGCGTGGCCTGTGGCACCTACAGGAAAGTTCAGTTTGGAGAAGCTGCACCCTGCAGTGCCTTCCCAAATGTTTGGTGCGGTTCCACCTAGTAACAGCACCTTTATTTCAATGCCCGGGAACAATTTAAATTCGAATAAGGCTATGCTGTCAGAAACTTCAAGTGGATTATTGCAGTCTGGAATTTCTGCAGCTGTAGAGTCCAGCTCTGACTCTCATACATTACGCAATGTGGGGTTTGGTGGGAAATCATCTTGGCAGGGATTTTTACCCTATCATCAACAAGGTACTGTTCCATTTCCACCAGACCTGAACGTTGGATTCATGGCACCTGGTTCACCTTCTTCCAGCGTGCCAATTGGTTCACCACGGCAGCCAGATTTAGTATTGCAGCTCTGAGGTTGAACGGATCCCTTACCTTCTAATCAAACATGTTGAGTAATGTAGGTATTAGGCTTGAACATTTTCCAGCAGAAAAGGAATAAGAAATTGATAGGGGCGAGTCATTTTTTAATGGAGGGTGGCTTGCAACTCATTACTGGAATGATTCATAACATCAAATTGCGTAGGGGAAGAATTTTGTACAGATTAATGTATCATTATTTTTATGCTTAAACCACAGTTTTATACTAGTATGGATCAATTGAATTCTTGATTTTTAGATATTTTCGGGATTCTCATTGGAAGTGATAGCGCTGTTATGTTTTGTTTTGGTTTAGTTTTTTATTGTGTGATGTATAGTAATGTTTATGCGTCCCATTGCTTGCCTCCTCGAAATTTTTCGTACTTACCATTTTAGTCCTTTACTTTTAAACCTTTTCTTTTTCCGATCCAGCTTTTCAAAGTTGTACCGTACCCCCTTCTTGATCTATAGCTTATTTGTGTAAAATGCTTGCTAGTACTTTCTCATTCGTAGCCGATTTCCCCATCAAATTCAGACGCGCAACATATGCAACTTGATAGCCAGTCCAATAATCGAAGAACTGTGGATGATTTTTCATATCTTAGCCATGGAAATGGAAGCTGTACTGAGACCTTGTTTGGTATTCAAGCAAGCTGTTTGCTATCAGAATTGGACAAGCTGTGTGCAAGAGTTATATTCGCGTGCTCTGTTTTTAGCAAGTAAAAAAACAAAGAAAAAAAAGCAGAAGCAGAGGTTCAATTTCGAATTAGTCTCCCAGGTATGTAATGATTCTCACATGGTCCCTAAACTAAATAATCTCTCAATGAGCCCCCAGCATATCGGAATTCCTCAGTTGGGTCGTATCATCGAAGATCATCCAAAATTCTTAATGAAAGACAATTGGTGACTATTTTCTCCACCAGCCCTCAATTGAGTCTCCAAACCAAGACTTCTCTCAATTTCCCCCCTCTCATTTTCCCTATTCCCTTAAATTCAATAATGGAAAAACTTGAATGAAGCTAATTAATTTTAAACAAAAGAAAACCATAATCTTGCGAGGGCAGGGTGGAAGTAATTAATGGAGTCACGAGGCATGAGGTGTTCTTCAATGCCATGGCACCCAAGTAAACTCTTTGAATCGAAAGATTCTTGTACCTTTTTGCCTTGTGGAACTGGCATGAGTATACTTGCAAATTGGGATTACATCAAACAACACACCTTGTCATGTTTATTTTTGTTTTTTAAAGGTGTTTTTTTAAAAAATTAATATTTGTTTTTACTTTAAATTACTTTTTTTTTATATTTTTATATTATTTTTCCAAATAAAAAAGATATTTTTTTTAAAAAAAACAATCACTAATTCGGAAGAATCTCTACACCTCGTCATAATTTGTATAAATTCCGGTGTGCATCGATTTTTGACTTCGTTCTCTAATGGAACCAAGACCAAACCTGACAAGTAATCACCATTAATGAATCAGTCAAATTCATGCTTTGGTGCCTAACTCAATTAATATTGTGTGGTTAATTTTCGGTACTGTGATGCCTAAATATTTCAAAATATTTTTTTTAAAAAAATAATCGTATTAAAAATATCATCTTTATATATATATATACCTCTACCTCTCAAGTAATTAAAACATACTTTTAAAAATAAAAATCACCACACCTACCATACATATTAGAGGGTGGCTTTCATAACATTTGTGGGTTTTTCTTTCCCGTCGTTTTTTCAAATTCTTAGGAATAAAAAACACACACTTGTTTGTTTTGATATATATATATATATATATAGTCAGAAAAGGCCAAGCAATCACTTTCACAAGACAAGTATTCTAATTTCGTTTCTAAATTTGGTTTCTTAAAACATAAAACAGCTGCCTTGATGAATATTGACTAGTTCCTAATTAAAACAAGAGGGTTTTGTTCGGGTTGACCCAGCAGGCCCGGGTCCGGGTTTTGGAGCAGCGAACAAAGAAAGCAGCGCATAAAACAAATAGCCAAAAAAAACAAGGACACGTGCATAAAAGATAAGACAAGATAACTCTAAATATTAATTCAATGTTGTTCTGTATTTCTTTCGATCATCTTCTCTTACACGCCTTCTAAAAAACTTAACCAATCAACTGAACAATTTCGTCGTCGGTTGAGCGAAACCAAAAAAAAAAAAATATGTGGTTTAATCGATCTAGGGTTTCTCTATGCTGTTCCTACTAATTAAAAAGAATAAAAGAAAAGGTTAATCATATTTGCCATGCCATTTTACTTCCTGCCATGGTTTGCTTCTCAAACCATCTTCGAGCAAGCAGCTTCAACCTACCGTCTTGGACTTCACAAAACTTCTGTTCCCACCCTGATGGCTCCACTGCTTCAAACCCTAATCCTGGCGCCCTATCTTTCGACAAAGGATTCAAACCTTTTGTCCAGTCCACTACGTACGCTGACACTCTTCGCCGGAACTTGACCTTAAATTCAGACCATGCTTGGTACTTGTAATGGTTCACCACAGCAACTTCTAAACTAACTGGCTTCGTTCTGTACCCCTCCTTCAACTTAAAATGGTGTATTGCATTAAGCAATGAATGTTCTATTGCTTCTAATAAGACTATAGACTTGTGACGATTATCTTCTTTTCTCCTGCAAGTATACCCTTGTGTCACCCCTTCCAATGGATGTGTTGTCTGATTCGACGGACCAAACTCATTGCACCGAATCGAAACCTGACCAATCGGCCGAGGATCCGACCACCACTGGGTTTTCGGCAATAAGGATCTTAACATCGGATCATCAGGCGAAGGTTGTAATGAAGTAACCCATGATGGTGCAAAAACAAACTCATCAACATCTAAATACATCATCCAAGTGCATGAATCCTTCGCATACAATGAAGCGTGAGAGAAGCCAGCTTCTTGTGTCTTAGGCCAAATCCAAAAGAACGTTTCAATGTTATAGCCCTCTTGATTAAGCTCCTTAATCACCTTCATCAAGTCATCATCACTGTCATTATCGTATAGCACAAACTTTTCTACTCCAATCCTCGAATGGTACATGACCCATTCTCTCAAGAACTTAGCCACGTCAAAAACCATGGTGCTGGCGCACAATAGCGCCTTCGGCCTTTCAATTTCTAACTTGCGCCATGGAATATAGTACGCGACAGAAGGCATCATGAAACTGCTTTCCCCCTGGTGACGAATCTCAAGGGAGACTTTAATCCGTTTGTTTAGGCCGTTACCTACCCCGCCATAACCGAACGACGTTAAATCTGGACGTTCGCACCTGAACACTTCTTGAATGGAGCTGGTAACGGCCGTTCTGACCGCGTTATTGCTAGTCTCATCAATAAAAACGCAAGTTAACTCTTTGGGGGACAGGTTAATCCCTTGCCGATGATTCAATCCTTTGACGAACAAAACGACATCGTTTTCGGTCGTAAACGACTCGTAAGCAAGGCGAGTCCATCTCATCATCGGCTCCGGCGGCGGAGACGAAACCAGGAACTCCTCTCCTGAGCGAATCAAAACAGGCGACAAGAACGGCAACCGCCGACGATTTCTCTTCGGAAGGCCGCACTTGAATGTTGTCTGATTCGTCGAAGGCAAAACACCGGAGAACCTCGCCGGAGAAGTCTCGTTGTTCGGATAAAGACACAGGAAATCATTGCCGGTTATTGAAGCAGTCGCCGGAGGAGTACTTTCCGGCAAGACAATCAAAAGAACCTCCCAATCAGGTAACAAAACAGAGACCGATTTTACCCCCGAGGAATCTTGAATCGACGCCACGTGTCGCGTCAGGTAATTGACGTCTTCTTTAATGGCAAGAGAGGAGGAGGAGGAGGAATATCCTGGTATCTTAGAGATGGCGGTTAGATTAACAGACGGAAAGCTGATTTCCGTTGAGGCATAGATTGGATTGCAGGAGGAAAAATAAAGGGAGAAGGAGGCAAAGAGGAAAACGGAGAGGAAGAGGAAAAGAAACGCCGGAGAGACTTTACGACGCATCGTTTCAGAGAATTCAAAAGGGCGAGGAGAGATTAAGAGTAAACGGAGAAGTGGTGTGGAGGGGGATTTCTTTATATTCATTGTATTTTCCCTCTCAATTTCATAAAAAAAAATAAAAAGTCAAGAAGATAAAGAAGAAGAAGAAGAAGAAGAAGGGAGTTAATTTATTTAATTAGTTAAAATAAATAATAATAATAATGAAAAAACTGCGGATGGCGAGAGGGAGGGCAGAGAGAAATCACAGAGCATATATAGAAGAAAAGAAACTGGCGGAACTTTTCAGAGGCGGCGAGCTGATGGGCCGGGCCGGGTCGCATAAGATGGCGTCAGGGGCGGCTTCTTATTCTGTTTTTTGGCATGTTGTTATTTTACTAAATAAACGGGTTTTTATGTGTTTACAAGTTTTCACTGTTTTTAAATAAAAAAATATGAACAATATAATATATATACATAAACACTTTTTAGCGGTGTGCGTAAGAGATTAGATTTATTTATTTTTTTATATTTAGTTAGTGTTAATTGTAGATTTAATTTTAATCATAAATCTAATAATTAATTAAAACGATATTTCTTTAGTTAACTATCATTGTTTTTCTAATTTGAATGAATCATAAAAAACATGAGATCATAACTGTTATAAATTATAGTTTTGATTTTTTTACGAAGAATAATTGTTATTTTGATGTTTTTTTTTGTTTTTTCATTGCAAAAATCCATCTTCATTGCCACTAATTAACCAAACATGTTTTAAAGAAAAAGAAAAATGGAAAAGGAAAAGGAATTTTGTTTTTTTGGTGATTTAATTATTCGGTAATGTTTGGTCATCGGTGGATTGCATGCATCATGTTAGATTGGATTGGACTGCGCGCCACCACACCATGATTCTATTCCTGGAGATATGGTTCTGTGTGCCAAGAAATATTTGATTTATTAATATATTAATACTGGTCGATTTCCATAAAATATTGACTTAGCTTATTCAAGATTAAAAATTAATAAAAACAATTCAGGAACACCTGCACTACGTACGTGTGCTAGATATATATATATATAATCCACGAGGCCTTGATTTAATTAGTAAATATGCTTTTTGATAGCAATAATAATACAGTGAATTACGTCTATTATGTGAAAAAGGTAAGAAATCTTTTAGTGATTTATTAATCTAAAATCTAAAATACTAATATAGTAACGTGGGATACAGCTCTTAATTAAATCTCTAATTCGGTTAATCTGTAAATATATGAGTTGATCTGTATCTTGATTTTTTATTTTTATTTTTTTAAAAAATACCATTTAAAAATATATCATTATTTGAATAAATAAAAAACGGTTTAATTATAAAGATCGATGAAACCTAATTAATGATGGATGGTTGTATTATTAAATTAATTAGGAAGGCAGGATCAAACATGACTGCGGTGACTAATACTGTTGCTGTGACTTTTGCCAGATCAAAGAGAATATTATAATATGTTTCTCGTAAATGCATTGGCTTGCATGACCAGCAAGTCGGTCTTACACGTATTCTCTTCGTGGCTGGACGAGGTCGGGCTGACTGTCTATTGTATTCGCATGCACGTTATGTATATAATTTTCTCCAGTGGCGTTTTATTAATTATGGAAACGTTTGCCTTTTCAATTATTTTTAATTTGAAAACATTATTCATTTTTTATATAGTTTGATATATCAATATCAAAAATCTAAAAAAATTATTATTATATTTTTAATTCGAAAACACCACACACACCATGGTTATGTACCATACATACACGCTAAGCATACAATATAATTAACCTCTTGTGCACTTCGATATATTGTCTCTGCGCGCAGTATTACAATACATATTTGCTGGGTTTTTTTTTTGTTTTTTATATGTCACAATATAAATAAATTAATTAATTATTCGTATCATTTAATCTTTAATAATAATAATAATAATAATAATAACAACAGACAAATTAACTTGGATGTTAAAGAAATTGTATTGATGAAACATAAACAGAAATTAATTGGATTTCACGTTACAAATACAAAGGCTTGCATTTACATTAATATTGATGAAATGAATTTGCAAATATAAAGGCATTTATTTACATTTCGTGGTGAAGAAACGAATTATTTGTCTATAAATATACAATAAAAGCCTACAAATTTAAATGATTTGCCCTACGTGCAATCTATCAATATTCCATGATATATAGACTATAGTTTAAGATCAGCTTTAGTGATATTAAAACTTAAATGATCAGACAAGTGGGTATAGTTCTGTGTGTGTGTCCCTACAATATTTTCTTTCATACTTTCTCCTTTCAATATTAACTGTTCCTGTTAACCATTCGACATTTTTTACGAGTTAAAACTCTTAAAAATCAACAACACTGTAATTACGGAAAAAACATTCATAATCTTCAAATAATCATGGAAATAAAACATATAAAATATTTAATTTTTATTCATTCAAATCCCAACATATATACCAGAAGTTATTGTAACCGTTTATATAAGAATATAAAATTAATCCTTATTAATACTAAAAAAATAAAATAAAAACTATCCTATTTAGATAAGAAAAAAAACTAGTAATACTAGATTGAAAAATAAAAGTAGAAAATAATAAAATTAACCAAGGAAAAAAAAACAAAAACAATATTATTTTTTTAAAAAAAAACACAAAATTCTTTGGAGTTGGATATATCCTATAGAAATCCAACCCGAATTAATTTGCAGAGTCAACTAAATTAAGTATTCTCCTTGAAAAGGAGTTCCCTTGTATTGGAAGTCTCAAAATCCAAGACGTGCGTTGGAAATTAAACTTTATGTGTACTGTAAACCACTGAACATTCAGAAGTCTTTTTTTTTTTTCCAAAATATTTCCCATGAAATCATTGATTTTCAAAAGTTTCAACAAGGAAAGTTGCGATTGCTCTTCCTTTTCTTTCTTGATCTTGTGATGATTACTTGGCTGCATATAAGAATCTTGACACTGTAGACGTATGAGGGAAGCCCCATCGATCTGGCTTAGCGTGTCAAGGGCAAGAAACGAATTGCCTGAGCAGCAAGTGAGCAGGGAACCGCGGGGCATGATGGCTTTACAGCTAGAAGCTTGACTGGTTTTCACATTTTCTCAGGCGCAAGTTTGGGCTTAATTCCATAGCACACAAAGTTCATTCCTTCAACTTTATGCTCCAATATATAATTCCATTGCACATATATATATATATATATATATATATATATATATATATATATATAATTTCATTGTACACACACACACACACACATATATATATAGATGTTGGATAAAGGGCATCATCATATCCTTTAATTGCTTGAAAAGTTATCAAATACGTCTAACTTTAGGTTGAATATTCTGATCGATCGTAAAAGAAGAAAGAATAATAAAAATGATTCTCTAATCCCAAGTAGTGTTGGGATGTTGTGCAAGTCACTTTTGTGAAAAATAAAATAAAAAATGGGGAGGGGATTTATAAAAAATAATTGCGAATCATATTGGAAAAATGAAGGCATAGAAGATAAGTTAAAAGCATGAAAATATCTTTCTGTCTAATCATTTCTTGTCTTTAATTTAGTGATGATCATGTCTCTTCACCAGTAAAAGCACGAGAACCGTCTCCCATTCATCCATATCCATGCTTACTATTTCAAGCACATTTTCAGTGGAAAACTATACCTTAAATTAAACACACATATATATATTGTGAAATGATATAAATATTAATTAATGATTCAAGGATTGACTTGAAAAAACCCCAACTCAAAATCCTAATCCGAACTAAGTTTCAACTTGTACATATCTTTACAATAACATGACTAGATTGACATGTGATTTAGTTGACCTGGCATAGCCAATACTATAGATTTTTTCTAATTAAAACAACCGATAGATCCGAGTTGCATGGGAGATTACCCACTAACCCAGTGATCCAAGCCCTTTTCAACACGAGATCTCGGGTCGGGTCCTATCATACTATCAAAAGCATGAGTAGCATTTTTCTATCTCGTTAATGTCGGACACAAGCCTATTACAACTGCTGGGCCAAGACAAAGAATATGGGCTTGCAGTGCAAATAAGAGAAACGTCTAAACAGTAAAGTAAGGCTCAGAACTCCCCAGCCCGTTAAACTACATAACAACGGCCCGTTAGCGCCCTCTTACAAACATGCTGACCATAATACCCTTATCGAGAGACCAAATTCAATCCTGATATTTGATGATGGGATATAACGAAAGAGCAGAAAACAATAAAGAAATTGTATGGTCTGCCACGGTAAATGCCCTTCATCTAGGGTAAATCAATTCATCGGTGAGGTCAACATAGTTTTTGTTTTTTTATCTAATTATATAAAAAAATATTTGATTAATCAAATACTTTATATTTTTTTATTGGATTGCATGTATATAATTAAGTTTTAAACCTTAATTTTGTAAAAACTAAAATAATTTATTTTTTATTCGTGAATACATGCTTTTTTT
>Ga0325405_1005413_pt1 | contig 12987 bp, 11 predicted proteins | sample PopdelMetagenome_21_FD_205663 | JGI IMG/M metagenome (GOLD analysis project Ga0325405, IMG submission 205663) | Populus deltoides microbial communities from Bellville, Georgia, United States - Xylem-Control-R2 | ecosystem: Host-associated > Plants > Phyllosphere > Stem > Wood/Secondary xylem... | reverse complement strand
AAAAAAAAAAAAGAAATCTGTCATTATTACCATGATGGACATATATACTTGACTTTATCACGTTGATCAATCTATCATTATAATGCCATTTTTAATTTGTCGGCGTATATTTATTTTAACTAAAACACCGGCAAGGGAAAAATTCTTAAAATATATATAGCAACAACATAAAGTCATCTAACAAGGTTCATAACTAGCATTTCCCTTGCTTTTGTTTTTTTTTTTTTGCCTTGATTTTTCTACCTAAAACAACAAATTAGATCTCCCAAGATGAGAAAAAATAAAAATAAAGTCCTTCTATATCAAATTTCTAAAGTATCTCGACATTTAGCCCATGATTATTATTGTATTTTAAAGAGGGTTGGGTAAAATTTAAATATTTTTTACTTAAATTTATTTTTTTAATGTTTTTAGATTATTTTGATGCGCTGCTTGTTAAAAAATAATATAAATTATATCCTGAAACTCATCTAATAATTTAAATTTTTGGTTTTGAGATGATTTTTTAACATCATATCCATGTTTTAATGACTAAGTGGTGAAATGGTTCATTGACACTGGTATCAAAAATAATTTTTTAAAAATAAAAAAAATATTATTTTAATATATTTTCAATTAAAAAATACTATTATATTTTTAAATATCCCTTTTTAAACGTAGAATGAATACATCCAAAAAGCACATCATTTCCTTTCAACAATCACAATTCATATAGAATGAAAGCTAAAGGCAACATTTTCACTTTTCCTATGAATGAAATTCACTGTCCACGTGCCAAACATCCACCTGTAGAATCTGGCTTTTTTGGTAGCTGACAATTCCACACTCCCTCCCCCCCTCCCCCTTCCTTCACGACAACACCCTCACGTACCCACACTGCCCTCTCTCCTCCATCTCTAAACCATCACTTCATTATATGTACCATCCTCCACTCTAACCTTAAAAAGAAAATCTGAAAAACAAACACAAAGTAAAAACACCCCTTCACACAACAAAAGAGGAAGTTCTTGAAGCAGAAGATTAAAATATATATATATAGATTACTGTATCAGCCACAGAGATATTCGTTACTGTGTCTCAAGGAAGCCTTGCTTCTCGTATTTTGATCTCAAATGCATAGGTCTCCCGAGTTCATGGGTAGTTTCAGGAATTAGAATTTTTCAAAGTTCCTTTCCTTTTTTCCTTTCTTTTTTACCTTTTGTTATCAACAGGATCAGCAGAGAAGCCTGAGCTCTGCTTTCTGGACACCAGTGCATGCCTTTCCTGGCCCGGAAGTGGGACTCATAAAACTAGAATTTCTCTGTCAGCAACTTCTGGTAGTTCTTGATCAGGGGTGTGGAAGAGAAGTTGTCCGGCAATTACGGGTATTTTCATCAATTAGTATTCTTCTTGAGCTCCCTAGAAATGAGTCAGACGCGTTTACAACCGAATCATGACCCGGCCAAAAAACCTGGACTGTTCGCTCTCCCTGAAAAAACCTGCGAGGTAATTTCATATCTCACGAGAATGTCTCTCCTCTTTTGTCTCATTTCCTCAATATCTCTCGTCCTCTACACCACTTTTTTCTCCAGCAACCAAACCCAATTCTGGCCCCCCTTTCCCCACCCGACCCGAATCGAAACCCAACTCAGATCCAGCCAGCCCACAAACATCTTCCACATCCTTTTTTGCATCGGTGGATCAGCCGCAACGTGGCACGATCGTAGCCGTTATAGCTCTATATGGTGGGTCCCAAACGTTACGCGAGGGTTTGTTTGGCTTGACCAAGAAACCAACAGTACCTGGACCAATAACAACGTGCCAGCTGTCATGGTGTCATCTCCAGAGTGGACTCGGTTTAAATTTTCTAGTTCAAGATCAGCGGTCAGGATTGCTAGGGTCATAAGTGATAGCGTCAAATTACGGTTGCCTCGTGTGAGGTGGTTTGTGATGGGAGATGACGACACGGTGTATTACACTGACAACCTAGTTTCAGTGTTGTCGAGGTACGATCATAATCAAATGTGGTACATTGGAGGTAACTCTGAGAGTGTGGAACAAGATGTGATGCATTCATATGATATGGCTTTTGGTGGGGGTGGCTTTGCTCTTAGTTATCCATTGGCTGAGAGATTGGTCAGCATGTTGGACGGTTGTCTTGATAGGTATTATTATTTCTACGGTTCTGATCAGAGGATCTGGGCTTGTATAAGTGAGATTGGCGTGCCGCTAACAAGAGAACCTGGATTTCACCAGGTACGTTTCTGCACTAGTTTTTAAGGGTTTTATATATATATATATATGGATATTGTTTTTGAAATAATATATATTTTTTATTTTTAAAATTAATTTTTAATAGCAATATATTAAAATAATTTAAAACTAAAAAAAATGAAAAAATTTAAAAGTAAGATTACACTGTAATGCCAAAGAGTTTAGTTGCTAAGCTTTTCGTTTCCTGAAAGTGTGGAATGGGCCACAAGTCAAAGGAGCAAGTTCTTAAAAAGACTGGAATTTAAAACCTTAAATCGAATGAATCTTTTTTCCTTACTATTTGAGTCAAGTTCTTAAAGAGTTCATAGAAATATACACATGAAAAAGAAATAAAATTCAAACAATGAATCGTATTTCACAATCCATAAGAGCAACACCTCTCTGTTTTTGTTTCCATGGCTATATAACATGTACAGATTCCTGTAGTTCAAGTCTAGGAATTTTTTTTGCAATCAAATAATTATTCTGGCGTTTTCTGTTCAAAATCAACATCTTTCCCAGATCCAAAATCTCCTCTATTTGACAATTAAATATTAGTCAAATGATGGCAGACTTCAGCTTATTAACTGTTGCGTAGAATCGCTCTCAATACATCCCCAGTTTTTGGACTAAAGATTTTCTGTCTGTCTGTCTGTCTATCTACCAACTATGGTTATTTCAGGGCAGCACAATGTTATTTAACAAAATAAGTAGTAGAAGATGTTTATAGAACCAAGCTGATGGCTGATGGTTCCCCTGAATCTAATATGCATAAAAGTGGCAAACAATAAAAAGAAGAATTCATTTATGAGAATATCTACACTCCTTATCAAATCAAATATTCTCTTTTATCTAGATGTGTTGAACACCTGCATGCTACATCGCCATCAAAATGACCCTGAATAATTATGATGAGCTTACAGATCCCAAAAAACATGTACAAAACGTGTGCAACAGTTTGAAGCTAATAATTCAGGACAACCTTACCATGTGCAAAATCCTCCTTACAACCTTTAAAGGTTCAATAATCTGAAACCAGGTTTAGTTATCAGCTTTAATGACCTTTGTTTGAGGATAATAGCACTTATAAAATCCCAGGAAATGATATGCATTCTGCCCACGAGAAATCTTTAAGGGATTAACATGGTCTTTCTAGTGCTATATGCAGTAGTCTTTAAGGGATGAATGTGGTCTTTCTAATCTTATATGTACCACTTTTCAAGAGATGGACTTGGTCTCCCTCAGGACAATAGCCCCTACAAAGTCATAGGAGATAATATACGTTCTCCCCACAGGAAATCTCCAAGGAATTGTTTAGCGGTCTGTTTAAGGTTAATAATCTCAACTACCTCCCTAGGGATAATACTCCCAACTACAACGAACACCTCGTTATCTAATGTCTTGAGTCTTAACAACATGTAGATTACTACCTGTCACAGAGAACCCATCACTTTAGGCTGAACTAAGATATTTGAGTGCTGGTTGTTTTAATATAGTCCTTGTTGGATGTTGGTTGTTTAAACTTTCCTTGCCGGTGTTAACATTCTCATAAAAATTTTTCTAAGTATTAAAGATCTATGTTTTTTTAACAGTGGCATTAAACCCATTTGGACTCTTAACACAACCTGTTACATATTTAAATACAATAATGATGTAAGTAATGTATCATATATAAGTGATGTATCATAAATTTCAAAATCTAAAATATAAAACATAAGCATTATGATCAAATTCAAGGCTTGAAAAGATCTAGTATTCAAGAGATTGTAATAAAAAACAAACAACCTTAAAGGATCCTACATCTCCAAGCCAGGTTTGTAGGCCAGATAAACTCTACTCTTGGCCGAGACAACTCCAACTGGGAAGACATTAGTAAAGTCTAGGACTTGGTCATCTAGAAAACTCTCGCTAAAATTAACTTGTATCTCTCTAAACAGGTTGAAGAAATACAAGTTTAACATGACCAATAAGAGCCTATCTCCTATTGTCTCTGTTAGATACACGAACTCCCCATATTCAGACCAAAAAGCCTGGGAGGAATTCTTCAGGCTTTCCATTCTTGCACGAGAGTTTTGAACCTTCTCCCTAACTATTTTCAACTCTTCTCTTAGGGTCCTTGCCCTCTTAAGCTCAATTACCTCCTTTTCCAAGTCAGTTATCCATCTCTTCAGGAAGTCAATATGGTTGTAAGTCTCTACCAACCATTGTTCAGTTGACTCTAAAACATAGGTCTGAGCTTCCATATGCCATTACAGACTGAAATACACAACTCTAAGAGAGTCCTTTCAATATCCTGAGCAACCTTTTCTTTTCTAAGTTCACGTAATTTAGACTTATCAGCACGATACTACTAAATGGCCTTTTTTATGACCCTTTTCTCCTTAACTGATCTATTCTTGGAGTGGACACATATCACGAAGGTCTAAACAAAAAAGATATAATATAAGTTATCTTTCAAAATAGCATAAAAAAATTAAATTAATTTTTTTATCTTAGTTGAAAAGTCATCTGCCCAGTAATAATCAGATAACATTGGAAACTTGGGTCAGTTAGTCTTTCCGCATCATAAGAAAAAGTGATGAGTTTTTTCAATGTCTCCATCACACCCAATCCAACAAGTCTCAGTATAGACCTCCCATGAAGAATATTCCCTATTATCCCTCTCTTTATCATCATAGGGTTTTAAATTCTTTTGTTTGATACAAGCTTCTTTGGAGTTTTTTAAATTAAGAAAAAAAATTTCAAACACTTAAATATATTAATTAGTCATTATCCCAAACATTAAATAACTTTTTATTTACGTAACTTAGATTTTGAAACATTCATATCAGGTAGATAAGATGGCACCTGAAGTTAAAATAAGATTATGCTCTCAATTCTGAAAACAGAGAAAAATGCACCTTCATGGACATTAACTCTCGCTACTCTGTCTGTCCTGGGTATCACAGTGAGGTACTAGGTAGCGCCTTCCAGGGTCTGAAAAAATTGAAGTCTGCTTTGTCTTCTTGTTATAAGTTGCCTATAAACTTTCAGCAAAAGGAGTCACTCTTGGTGGTCTCAACTCTCAACAAATAAGAAAAATATTTTGTTCAAAATGAAAACTGGAAGTAAAGATTCTCACTTTCTCTGGGTGCTTTACCTAGCCGTATTATTCTCTCTAGTTGCCACGTATGATTTAGAATATGAAACACAGTAATAAAGTATTAACAGGTCGTCATTAGAGCATGGCAAAAAGATTTTTTTCAAAGATTTCGCATCTCACATGGAAGTGTCATGCTGTAAACACATAGACATCGAAATCTTTACACTTGTTCGTTTTACTAGGTCTATTCTTTTCAGTTAGAATTTGGACAGTTCTACCTTCTCAGGGAATGTATGGCTGATGATTGTCTGGCAACCTTTTCAATTAAACATGGAAGTGATTATCATGCATTCCGACTTAAATTACATGAAAGAATTTTGAATAGAGCAGTACTAGCTTCATTTTCCTTTCTGGATTGTTTGGAAGTGGCGATTCAATTTTTTTCGAAACCACATATTCATGACACTGGTGTTATGATTTCTACAGTTTGATATTAGAGGAAGCGTGTATGGTCTCCTAGCAGCACATCCTCTAGCCCCTCTTGTATCGCTCCACCACCTTGACAATTTGGAGCCATTGTTTCCCGATCACAGCCGAATAGACTCCCTCAAAACAATAAATCGGGCATACCAGGCTGACCCGCCCCGAATTTTTCAACAAACATTCTGTCACGACTACAAGCGGAAATGGTCAATATCCATAGCATGGGGCTACACAGTTCAGCTGTACACCTTATTGTTGCCTGCCAAGGACTTGCAAACGCCAGTACGGACGTTCAAGACGTGGCGGAGTTGGAGCGATGAACCATTCACATTCAATACCCGACCCACGGAGGCTGACCATTGTAAACAGCCCATTGTTTTTATGCTTGAGCAGGCTAAGGAAGTGGGCATTAATGGATCCTTGACTGGTTACACGAGGATAGTGCAGAAGCCAGGGAAGACTTGTAATACAGCAAGCTATGCCCAAGCAATGTCAGTGCAGAGAATTCTTGTATCTTCCTTGAAGGTGGGGCCCGATTATTGGAAAAAGGTCGGTCTTCACATGCTTACATAACTACATGTTTACTATGCCCACGGTGTTCATCTCTATCAGGATACATTTGTGGCTAATAACTTTGATGTGGTCTTATGAGCAGGCACCAAGAAGATACTGCTGCGAGTTAATGAATAAAGGGAGCATAAAGAAGAGCAGTATGCACATTAGGATTAGGAAATGCAGGAACTGGGAAACTGTTACTTCTAGATAGGTCGGCTCTTAAGCATTCCAGTCATGTAAATATTCCCTTATAGGGAATGAGATGATAGGAGAACAAGCTGCGGTTTTGACATTTTCTAAATTTCTAATAAGATATACAAACCAGCCGTTCTTATTTTTTGGCTATGATAACAAAAGAATAGTTCTTATTTTCAATTCTACTGTCCATTCCTACACTTGCCAAAATGGAATTATTAGAGGTGAAGAGGTGTGAAAAAGAAAATGCCCCAAGAAAGCGAAAGCAACTAGACTGCAGAAAGTATGGTGATATAGCACCATCCAAGAAATAAGTGCAAGATTTCCACACAACCTAAGGATAAAATATAAGATTCTGCACCAGCTCCACTCCTAAAAGTCATCAACATAATCAATTGAAGACTTCTCTGACGTTGAACGATACAAAATGCTTCTTGTGGGTGGAGCTTCCACTCTACACGAGGCAGATAAGGACTAATTGGAATTCATTTGAATGCAGCTGAATATGCCAAGAACCACCAAAGGGAGATAAAAGGTGAAAGGAAAGCATTTAGCAACTTTTCAATGATGTAAAGTTGAATATAAATGCCACTCGGTGACTTATGCAATAATCGGATTGAAACATAACTCGAGATGGATACTGCCCGACTTCTCCGGTGCCATACTGTGCAATTTTCTCAAATTTGGTAGCGCCATTTTCACGTTCCATTTATCATTGGAACACCATGAACCTTGTCTAGCGTAATTACACAATCCTGGTCTTGGCATAAATAATGCCAGCAACAATGTTGGAATCATTACAATTGACATTTGTTTGATTAGGGCAATCTGACACTCCTCTGTACAGAAATAAACTAGGCAGTTTCACAATGTATACCCATCATATATAACACAAATTACATATCTTAACTAATTAAAATGGTAGCAGCAGAAGACCTCTACAAACCAAGAACTAGCAAATAGCATGTAAGTTTTTCGGTAATTACAGAGAGCAAAGAAAACTAGTTGAAGTTAATGATGCCGTACTATTGAGACGGGGGCGAAGACGAATGCTTCAGAAAACAAAATCACTGAAAACGGTATAGGCTGAGTAACAATGGGAGACTGTCAATAGCAACTGAAGCTTAGAAATCTTGGTTTCTTTCCATAACAAGAGGTTTCATTGCGAACAATTGTTAAGTGGGTGTTTTCTTTAAACAATTTCATGGCAAACAATAAATGATCACACAAACATACTTGATTTATAGAATCCTCAATTACTGGCAAAGACTCCATAGAGGTGACAAAAGAATCCGATCTATGATAGATGTTTAAATCATTATACAGATACATGTATACCTCTTATATAGATGAGAATAAAAGCAAGGCTATAGATATTTTACATACAACGAAGTTATTGCAAACCTGAGCTCAAACGAAAATTGCAGCTGTTACAGATGCAGTGAAGCCGCTCCCCTGTGTTTCATTTCTTCGGTATGAAAAGAAACTAGTTGCAAAGCAATGTATCGCGTGTTGCATTTCCAGTAGTTGGGTTCACCCTGATGAGAAATGGATGTATTTAATGTGGATCTATTCAAAATTGTTAGACAACTTCATTTTTCAAGCAATACATAGGTCTTACCCATCTGCAAATTTACACAAGTATTCACGTTGGTCCTCCCTTAAGGGCACATCTGTGAAATCTGATCACACAAACAATAGAAACATACCAGTTATCACACTCACAGTCTCTCCCCTGGGGCACATTTATGACATAAGGCACAAATAGATTTTGCTTTGCTGCTAAAGAGAAGACTCGACTTTTATATCACGACCTCTTCAACAGATAGAAGTTCTTGATATTAAAACAAGTGGTGCTACACCTACCAGCTCCTGTTATATTTGATCCTCTAAAAGATGTGTTGCCAGTAGCAAGTGCACCTTCCAAGTTAGCATTGCTCAAATTTGCCTGCAGAAAGAGGTGGAATCAGCATTAAGACATCACCAAAGCATGCATGAAATTATAGAATTAAGCTAAATTCTTTAAGCTTCAACAAATTATTCTAGACTGCATCAGCTACTACAATGCCTGCAAGCTGGTGCTGTCTAGTAAATTGAATGTGCATCTGAAAACACATTTACATAGTATGGCACCCAAAGAAAGCTGCTGAAAAGGCATTGTATTCCTAAGATAACACGTAGTTGGATAAATAACGGCATGATACCACTTTTGTCCTATCCGTATATGCTGAAATACTTTTAGTATTGTTATTAGACATCTAAGTTAATAGCTTTCAGAAGCTGTATAAAATGACCACCTTTGTCACATTTGCCAATGAGAAATCTGCACTTCTAAGGTCAGCATCTGAGAGATCAGCCCCTGTATGACACACCAAAACAGAAAAAAGCAACAAGAAACCATTATCCAGGAAGCATAAGAACAAAATCATATCTTCCAAACCAGCTGCATTATGCATTAGCTAAATTTGACGAGTTCTGAATAGCAGTAGCCACATCATACTTAACATATCTTGAAGGCCAGAGCTATCTATTTGAACGTATAAGAAAAAATCTCTTCGTCCACCTAAAACAGAATAAGCATACATTTCATACTGATAACACCCGCAGACCGTCCATTTATGTTAAAACATTCTAAGAAGGCATGTAGATGCAAAACTTCCTTCCAGCCTATGTTTACATCATGGTTTGGAACATGCAATGTCTATCAATAAGTTTTCAATCCCCAATCATAGAATCCTAAAATAGAACCAGTATAGAAGGTTAAGAAAAACCTGTTAAATCAGCATCGAAAAAACTAGCTCCCAACAATTTTGCACCTTTGAAATTTGCTTGTCTTAGTATGGACTGAAACAGACAAAAAATTAAAAACTCGACCATTCCATTAGGAAGAAATTAACCAATAACAAACTCATTGAATTTTGAACATACAAATAAAAAGAGAAGGAAAAAAAATCTAACTAAATCATATACCGTCTTAAAATCTTGCTTAATCAAGGTCCTGCCACTAAAATCCTTGCCAGTAAGATCCTGACCCCTCGTAACTTCAGAACCATACGGTCCTCCTCCCTTAACATAGCTCCACAAATTGTCAAATCAATAATTTTTTTAAAAAAATAGCAGCAATGAGTTCTATTTCTTTTCTGGGTCCCATTTAATTAATGAAAAATATCAGCAAATAAGTCAAATTTCTTTTATTTACAACAAATTTCTCATCAACTAAAGAAACACTAAAAAGCAAACAGAGTTAGACAAGTAAAGAAACCATGAATCTCTCAACTTCGTTACCTTGAATGCAAGTGCAGGATCAGTAAAAAAGAGAGAAACAGAGAGAATAGCAAGGAAGCCTGTCTTTGCAAAATCTTCCACCAGCTGCTTGTTTGGTATCAATGCCTGATGCTGAAGAAACAATGAGAAAGTGTGAAACCGAAAAAGAAAAGGAGGATGAAGAAGAAGAGTGTAGTGTACCTGTGGCTTATCACATTGAGAGAAGGATAGAGAAGGCAAGTGTGGGATTGAGAGGGAAGGTTTGGTTATTGAGAGATGGGGTTTTGGTGGGATTTTTGTACTTAAATAGACGTTAAGAAGAGCCATTTCCTTTTTTGATCTCGTAGTTTCAGTTGTCTGCTAAGAAGGCAAGTCCATGTTCTGTTTTGTTCTGTTCTGATTGATGGATATGGATAACGAGAATAATGGGATTGGATGTAAGGATATCTTCTGGTGTGATACCTTTTGTAAAATCATTCTGTATACTTCAGCACTAATCTTTAGCCACGTAGTTCTTTCCTTTCCTTTTCTTTTTTTCCTTGAAGAAAGGGCTAAAATTTCACAAATCTCTAGGCAAGGTGAGTAGGCGTTCAGTTATTGAAACAACCCTCCTGTTTCGGCCCATAGCAATAGAACAAGCCGAGATCTGCAAAGGATTTGCAGTGGGCTGGTTTATCAGTTATGGGTAAGGCCCACTGGGCTTATTTTGATCACGATCGTTGAAAATCATTTTTAAAGTATGCCTTTGGGTTCACAAAGGCCATGCACCCTCTCAAACCACTCGAAGGAATATAAGCCTCCATTTGTGCCTCTTATTTTAATATTTTCAGCATAGAGCACATTTTGTACCGTGCTGTTTTTCATTTAGAAAATATTAAAAAAATATTTTTTATTTTTTAAAATTTATTTTTATAGTCTAAAAATGCTAAAATAATCTAAATTAAAACAAAAAATAATAATTTTTTTAAAACATTAAAACAAACAGCCTCTTCAAAAAGACACTATACCATGTTTATATAATAATTGTGAATTAGAGAGCAAAGGGAAAATATGGACGTCTTATGTGTGCATAAAAGGATAGCTACTTACTAATCCTAAAGTTAATTTTAAAAAATAATTTTTAGAAAATAAATATAAAATTTCACCACTTCTCCTTACCGTTACCGTTACTGTTACCGTTACCGACGTAATATTTACAGAAAGGACAGTCATGAATTAATAAAAATGATAAGGAAACACTGTTATAATAAATTCTGGAGCGCAAGGAAGTACCAAATTCCATCCCAATTTTGGACGTCCGTCATTACTCAGGCTGCGAAGGAGGAGTGTGTCTGGTATTGTAGAAGTAGTTCTATTTATGATTTGAAAAAAGTTATTTTATAAAAAATATTTTTAGTTAAGGTTGGTTTAAAAAAATATATATTTGGTTAAAACTGTGATTGAAATTGAGGTTGAACAAAAAGTAATTTAATGTATTTGGTTAAAAAATATTTTTCAAATTAAGGTTATAAAATAACAAAAAAAATTAATAATTAATAATTTAAATATTATAAATTTAATTACTGCTAATATATTATAAAATAAAATCACAATTGCTGGTTATTTTCAATATAATCATTGTTAAGAATACTTATATTTTGTTAAATATACTATTTACTGCACTTTGAATCCTTTTATTAGTTCAAATCCTGACATTAATATTAAAAATATTATTATCTATAGTGGATCCTGGTTTGGAAAACATAAGAGAGCTTTCACTCCTTTTTTACCTCTAAACAAAAACTTTACTGGTGACCACATGGTATATATATATACTGCTTTTAAAAAAATACAGAAGCCTCCGCATATTTTAATAGATTCTATTAACAATAAATAATAGTTTCGTATTTATCAAATAACTAATGCTTGCGGTGGCAACTAAATGTGTAAGCTACCACGCAGCCAAACGCTCTCAGAAAACGGCTCCGATGAGTCTAATAAAAGTTGGTCACAGACAGATAGAAGAGAGCAGGACTTTAATTGAAAGGGGCCCAGCCGAGAATCAAGTTGCGACCTTTGCTTATCGCTTTGGGAACACAACCAAAAGCCAACCTTCAAAACAAAAACCAAAAATTAAGAATGCAAGACACGTGTGCACCGCTTTTGCAAAAGATAAATGGAGTGATTAACATGTAAAATACAAGTCAATGGCGAAAAGACACGTCAACAAAAGTTGTGAGGAATATTATATTATATTTTAATTGATGTTGTGTTTTATATTTATAACATCTATTTAAATTTAGGGTTTAGCGATCGCATTAATTAAAACAGTTGATTGGTTAGTGAGGAAAATCAACATTGTCAAAACTGCCAAAATTAAGGTTCCAGGACAATATTTTTTAAATATAAAGATTTAACAGTTTGAATAGTAATTCCGTATTACTCTAAGAAAACAACTCATGTAAAATTTGTACCTTAATCATATGATTAAATAAAATATTACAGTTTTTTTTTTAAGTTATTATTTTGATATTGCATGATTATATATTTTTTAGATCTAAATATATTTTACTGTTTTATAAATATATTTACTAAATCATTTATATAATTAATCTGAGAAAGATATTATTTAGTTATAACATACATTTACCTAACTATTCAGAATCACCCGAAAAAACTACTGTGTGAATAATAATTTTTTAAAATTTTAATTGAAATAAGTTTTTAAATTTACAAGTTTAACAAAAATATATATTTTTACTCATAAAATATATTTAAAAAAATATAATTTTCATGTAGAATTATAACTATATATATCCAACTAGTCAACCAAATTTATTTAAATATCTTCATTCTGAAATATGATAGTTATCTTTGACGGGTTTGAGAATAAGAAATTTTAGTAGCGTGACAATGTAAAAAAAGCTTTACTTCGCTATTTTTTTTTAAAGTAATATCATGATGTCAAAACTCGTAATTTAATGTACTAATTTAAAAAACAAATCCACTGTTACAGGTTAGAATTTAGATAGTTAAGCAAACCTATGGGTAGTCGAGCCATGTTCCTAGCCTTGGCATTCGATTCCTTGTCGGGACTTGTAGACAATGACGTGTTCCCACTCGCCACCAAACCTTCTCGACTCTTGCACTTCACCCCGCGCACACCCACCAGACAAAACCCACCTCTTAAGAAATGC
>Ga0325405_1005410_pt1 | contig 12990 bp, 8 predicted proteins | sample PopdelMetagenome_21_FD_205663 | JGI IMG/M metagenome (GOLD analysis project Ga0325405, IMG submission 205663) | Populus deltoides microbial communities from Bellville, Georgia, United States - Xylem-Control-R2 | ecosystem: Host-associated > Plants > Phyllosphere > Stem > Wood/Secondary xylem... | reverse complement strand
TTAAAACTACGTCAGTGTGATGATATTTCAGGTTGTAGAAAAATAGGGCTCAAGTGAGGGGTTGCCCTCCCATCAAATTTATTTTTTGTTTATTTTTATATTTTAAAAGTATTTTTTAAAAAATTAAATTTTTTTATTTTAAATTAATTTTTTAATATTTTTTATCATTTTAATATAATAATATTTTAAATAAATTAAAAAATAATATATTATTTTAATATATTTTCAAATAAAATTGCTTCTAAAAAATGATTTAGACTTTATTGACGTGACTCCAGTAAAGGATATTATCTGCTCCGGCGGGAAAGTTCGATGGTTTTTCCATGGGAGTAAAATTTAACATGATGCTTCTTAACCTTTTTTACACAAAAATATAGTATGTTAAATAAAGTACATGATTAGTTCAAAAACAATATCAAGCTTGTATATTTTAATAAAAAAAAATTGAATGGGAAGTAATTCTTTTTATTAAGATATCAAATTAGTGGACATATAATTAATTTTTTTATATAAACAATAAATATATATATATAAAAAAAAGATTGACTGATTATTTAAGATATAAGACTTGCACTCAAATTATTTAGATATTTTAAAATATCATCAATTATATATAATTTTTTTTTCAAAATGAACATATATTTTTAAAATATAAGTTTATTCATTAACCCAATCTAAATCAATCTAAGTCAGATCCCGACAAGAAGTCAGATCTTAAATTAACAGGTCATGAGAAGTGCTTGGTCTTATAATCCGGGAAAGAGAAGAAGATGAGAAGATGTGGCATGATATGGCATCATTAAAATTGTAGGAGTTTTCAAATAGATGAATTAGCTGTGAGATGATGAAAAAAAATAAAATGGTGGGCATTATATATGGTACTGAATTTCTAGATTTGCTTTGGAAAATTGTGGGCGTAGAGGAGGCAATGGCCCTCTCCTCTCCTGCACCCCTGAGCCCCCGCCACTGACCTACTCCTTAATCTCTCACAAGGTCTTGGACAACAGTACATATTGATGAACACAAGAGCGTGCGAATGTTTAGTTAATTTATACGTAACTTGATTAATTTTATAAATTTTAAAATTAATAATTATATAAATCTTCAATAACTTTGAAATTTATAACATTTGAATCAATAATTTTTAGAAAATAAACTTAAAATCTCATCATCAGTTAAGTTATAATTAGAATTATATTGATGAATATTTTGATTGTATTGGATACGAGCCACTTCAAGTTTAGATGGTCATCTTTCATGGACAGATATGGTTAAATTCGAGCCTTTTATGAATTGGGTGTAATCATCCGCAAGAGCGTAAAATTAAATTAATCCAAGACGGCTGGCACGATGATCTCTTGTATGAAATGAAAGGAATGACTTCACTGGTATCATATATTCCAGAGCTTCAAAATGTTTTAAAAATAATTTTTTAATATCTTTTAATTGTTTTAATATATTTATATTAAAAATAAAAAATATTATTTTAATATATTTTTAATTAAAAAATACTTTGAATCTCATTACTAAATAACAAATATATTAAAACACATGTAGATTTTACCGTGGCCATAGATTTAGTTCATTATTCACTACGAATAGTGGACTGACGCCTATGGCCTTGGCAAAAAAAAAAATTACATGCTTTTGATTTAGAAGTATTTTGGTATTTTCACACGAGCATTCATTATTATTGATTTCTGTGAGGGTGTTTTTGTTTATGCATTATTTTTATTAATAGTAAAATAAAAAAATACCCGCAAGAGTAAAAAAAAACATTTGTACCAGGTAGGAGTATATAGGCATTGTTGGTTTTTTATATATAGTTGAATTATAAATATGCCATTGGATCCAAGAAATTTAATGCATTAGGGTCAGATGTATTATAGTCTTTTGGCTCTAGTATTTATGTTAATTGTTAGTTTGCATGAGGGTAGTGCAATAATTTATCATTAAAATTATATTTTTAATTAGAAAAAGCTGTTGTGCACACGCCAACAAGTGAGAGACGTCATGTCTTTAGGGAGGCTCGTGAGGCATCTCTTGGTGGTCAAAAATGGTATTCCACCGTATAGTCCAATTCTCTGTCGTCTCCTCTTCCATCATAGGCAGCGAATGTAGTCCAAATTTTCCTGGTTTATCGTCGATGATCCTTTCTTTTTCCCCCCCTTCATTTCTCTCTCCTGTCCTGATAAATACATTATTGTCCTTGGCGTTATTGGTATTTCAGATTCAATCCTTTTAGTTTAGATTTATACATTTTTTTTCATTTTTCTTTTTGTTAAAGTTTTATGTATTTTCAATTTAACCTTTGGTTTGTAATTTGTATATATAATGATTTTCAATTTGGTCCTCCTGCTTTTCATTTTGTATTTTTGTTCCTTTGCTCTTTTGACAAAGTTTTTATGGCTTTAGATTTTATCATTCAAATCAAGTTTATGATTTTGGTTTTTCAATAATAATAATAATAATAGTGATTTTAATTTGATCCCTCTTCTTTTGATTTCTTATTGTTTTCTTTGTTTTTTTTGTCAAAATTTTTATAGTTTTCAATTATGTCCTACAAATCAAGTTCATGGTTTTTACTTTTTCATTAATAATAATAATAATAATAATAATAATAATAATTAGTGATGATGATGATAATGGTAAACCCCAGATCAAATTTTCTAGGATTTGTAAATATTAAAATTTTGATTCGAAAAGAAAATGGGTAAAATTAAACTGAGGGGTTGTCATGTTAATAATAACATGGATAAAAAAAATATATATTGAATTTAAAGTTATCAAGTTGACAAGACAGAATACCCACTTAAAAAAAAACTAGATTATTAAAAGGAGAGGCATTGTTGTCTTTAAAGGCTAAAAGACAAGTATATAATTACACTTTGCTTCCTGGCTTCCAAAGGAAGCCAAGAGTGGCTGACTGAATAAAGAATGAAAGGGGAAGGGATTTGTTTTTTCAAAATTCCTTCAATAATCTATCTAAATTCGTACATTTACACTAGAAATTAAGGGGTAAGAAGGGATTAGGAGGATATTAGGCTTAGAAAAATAAAGAAAACTTAGTGGGATTTGGAATGGAAGGTGGTGGGGTTGGGAGGAGAAATTAGGAGGGAAAGAAAAACTTGTTTCAAACATTTTCTTTTCTTCAAATTCTTGTGTTTAAGAGGTGAAAAGCTTTAAATTAAGCTTTAATTATATGTATGTTATGTGCAAAGTACTTTTTTTTTTAATTAAAGAATGCATTATGGAATATGTGTTTGAATGAATGGTTGAATCAATGCTTAATGATAGGTTATGATCTAATTTGGGAAAATTTTGGAAATAAACTTATCCCCATCACTTACTAGGTTTCAACCTAAGGGAAATAAATTGGGAAATGAATTTGCTTGATGAAATTATTAGGGGAATTGTATTTAGAAATGATATGTGTTGTATGAGAAAGTTGAATAATTAGTAAAATCCCTATAATTAAAATTTAGAGCCATTTTCTTTTATCATAAGGTTTCGACCAAGAGTAGAAATTAAAGGGGAGGGGACCATAATTTATTAGATTTTGTTTGATTTGAGTTTGCGAGAATAAAATAAATTAAGAGTAGTATGAGAAAAATTTTAAACTCTCATTGTGGACAAATAATGGAAGGAAGGTCAAACTGGATTTTACTACAAAGTTGTTTCGATATGCTACTGTTAAGGATGATTTCAGGTGGGTATATGGCATAACCGGGTATTACTTCCTCGTGAAAGTTGTAGCCTTACGTTGTACCTTTTTGAAAAGGTCAACCATGTCCAAAACATAGTTCTATAACTTTAAATATAATTAAAATACCTAACAGTTTTTTTTTAGGTCTAGTAGAATAATCTGGCCAAGATTTTATAACTTTATAATGCTGTTTAAAATCGTTGTTAAATAATAATATTAATGTAGAAACTAAAAAAATAAGTATAAACATAAAGAAAATGAACATATTTATATGAACATGTGGAATCCTGAAAAGTTTTTCTTGTTATTATTTGAATGAGAATAGAATTTTGATATGGTTGATTGTTATATTTTTGCTAATAATTGTAACCATAATAGAACAAGGAAAGCTATTGGGTTTTAGAGCCAGTCAAGAGCGATAACATAAGCACAGACGCCAGGTAGGAGTTAATTTCATGCTCATATTTTTGTATATGCACTTTTAAATGTTAGTCAATGTTAAATTCTAGAAGTGTTATATATGTCTATGTTGAGAATGATAGATTGAAATTGATAAGTATTTGAAGTGGTATTGGAGGGGTCAATGAATCTGATAACCGAGACTGAAATTGACTAGTACTTCGAGTGGTACTAGAAGCGTGAATCTGACAACAAAAACTGAAATTGATTAGTATTTTGGATAATACTAGAGACGTTAAAGAATTTGATGACCGTGATTAAATAAAATCGACTAGTACCTAGATGGTGCTAGAAGCATCAGGATGTCTGATGACTAGGATAATATGTTATTTAAAATTTAAATGAAAACAATGGTAAATAAAAATATTGTGTAAACGGGATAATTTTAAGGTATCTAATTAGATAAATAATTTATTTTCATGATATGTTATTACACAAAAGAAAATGTAATTTTGATTTCATGATCTTCTCACGTTTGTGCCAAGCAATAGATTATTTTTGTGTTTGGTAGCTACTAAGATTATAACAGGAACTTTTGTAAACTTTCCATGTATTATAATTTTAAAAATGCTGCCTTAAAGTGTATTTGAAATTTAAATTTAAAAAACATGTAACATTTTAGTCTCATAACCAATTAGTAATATTATGTCATAAATATTAATACTTTTATCTAGGCTGGGATGTAAAAGTGAATTCAATACCTTTAGAATTTTATGATTTTAATTTAGTCATATGAATGGATTGGCTCAAATTAATTAATTTTATTAGTAGTTATAAAAATAAAAATAGTATAAAAAATAATTATATTCTTGATAATAATAATAATAGTTGTGATTGTAGTGGTGGTGGTGGTGGTAATAGTAATAATAATAATAATAATAATAATGATTAAATATTTTTTATTCTGTATTAATTTAATTTTAATCAATATTTTTACATATTTGATATGAAAAATATTTTATGTTATTTTTTAATCTAACTTGAATACTAAAAATCTTTTTTCTTTTTAAATAAACCGGCAGCGAAACACGATTACCAAGGCCAATATACATTGAAATTGATTTGATACAGAAGATCTCGAGGTTAGTTATTGCAGGGTCGTATACGGTACAAACTATTCTGTAGATTCCCATCACAGTCAGTAGATATGCTAAGCCCGTCACCTACAAATAGTCATGCTTGACTTTGACACTGCCGTCCGAACTTAGCCCCGAAAATATCCCATCTATTTGTAAAATATCTCTCTCTCACAGTGATGTAATTACCAGCTGTTTCTTACCTTTTCTTTTTTCGAACTTCATATTGGTATAATATCACATCTACTCTGTCTTTTTGCATGTCAAGCCTTGAACTTACGTCTGTGTTGATGAGATTTCAGGCTGTTGAAAAATAGGGCTCAAATGGGTTTGCACTTCATCAAATTTATTTCTTTATTCTTTTCTCACTTATTACACTGAAGCACTTCGATGGGGCTCCGTTTGTTTTTTAATATGGTATTGTTACTTTCTGTCGTAACCATACATTTATAAGAAACATTCTCTAATGACCCGTATAACAAAAACAAAATTATTTATTTATTTTTATTTTTTAATTTCTTTCTTTATAGCAACATAACATGAACGTGATAGGATACCTAAAAAGTATCCCGTTGTCTTTATTTCTCATTATTATCATTTAAACATTTAAATAACTTATAATCCCGGTCATCAGATACCCTGATAGCTCTAACACCACCTAGATAATAGTCAGTTTTGATAAAATGAGTTTCACTCTATGAATTTTATTCACAATATTTGTATACAGATTTCAAGTTAATCAATTCATCAATACATCTGCTTTTATATAGCAGTAGGCAGTAGAAACTATTCCTTGACTTCTACGGAAAGACCCCTACAATTGCGGTTTGTTACAAACGAATTCCTAACTGATATAACCATATTCTGCATGAGTAACAGCAACGTGAAACTAACATAATGTTAACATCCCCTCTCAAATTGGTGTATAGATATCATTCATGCCCAATTTATCAAGATTGGTATGAAAAACTTGGCTGGATACTGCCTTTGTCGGCACATCTACAAGCTGATCTTGCGATCGAACACGAGGAACTTCAATAATTTTTGCTTCTAATTTTTCCTTGATAAAATGTCTATCAATTTTTAGTTCTATCATTTTGGACACGGTTATGAGCAATGTCGCATGTCGCCTTGCTATCACAATACAATCTCATAGGATATATCTGCTCAACCTGTAATTCCTGCATCAAATTTTTTATCCATAATAATTCACATATCGCTTTGGCCATTCCCCTGTATTCAGCTTCGGCTGAGGATCTAACTACTACTTCTTGTTTCTTACTTCGCCAGGTGACCAAGTTTCCACCCACAAATGTGAAATATCCCGATGTAGATCTTCGATCCTGTATTGACCCTGCCCAATCAGCATCGGTATATCCATCAATCTTTAAGTTGTCCCCCTTTTTAAATAGAATTCCTTTACCTGGAGATGATTTCAAGTAGCACAAGATACGGGTGACAGCTTTCATATGTTCTTCACTAGGGGAGTGCATAAACTGACTGATTACACTTAAAAAAAAGCTAAATCAGGTCTGGTATGTGCAAGATGCATTAATCTTCCCACTAGTCTCTGATAATGTTCTTTATTAGTGTGGATTTGTTGTGGATGTATACTCAGTTTCAGGTTTTCTTCTATAGGAGTGCTGACAGGATTACAAGCTGTCATACCTGTTTCTTTTAACAAATCTAGGGCATACTTTTGTTGAGACAAAAAAATTCCTTCTTTCGATCTTGATACTTCAATACCAAGAAAGTATTTTAAGTGACCTAGAGATTTCATTTCAAATTCCTAGGCAAGACGATTCTACAATGCTTTCTGCTCTCCAAGATTATTTTCGGTTACTATCATATCATCCATGTATATGATCAGAGCTGTGACTTCTCCCTTTTTTGTTTTCAGGAATAACGTATGGTCTGAGTTGCTTTGCTTGTATCCAATGGATTTCATGAAATTAGTGAACCTCCCAAACCATGCTCTTGGAGATTGCTTTAACTCGCATAGGGATTTCTTTAACCTGCATACCTTTGTGCTTCCTTTGATTTGCATAATACATCTAGGAGGTAATTCCATATATACTTCTTCTTGGAGATCCCCATGTAAAAATGTGTTTTTTACGTCAAGTTGATATAGGGGCCAGTGAAGGTTTATAGCCAGAGATAGTAGGATACGGACAATATTTATCTTGGCCACCGGTGCAAATGTTTCCATATAATCAATCCTATAAGTTTGAGTGTACCCTTTGGCGACAAGCCTTGCTTTAAACCTTTCAATGGTGCCATTCGCTTTGTGTTTAATGGTAAACACCCACCAGCATCCAACCGATACCTTTCCTGCAGGAAGTTCAACCACTTCCCATACGTAATTTTTTTGAAGAGATCTCATTTCTTCATTCATGGCCTCTTTCCATCTTGAATCTGTTATGGCTTCCTGCACACTGTTAGGAATAGATATAGCAGATATTTGATTCATAAAAGTTTCATTTTCTTTTGATAATCTATGGTAGGACACAAAATTACTTATAAGATAATGAGGTTTAGAGGTAAGAAGTGGTTCATACGCAGTTTTGGGTTTTCCTTTTGTGGTTCTGTGGGGTAGAATCTTGAGTTGAGTTTCAGAACTTACTTGAGGTTTAGTTACAGATTCAAACTCAGGACACAATTAAAGTGGGGAAGCTGGCAACTGAGGTACTTGAGTTTCTTGTTGCAGTACCTCTATTTAGTTTTCTTCACTGCCAGTGGTTTGTTGTGGTTTTGCTTCTATATATTCTTCACTATTTCCATCTTGCATGGTATGTGAAAATGTATTACTAGAATGCTTATCTCTTGTAACATATAAGTCATCATAACATGTTTGCCAGTTACCCTTGTTGTGCTCCTGATTTGAGGATTCAGTGGCAGATAATACATTATATTTTTATGGAATACAACATCAAACGTGACGTAGAGTTTTTGAGTTGGTGGATGATAGCAGCGATAACCTTTCTGATGTTGGGCATAACCAACAAATATGCACTTGAGTGCTCGCGGTTCCAGCTTATTCCTTAATGGTTTGTGAAGATGAACAAAAGTTGTACATCCAAAAACTCGTAGTTGCAAATGTGACACAGTAGGAGAACATATTGTTTTATGAAGAACACTCAATGGGGTCTGAAATCCTAATGTGCTTGAGAGTATCCGGTTGATAAGACATGTTGCTGTTGTGATAGCTTCACCCTAATATTTAGTTGACATTTGAGCTTCAAATAAAAAGGCTCGAACAACTTCAAGAAGCTAGCGGTTCTTATGTTCCGCAACCCCATTTTGTTGAGGGGTGTAAGGGTAAGTGGTTTGGTGAATAATTCCATGATAAATCAGATATTGTTTCAACTCCTGATTAATGAATTCTCCACCATTTTTGCTACGGAGAACCTGTATTACAGAACTATATTGTGTGGCTACCATGTTATGAAATTGTTTGAATAATGAACTTACTTCACTTTTGCATTTCATTAGGCAAATCCATGTCATACGTATGTGATCATCAATAAAGGAAATAAACCATCGTTTACCATTAAGAGAGCAGGTATTTGCTGGACCCCATACATCTAAATGTACAACCATAAACGGTGCTGGGCTTTTATTCATGTTGTTTTGAAATGGAACCCAATGGCTTTTAACCAATTCACACACATCACATTTAAACTCTATGTCAGGTAGCTGCACAAAGAGTTAATTTCTTTAAATATCCAAAGGATGAGTGACCTAAACGTTTATGCCATAACCAAATTTCAGAGTTTGCAGCAGATTCAAAGTTTGCAGTAGATTTATTCATGGAGAATGCTTGAGCTAACTGGTGACAACTTGCTGGTGTTAAATCCAGATAATAGAGCTTTCCCCTTCAAGTACTATAACCAATTGTCTTCCGAGTTTGAATATCCTTAAAAACACAAAGGTTAGGCCAAAAAATAACAATGCATTGCAAAGCAAGAGTTATTTAAGCAACTGAAAGTAAATTATAATTAAGAGTTGGAACAATTAATACGGAGTCAAGACTTATATTTTCAGTAAGGATGACAGAACCTTCCCCATTAACAGAAGATGAGGTACCATTTGCTGAGGATATAATATATTGTTCTGATGGTTTAAAAGATTGAAGCCACAATTTGTTAGAGGTCATATGGTTAGTAGCTCTGGAATCAATTATCCATTCATTTCTACTGCTAAAAGTGGAGGTATGAAAGACTTTACCATATTCTTCCTTTGTGAGTGTTGAAGGAAGTTGATGTTCTACCACATATTCTTTCTTAGTCGTGAGACTGGTCATTGTTTTGATTGAAGGATGTTCTGTCACTGCAACTAAAGCATGAGTATTTGGTTTTGAGTTTTGTTTACGAGGTGCTTTAGCAGGATCCCACCATTCTGGATACCCAATTAGTTCATAGCATTTCATCTTTGTATGTCCAGTCTCACTATAATGTGTGCAAACATATTCTGATTTTGCCTTTCCAATTTCATAGCTACTGTTCCGAGTTTCTTATGTCTGAATTTTTTCAATGGTAGGGCCATTTGATCAGAATATTCTTGGCTTATCTCGTCGTGCCATCATTGCAGATTATTCAGCATAATCAGCTCCAGCTTCATTGTTTAAAGTAGCTCTGCGAACAGCATCACGACGTATCGTAGAAGGATTTAGACAAGGCATTCCAGATTTCTCGTGCAGTACGTAGTCTGATGTATCTTTTCATGATGTCTGGTGACATAGACGTTAGCAGCCATCCTTTAACTTTTTGATTTTCTGCATACCATCTTGAATAACCAGCATCAGTATCTTGTGGTGGTTGTGTTTTGCTCATAATATATTCAAGCTTTTCTCTTCCTGCAATCTGCATTTTCATGATCTGAGACCATACATCGTAATTAGTTTTAGTGAGAATAACACTGGTTGTGAATCCAAAGTTTTCAGTTTGTACATGGATAATGGGTGTCGATTCTGTTGTTTTATCATTCATCATAAAAAATCAAGAATGATGGAAAAGAAAGTGATCTCAGGATGCAAGAAAAAGAAATATTCAAGAATAGATTTCAAGAAGGAATGCAGAAAATATTCAAGAACAGATTGTAAGATTTAGAGTGCAGAAGAACAGGTGAATAATCGTATAGGCAGACGTTTATTTTGTTTCCCCTTTTTTTTTCCCTTTAAAAGAGAGAAAGGTGATAAGGATGCAAGATTGACAGAGATAATGCAGGATTTGCAAATAGAGGTACTGATTGTATGGTGAAGGAAACTGAGAAAGATACACAAACAGAGAAAGAGACGATACAGGTACATGAAAGCTTTATCAAGAAGGAGATTTCAGGGGAAGGATATATCAGTAGTGCATTTCCAAGCTCTGATACCATGATAAAATAAGTTTCACTCTACGAATTTTATTCATAATATTTGTATATAGATTTCAAGTTAATCAATTCATCAATACATCTGCCTTTATATAACAGTAGGCAGTATAAACTATTCCTTAACTTTTACAGAAAGACCCCTACAATTACGGTTTGTTACAAACGAATTCCTAACTAATATAACTATATTTTGCATGAGTAACAACAAGGTGAAACTAACATAATGTTAACAAGTTTTAATCTTGGTCGTTAGGTGCACTGACGCCTCTAGTACCACTCATGGATACCAGTAAAATTTAATCTCAATCGTCAGATTCACTGATAACTCTAGTACCATTCGAAGTACTAGTCAAATTCAATTCATTTTTGGTTTTATTTTTTCAACATCATCCTCGACTTAGATATATGCAAATAAATCAAGAATTTATTGCCAACTAACATTCAAAAATATAATATAAAAATATGAAGGGGGAGGATAACACATGTTTGGTGCCTATATTGGTGTTATCGCTCATGATTGTTTCTCTGACCCGACAACTTCCTCTATACCATTATAATTACTATTATTATTAAAAATATAACCATCAATCACATTTCAATTCCTTTCTCATTAAATATTAACAAGGAAAACTTTCAAAATTACACACACACACTTCCTTTATGTTCATAATTATTATCTTAGTTTTCATATTAAGATTATCTATTAATAACAATTCCAAGCAATATTAGAAAATTGTAAAATCTTGGTTGATTTAGTCTACCAAACCCTGAACACTGTTTGATATTTTAATTATATTTAGAGTTATAGAACTACATTTTAGGTATGGTTGGTCTTTTCAAAAAGCTAATACATAAGGCTACAACTTCCATGAGTAAGTAACACTCAATTATATCATTTATCCACAGAAAATTATCCATAACAGTAGCATACCCAATAAGCTTGGTAGGAACCTAGTTTAACCTTCATTCCGTTATTTTTTCATAATAGAAGTTTTATAACTTCAAATTACGTAATGTAAGTTTTCTTTGAATGTTAACACCACAAGCTACAACTTTTATGCATAAACATATTTCAAATTTTCTAATTTACTTGTCCTAACTCCTGCTACAACTCAAGTGATGAACTATCAAAATTTCAGGTTACATGTCTAAGATTATAATCAAAACACATTTTCATGTGTTCTTTCACCATTTACAGTAACCACTTTCTTCCTATATATATCATAACATTATTTGTAAACAAATCTCCCATGATCACCTTGCTCCTCTCCATACTTTTATTGAAATGGCCTTTTATAGAAGAAAGATGTAATTCATTTAATTTTCTCACACACTCAATTCTTCCGAACTCAATTCAAACAAGAATTTAACAACTTATGGTCCCCTCCCCTTTAAATCCTTTCCCAATGGTCGAACCCTAGCAAGTGATGAGAATAGGTTTTCTTTTCAATTTTCTCCAAATTAAATTATCACCCAAAAATCATGTATCTAAGTATTATTCAAACACTACATTAAACATTTAATCAACTATTCATTCAAATCCACATTTCATAATGCATTTTCTAATAAAAATGTATCATCACATAACATACATATAATTAAAGCTTAGATTAACAAAAAAAAAAAAAATTGAAGGAAAAAAAGAATTGAAACCAAGTTTTCCTTCCCTTCTATTTTTCCTCCCAAACCTGCCACTTTCCATGTCAAATTCCTCAAGAATTTATTTGTTTTTGCTAGCTTAATCTCCTCCTAAGCTCTTCTTATCCCTTTAATTTTAGTATGGAGGTTTGAATTTAGGTAGAATATTAAAGAAAACATAAAAAAAATCTCGATCCTCTCTTCTTCTTTAAGAAGCCGATCACTATTAGCTTCCAAAGAAAGCCAATAGTGTTCATGTACTTGTCTTTTTATCCTTATGGACAACGAAGCCAATCCCTTTTAATAATCATGTATTTTTTGTTTAATATCCTGTCTCTTCAACCCAATTAATTTTAATCTAATATATGTTTTTCCATTTTATTATTAATGTGAAAAATCCCTCAGTTTAATTTAATCTATCTTATTTCCAAATCAAAATTTTAATTCTTACAAACTCAAAATATAACTTATGTAATACAATCCAACCTCAATTTTTAAAAAAAATTAAAATTTTATTTTTATCTTCAATTTTTTTGTAATATTTTTACAATGTTTTGATGTCTTAATTTTAAAAATAAATATCAAATAAAAAAATATTTTATTTGATAACTCCATGTAAACAGTATAATTGTAACAATCACGTGACAACTAAGATCAAACTTCGACCAACTTCTGAATATTTACACGAGTAGGAGACAAGTATCCTTCTTCAAGGATCAAAATGGTTAAATTAAC